>Ga0310691_10004736_pt1 | contig 15189 bp, 36 predicted proteins | sample 176DNAGHGlowgp2_FD_203887 | JGI IMG/M metagenome (GOLD analysis project Ga0310691, IMG submission 203887) | Sheep rumen microbial communities from Palmerston North, Manawatu-Wanganui, New Zealand - 1766 DNA GHGlow gp2 (v2) (version 2) | ecosystem: Host-associated > Mammals > Digestive system >... | reverse complement strand
AGGAACGCCTCAAATCCCTCCGTCCAACACCAAAGCAAAAGTGGAACGAGGAAGAGAAAAAAGTGTTAGACTCTATAATAGACGACTATGAAAAAGCCGCTAAATCATTCTGCGGCTATGATGGAAAGATTGGGCTTTTAAAAGCAATTCGTGATGGTGAATATGATTTGTCAAAACAGGAGTGGAGCGAGGAAGATAAAAATAGACACTATTTCCTGTGCAAACTCTTGCGAGAAACTTGGGATAAGGCAATAGTTGAGGGGAGTTGCATTGATGATGCAATTACTTGGTTTGAAAAATTACCAGAGCGTATTTACCCACATTCTTGGAAACCCAGCAAGGAACAGATGGAAGTGCTGGAATATTATATGCATGCTTTGATGTGCACTAAGAATAAAGAGATATTATTTGGCCTTTATAGCGACCTCAAAAAATTATAGTCTATGAAAGCAGAAGAACTAATGATTGGGGATTGGGCGCGTGTAAACCATGACGGTTTGTGCATCAAAAAGGGCACAATCGTTATGATTGGCGGGATTGATGCCGACAATAGTCTCGCGAAAAGAGGGCTCATTGGTTCCGCTCATTGTCGCCCTTTGGATGATGACCAATTCGAAGGCGGGATTTGGTGCGAATATCTTGAGCCAATCCCCCTCACCGCTGAAATCCTGGAGAAGAACGGGTTTGAGTGTCGTGGTGCATGGTGTCTTCCCGGCGAAGATTTGGGCTTGCGGCAAGACGGAGATAGTTGGGGGCTGCTCTCGTATTACGCAGAATACGATGCTTTGGCGTTTTGCCATATCAAATATGTCCACGAACTCCAGCACGCCCTCCATCTTTGTAGAATTGAAAAAGAAATAACAATTTAGCATATGAAACTAACAATAGAAACACAATTTAACCCCGGTGATACTGTATGGAGAAAAAACCTGGTTACCAACGAGGCGAAGCAAGTTAAAATCAATAGTGTAGATGTTTATGTATTCTTTGAGGAAGGCAAGCAGTCTTACCTTGAGATGTATCATGATGGGGAGGCTGGGCCAATGTGTAACATCCCCGGCAAAATAAGCGCGAACAATGCTTTTGCAACAAAGGAAGATGCCGACGCATGCCCGGCTTATGTACCAGAATAATATTGGTCATGAATACATTGACGCAGAAAACTTGAGGGCAAAATGAAACTAATTGATGATATTGCGGTAGACCGTTCCGCGTCTTATAGAAGAAAATATCTTTTATATCAAATGGAGTATTTGTGGAAACGCATTTTTCATACATATTATGATAAGAAATTAGAAAAAATGGTAAAAGAATATGAGCAATCTCATTAATGCAAAAGAACTGATTGCCGAGATAGATAGGCAAGAGATTGGTTATAATATCGATGGAAAACACACCGCAGAGTATAACACTTGCATAAAAATCCTTGATATCATCAATTCTCTACAGCAGGAGCAGCCGGAGGTGGAGTTGGATAGGGAGATAATCAAATATAAAGTTCCTTTTACGGACGAAAGAGAGTATTTGAACGAAACCACATTAGATGCCATTGCCCGGCATTTTTACAAACTTGGATGTAAAGCAAAAAAGTATGAGTAATTCAACATATATAGAAGAAGCCCCGAAAAATTACTGGCACGAACGATACAACGAACTCCTCGAAAAACATAATGCCCTGCTCAAAAGAATGGCAGATGTAAAAATTGACGCGGATGTGGAAATAAATTTGGGGAACGAGGTGGAAAATTTTTGCCTTGAATACGATGCGAGGAAAGACGCGTGGTACAATATGACGCCGCGTGACCAGAAACTTTTAAGCAATCCAACTTGGCTAAATTTTGCCACAAATATTGCCCGCCACTTTTATGAACTTGGACTTAATGCAAGAATATGGAAATGAATACAATATACGAAAATGAAGGCGTTATAACAAATGCAGGCGGACTGTTTGGATTTGATGTGGCTGCATTTCGATTTGATGACAATCATGTCTTTACCGTCATGCTTCCACATGATGAAAATGCTAGATACGGAGATAAAGTTAAATTAACCGTTACAAAAGAAAAATAAAAAAATGGAAGAAAAGGTTTTTAAGCCAGAAGAACTTGAGGAATTTGTTAAAGTTCACATACAGCAGAAGATAGACGCCAATGAACTACATCTGACTGGAATTGATTTTACTAATAAAAAGAATTTTGAAAGGGAGTTGGGAATATATCAAAATACTCTTCTTGAAGGTATTATCAATGGTATAGTGATGTGTGGGGGTAAAGTTGAAGGTATTGAAATAGATTAAGATATGACACAGGAAGATAAAGATATCATATTAAAAAAGATTGACAGTTTATATGGCAAGGTTGTTAAAGGTGGCTGGGATTATATGGATGGAAGGGACGACGCCTTATCCAAATTAAGGGTCTTTATCATTAAGATGAATGCCACAGAAAAAGATATGGCGCAGGAAGAAAAAGATGCCATACTGAAAAAGATTGATAAAATATACGATGATGTGGTGAACGACAATCAAGACTATATGGAAGGTAAAGATGATGCTTTATCTGCACTAAGAGTTTTTGTCAATAATATGAATATTACGCAATAAAGCCATATAAATATGAGTGAATATTCTGATAAAAAGTCAGCACAAATAAGGGAAGATACAGAGGAAAGATGCTTTGAAGCAAGAAGAGAGGCGGATTTTTGGGCGGCTAACTGCAAGGAAATGAAAACCGAACAAGAAATTATAGAAGAGGCAAACAAAAGATACAATTCTTTCTTTGAAAGAGACCACTTCATAAAAGAAGCGGAAGAAGTGTTCTTGTTAAAAGAATATAGAAAAAAGCAAAACGCATGACACAGGAAGAAAAACAACTATTGCTTAAAGACCTTTGTGGAAGATTGCCTTATGGGGTAATCGTTGACTATAAGGAAAATGAATTTGTATCTCCGCATTGGAAAATAACTACCATTTATCCAGAAACATTGGACGGGTGGATTTCTTATGACAAGAAAGTAGGAGCAGGTTCTGAAAGTGGCAGCAGACCTTTTAATATTGGGGAAGTCAAACCGTATCTCCGTTCTTTGTCAAGTATGACTGAAGAGGAAAGAGAAGAGGTCCAAGTATTTATATGTGATGAATGGTTTTTTGAAGACTCTGGATTTGCAACAAAAGTAAGGAAAGAGGGTTATATCGAGTTCCTCGCCAATTATGATTGTTCGGGAATTGACCCAGAATTTTGTGGAGAATATGCAGATTGGTTGACTGCTCATCACTTTGATTATCGCGGACTGATTGAAAAAGGGCTTGCTCTTGAAGCGCCGGAAGGAATGTATAAAGAATAAATTTAAAAATGGATAAAATACATAAAATAAAATTTCCTGACCTTCTATTGGACAAACAAGACAAATCTGATGAATATGGTTATCATTGGATTGAAACAAAATATGACAAAGACCGTCGTACGCAGGCTTGTGTTCTCTTGAAGGAAGAAGGAGGGATTGGATACTATCTCCCATTAAACGCGCCATATGAACTATGTAGAGAAGACAACTATCCAAGAAAAAATTGTGGCAGTTATATTATACGGAGTTCTGAACCAGAATATAATGGGCTCATGAAAACACTTCCTGATGGCGTGTTTATGCCAACTTTGGAGTATTGCAACAATGTTTCTCCTAAAGAATGGTTCGATGCGTTCATTGCAATATGCACCGAATTTCCAGAGAAGATAGACAATATTGCTATGTTCTCTTTTATGGTTAGTTCTGAAAACAAATTGTATGATGGGTATTATCTTATATGTCATCCATTTATAAATTTCACTAAAGATGAAAATGGCAAAATATTATACAAAAATGACTATAAATGGTTAGAAGACACTGCTAACATTAAGATTGATGGTAAATATGTGAATCATACAGGAAATGTATTTTTTTATAAAAAGGAATATATGGAAGATTGGTTTGGAGGAAATCTACTGCCAATAGTTATGATTTAAAACAATCTATGAAGCAAAAGAAGGAATGTATAAAGAAAAATTACTATGAAATACAAGGATTTAATCGAAAAGCTTCTTCCGTTTTCAGAAGAAGATATTTCTATGATAGCTCGTAATGAGGAAAAGTATTATAGTTTAGATGCTGACGACCCCGAATATGGTAATAAAAAATACATTGTTTCAGAGGTAAGGTTTTATCATCCATTTGAAGACAATAATGACTTGATTGTTGGTGTGAAAGCAAAATATGATAAAGAAAGTTTTGAAAATTTAAATGAACCTGAAATTATTGAATAAAGTATGAAAAATGTAAAATTTGAAGGGTGTAATGTGGTTTATGGTAAAGGACAACCGGAATATATTCCTTTACATGCACAAAAGGCAGGCAATGTATCCATAACCTGCTATAAACTTTCATTTAAAGAACGCCTCAAGGTTTTGTTTACAGGTGTGATTTGGTTGGGACAAATGAACTTCGATAAGCCACTACAGCCCCAATTACCCTCAGTTAATAAAAACGATTTAATTGAAAATGTATAAAATATGATTACAGAAGATTATGTAAGTTTTGAAACAGCAAAACTCCTTAAGGAAAAGGGGTTTGATGGCCCATGCTATAAAGTGTGGGAATCACATGGTGACTCACAAACTCTTGTAGGGGCGCCATATTTTGTCGAGGGTGAAACAGTTGTTAACAGGGAATCAGTAGATGCTGCGGCCAAACAGTATGCTTATGAATATAACCTTAACAATAATGTTGAGGGTTATTTGGCTCCAACCATCCAAATGGCAATGAAGTGGCTGAGGGAAGTGTACGGTTTGTTTATACGAATCACAGAAGACATGGCGGGAAGAAATGTATTTGAGTGGTCTGTTTATCAAAAGAACTATGGATGTAGGGCTTCTACATGTGTAGAAGATTCTTATGAGCAAGCCTGTGAAACGGCAATAAAGTATTGCCTCAAAAATTTGATTTAGATATGGATGATATTCAAAAAACAGAACAGTTAGACAAAAAACGCGCTTCCCTACAACGTCATGAAGCAATTGTTGAACGTTTGCGTAGCAAAGAGCCTTTCACAGTAGCAGATAAAAGAAAATTGAACCGTGAAAAATACATGGTAAGAAAAATTCGTAAAGCAATTTCTAATATAGAAAATTTAGTATGATAAAAGAAGACTACATTTCTTTTGAAATAGCAAAACTCCTGAAGGAAAAGGGCTTTGACGAAAACACTAATTGCCAATATACCCTTTATGGCTATCACTCTGGAGAACTCGGTGAATACGACATAACCGATAGGTCAAGGCACCCTGAAAATTATATCCCCGCTCCAACCCTCCAAATGGCTATGAAGTGGCTGAGGGAAGCGCATAATATTCATATTGCAGTAATTGTCGCTTATCATCATGTTCCGAGAAGATACGAAGCGCACATAATGAAACTTGAAAATGTTGATGACTTTATACTTCATCAACAAGTAGATTTTGCCACTTATGAACAAGCCTGCGAAGCAGCTATTAAATATTGTCTTGAAAATTTGATTAATAATGATAAAAATGACGAATGCGAAGATAATGCAGATGAGCCGCTTGCCATAACCGTGGAACAGGATTTAGGACAAGTTTTAATGAATAGCCTTTGTGCGCTATTACCGTACGGGGTTATAGTATTAGATGAACCGGCAGAACAGAGAGGAAAGTTATGGAGCGTCTCACACGATTACATGGTATCTTATGAGTCGGATGTTAGCGAAGAGTTGGAGCGCCAATCCATTTTTAACATCAGGTGCTATCTCCGCTCAATGTCAAGTATGACTGAAGAGGAACAATCTGAATATGACAAACTCCAATATCTCGGCCGCGGTGATTTGGCACAGGGGGTTGAGAAGATTGATTGGCTCAATGCCCATCATTTTGACTATAGAGGTTTAATTAAGAAGGGGCGTGCTCTTGAAGCACCTGTGGATATGTATAAAACCGAATAGGCATGACACAAGAATCTTATTTCAATTCACTTGTTGAATCCACTTATGTGCCCGAATATATTTGGGGGCTCGCATATGTCAATAATAAAACCGACTTAATCAATTCTGGCACGGTTTTTGAAGTATAGATATTGTATTAAAAATACAGTATAAATTATGGAGATTTACAAAAACATTACGGAAAATGATATTAAAACTATCAAGAATCTCATATCCTATAAAAACAATATGAAATTTCTTGGTAGGAAAATACTTTTCCCTCAAATCAAGGAAGAAAATATCTTTGTTACCGATGAATACCAGACAATGATAAATGTCTTTAAATTGGTTAAGGATGACTTCCTCTCCATAACATATAAGAATGACCTACTTCGGAGAATAACAAAAAGTATGTTCAATGCGGGTATGATTACAGCAGATGAATGTCAAACCAATTATAGCATGTACAATTCTCACTTGGGGTGGATAAGATAATTTTTTGAAAATTTGATTTAGATTATGATTACGGAAGACTATGTTAGTTTTGAAACTGCCAAACTCTTGAAAGAAAAGGGGTTTAATTGGGATTGCCAATACTGCTACATTGATGAAGATGATTCGGATAAGGAACAGTTAGAAATACCAACAGGATATGATGCCGAAATTGATGCTCCAACTCTCCAAATGGCAATGAAGTGGTTGAGAAAAGAACATAACTTAGCGATATCTACATCTGTTACGATAGACTGTTGGCATTCCTATGTTTCACAAATTAAATTAGATAGCGAAGGATTTGTCGTGGATATCATAGATATTATGGATAAAGGCAATATACCAAGCTGTGGCACATATGAAGAAGTCTGTGAAGCAGCCATTAAGTACTGTCTTGAAAATTTGATTTAAATATGAATAAAGAAATAGAAATTCCCAAAGGCTACGAGGCCAGAATTGAGGGCAACAAGGTCATTATTGTACCCATAGATAGTGAGGATGAAAGGATAAGAAAATCCATCATGTCTATCATAAGTCAGTATGCTCGTATGTGCGAAAAAGAAGGAGACCCTTGCGAGGCGTCTCTTATCGATGATGCTCTTGCTTACCTCGAAAGGCAAAAAGAGCATCTTTCTGTTCCCGACAAATTTAGTGGGCTCAAATCGTTAATGTTGCAATATCTCCAATCGGCTGCTAATCGCAAGGATGACACAGAGATTGAAAGTGATACAGATTTATGGGGTAGGAAGATACTTGACTATGTGTGGAAGCATGATGAAAAGCAGAAAGAGCAGAAGCCTGCAGAAAAAATCTCTGTCAGTGAAGAATTATATGAACACATCCGTAATACTTGCGCTTGTATCGATGATGCTATGAGCAGTGATACGATGTGCGATATGACTGATTATCTTACGATGGCAAATTCATCGGCACAAAAAGCCCTTGATATGGTGGATAAGTCAGTTGTCAAGCAGCCCGCAGAGTCTCCAGAGAATCCCAGGGATATTCACAATCGCGGATATGTAAAAGGCGTAGAGGATGCCTATAACAATGTCAACGAGGCTAAAGTAATTCTTAAAAGACTTGCAAAAGAGAATCCAAAGCCCGCAGAGTGGAGCGAGGAAGATGATGCTATACATACGCGTGTTCTTGGTGCCTTGGGAAAAACGATTATGGGAGTACTTCCTACCAGGCCGTCACAAGAAGATATCGAATGGTTCAAATCCCTTCCCGAAAGGTTCAATCTTCAACCCAAGCAAGAGTGGAGCAAGGAGGATGAAAGGTTATTGAATGTTATTATAGACATTCTTGACAAAGAAGAACATAATGGGCATTTAATGCGTGGTGACCTCAAGGCGTGTGTCAAATTGCTCAAATCCCTTCGTCCACAACATATTACTTATGCATTAGATGCACCGTTAGGTTATGATAAAGATATGAATCCAATTTATCCTCCAATCAATCATTGGAAGCCCACAGAGAGGCAAATAGCCGCACTTGAGTGGCAAATAAAAAACACTTATGATGGTTCTTGGCAAAGAAAAGAATCAGAATCACTTTACAACGACCTTAAAAAGTTATAGCCAATGAAAGAAGAATTTTGGATATTGTTATTTATTCCTGTCTATTTTATCATCGGGGCTATTGTTAATGGGCTAATGCACCGATATGACCCGCGAACATTCGATTGCTCTACCATACAAGTCGCTCTTGTAGTTTTCTGGTGGCCATTTCTAATACCAATTTATTGGTTCTGTATCTTCTGTGACAGGTGTATCTTATGGTTTGAAAAGAAAAAATAGTTATGAAATATATTGACACAGACAAATTGATTATTGAAATAGAAAAGAGGGTGACAGACCTTGATAAGTATAAGGACTCTTTTGAAACGGCTGCTTGCTACCAACAAGCACTTGTATGGGTGAAAGATTTTATTTCATCTCTCCAGCAGGAGCAGCCGGAGGTTCAAAACGGGAAATTTGTCTTTCCGAAATACCTATATGCGAGAACAAAAGACAACAAGACCATTGATATGTCTTACGCACCGCAAGATATGACCGCAGTAGAATATATCCGTAATGATTCCATTGAACAGGAGCAGCCGGAGGTGGATTTGGAGAAGGATATAAGCAATTATTTAAAAACACATCACTTACATATTAAAGATGGTGGAAGAGTTGTTTTTGACAATGATGACAGTCCGAACTTCATGTGTGACATAAGAGACATCGCCCGTCACTTCTACGAACTCGGACTTAATGCAAAAAAGGAGGGTTGACCATGGTGAGTTGGGAAGATTTTAGAACTAAATGCGAAATAGAAAGTGTTGCTCAACAAAAAGTCATTCGTGAACTTTTTGATTGGGTTGATGATAAAAAACGAGATATTGTCAAACATGAACCACCAGGCAAAATAAGTTATGGAGAGTTAAAAATACTCGACGAACTTGTAGAAAAACTAAACACACTATAATGCAAAAAAGATACATAAATATGTGTACAGCAAAGAATCACCCACAGTGGTGCAGAATTACACTATGTGAGAAATGTCCGTTTTATAACGCAAGAAAGGAGGAGTAATCATGAATGAACACATTGATGCAGACAAATTGATTGCAGAGTTAGAAAGGTGGAGAGATAAAGAAAAGGAAAACTACCATGAAAGTATCTATTCCATGGGAAGGTGTGACGCCCTTGCAGAATTTCGTAACTATATAGTTTCTCTCATGGAGGAACATCCAGAAAAAATAGTACAGCCTAAAGTTACAACCAAAGGTTGGGTGGCTAAAGATTATAATGGGGCTATTAGATTATTTTTCCTTTGCAAGCCACAAAGAATTGATGATAAAAGATATAAGTATTGGTATGGCGGCCCAAATGCTTCAAAACAATTACCTAATGATAGTTTTCCCGACCTAAAATGGGAAGACGAGCCCATTGAAGTAGAACTTTCCATTAGCTAACTTGGGCTTAGCGCAAGAAATGAGAAAAAATATGACAAAAGAAGAAACACAACTATTGATTAAAGACCTTTGTGCAAGGTTGCCTTATAGGGTTAAGGGCCTTCATAGAGGACAAGTTCATATCATTGCAAATATGGATGGGGGTAGTTTGTATCCCAGCATACAAGTAAATGGTTATGATGCTTGGTTTCCGATAGAAACATTTAAACCTTATCTCCGGCCTATGGAAAGCATGACAGAAAAGGAAACTTATATATTTCAACAAGATATACTTAATGAGGTAGAAGCAAGGTGTATACACAGTCTTGGGAGTGGCAAATATAGTTTGGCATTTACTGAAGCTAATGATTGGCTCAATGAGCATCATTTTGATTATCGTGGCTTAATTGAAAAAGGACTTGCTCTTGAAGCACCTGAAGATATGTATAAAACTGAATAAAATATGACAAACATTGGGATTAACACTTCAGTTGAAATCATTGAAATGGGTATGATATATGCTTATCTTTATAAGGGAAAACTGCGTATCGGTACAGCGGTTAAGAACCCAGTAAATCGCCCAGGTTATAATTGGGCGATGAAGAACATATATACAGGAAAGATTGAATTCCCTTATCAGATGGACATTATCGTTCCAAACACTGAGTTCAAGGAGGTAACAGCAAAAATAGATTATAGATAATATGATTACCGAAGATTATGTAAATTTTGAAACCGCAAAACTCTTGAAAGAGAAGGGGTTTGATGATGAATATACAAACGCTTTCTACGATAAGAATGGTAGTTTGTACTTTATAGACCTGCTGAGCGATTTTTCCGAGCATCCTGATAATGATACCGATATTGCGGCATCTACTTTATATGTGGCGATGAAGTGGCTGAGGGAGGTACATCGTATTGTCATTACAACGGATTATGCAAATATTTGCGGACTTGGATTTACATATGCAGCATCTGTCATTAAGATAAACAATAACGGTGAAATAGATGATGTTGATGGACCGAATGTTTGTCTATACAAAGGTTCCTATGAACAAGCCTGTGAGGCAGCAATAAAGTATTGCCTTGAAAAATTGATTTAGGTATGGTACACTTAATAAACTGAATATGAAACCACAAACTATTGCAGATTTGCCTAAAGGCAAAACACTTAGACAAGAAGAATGGACTTTCAATATACCAAAAATGGGTATGTATTTTTACGATAGTGTTATAGCGGTGGACATTGGTGAAGCTTTTGAAAAGATAAAAGAAAAGTATCCAGAAGCCAATTATTTTCAGCCCGCTGGACCGCCAAAACTTATACAATCAGGTTGGCGTCCTAATCGTACAGGATATGAGCCATCTGAATTTGCTATAAAAATGATGGAAGCACTTGGTGCCGGCTGGTAATAATAAAAAGGAGAAATAATACGAAAATATTGCCTTGAAAATCTAATTTAATTATGAATAAAGAAATAGAAATCCCCGAAGGCTACGAAGCTAGAATTGAGGGTAGCAAGGTCATCATTAAGCCCAATGATACCGAGGACGAGAGGATGATGAAAGAAATTATCCAATTTTTTAAGGACGCTTCTAACAGTAAAACAAGAGTTGTCCCTTCCGGAACTTTTGCAAAGTGGGCTGAATTTCTCGAAAGACAGAAAGAGCAGAACCTTGAAGGCATAAAAGACAATGCCGTAAGAAAGTATATGAAATTAGATAAGTTTGCTCTTGCTAATATGCTTGCCGAAAGAGACAAGACAAACGCAGAAGTCATTGAAGCATTTGAAAGCATTAAAGAATATCCAAAACAGGATTGGAGCGAGGAAGATGAGAGTAATTTGTATAATATAATTGAAGCAATAAAGTATGTTTTTGATGTTTCAGAGGATAGTAAAGGCTCGCGTCTGATTACTTGGCTCAAATCCCTTCCCGAAAGGCTTAATCTTCAGCCAAAACAGGAGTGGAGCGAGGAGGATGAAGAAATCATCAGTTCTGCGGTTTATTGGCTGGAACGGTATCTATCAGATAGTAACGCATTAGATATTGGAAGACGAGATTGCCGTTGGACAGTAGTGCAAACTTTAAATAAGCTCAAATCCTTCCATTCACAGCCCCCAAAAGAATGGACAATAGAAGATGCTAAGCCTGGTGATATATTGCATACATCAAGCACAGCATCAAGCAAAACTTTCATTTTTAAGGGTATTCGTAATGATGAACATGGTACTGTAGAATGTTTTTGTTGCTATGATTCGGAAGATGGATTTCTCAAAGGAGAGGAAACACTCATCGGATGGAAAACCGATAAATATAGGCTTGCGACGACAGAACAATGCATCGAGCTTGGGCGTGTAATGGGAAAATATGGCTACATTTTCAGTTTTGAGACTAATCAGTTACGAAAACTTAATAAGCACCAATGGATGCCCAGTAAGGAACATTATTGGGAAATCCTGAGCAAAAAAGAAAAAGAGGATTCAAAGGCAATAGAAGCCCCCTCCCATCAGGAACAGCCAGAGGTGGATTTGGAATTGGAGTTGAAGAAAGAGGCAACGAGATTTGCCCAATCAAAAGAATTTTGGAGCGAAAACGACCCTTTTTTATCAACTGCTCGTCACTTCGCTGAATGGGGAGCAATCAATCTTAACACAAGAAAGGAGTAGTTATGAAATTCAAGCCACACAACAAAATATATATCAGCACATTAAATGTTGGAGACAACCATTATTCTATAAAAGGAACCTCCAACCCTGTAGATAAAAAATACGAGGTTGAATATATCCGTAAGGATGTCTTGCTGAAGTGGGCCATCAAAAAAATGCAGCATTATGCCAAACTACAAAACGAGAAACTCCAAGACCCAACACATTGGGGACAGAGAAACGCCTTTCAGCAGGTAATTGACAAACTTAATGCTTTAACTTAATCACATAAAATATGACATATAATCCAGGAACAGACAGTTATGAGAGTGATTTCCTTGAGCCGATTATTGATACCGGTTTTAGATGTAACATACCCTACAAGATTGACAGGGAGAAATACAAAGAAATCCTCGAAAAGAATCATCAGCATATGAGAATTGTCGATGCTGATGTAGTTGTATTTAGCCACGACTATTGTATGCACGATGACGGAGAGATATGGTTATACAATTTCTTTGCATGGCCCAAAAACAGCCCTGAGGGAAGCGATGACTTTTATGACTGTTTCCAGTTTGATAGCATGGATACCACTCACAAGAACAAGAACATCGTAGTGGAATACCATAACTTCATAAGGGAACTCATGGGGTGCGTTATCGGTATTGATGTGCCGACGGCAATAACCCTGCGTAATGAAAAGGCACAGGATGTCTATCGTGCATTAAAAGAACTTGATGAAGTAGACAACATTATAATGAACTCGAAAGCATAACGCCGCTAAGATGATGACAAAAGAAGAAATCAGGCTTCAGGTGGCGCTTTCCTGTATCCAAGGGGTGCTTGAGGCCAAGCACGGCTTTTTAGGGGAAATAGTACCATCGGTTGCGGTTGCTGAATCATTGAGAATTGCCAATGAGTTTGTGCACCAATGGTTTCACGAGACGGAGACGGAAATAATAAAGGAAGATTGGAGACCTACCGAGCAGCATCTTAAATGCCTTGAGGAAACAATCGCCACGCTCACAAGTGAGGGTAAGACCGAAGCAGCAAATACGCTCAACGAATTACGCAACAAGGTGGAAAACCTCCTATAGGATTTGGAAACATCAAATTTTTTTTGTTAATTTGAAGCGTATATGAAAATAAAGGTAAATAAGAATCAGTGGCTTGACGATTACATTGCAGGAAATTGGACGCGCGAAATATGGGATTACGATTTGAGCGTTACCCCTAACCACAATGTGGGTGAATTTAAAGTGGAGGATGTTACGCCTGAGCAATTAAAGGACTACATCAATAAAGGCTACGGAATTAAAATAAACTGTTAAGGCTATGGGTAAGAAAATTTCAGAGTTGAAAGCGGGTGATTCCGTGTGGGTTTGGTGGCTCACCGAATTGTATGAATATGGCGTACAAGATATTGAGCATACTAAATGCTTTATGCTTACCAATGAAGGCAAAAAAGAACTTGAGCCGAATGGTGATTTGCATTTGATGTTGAAAGGTGGAGGTTCGTATTATCTTACCAAAGATTGTGCTGATAGTGAAGCCTTTGTATGGGGTACAGATGGATGGCACGAATATAAAATTTTCGGCACATCTAAGGAAGCAGTAAAAAACTTTCTCCATGCGCAGTTAATTGTTGACGCAAAGATACTTGAAGATAATACTCAAAAATGGCTTGCCGAATTTGATAAATAACACTATGAGAATATTATGCATACTGCAAAACGCATGGGGTGACAGGGAACTCCCCGTTACATTTGTTCCCAACCCCTTCAATAAAAGTGCAAAAACCATCAGGAAAATGGTGGGCGACAACTTTTTTATGTTTTCCAACACAACCGATGTGGTAACGAAGACCTCAAAGGAAAAGCCAAAACCCAATTACGAACACTTTGAAAAGGTGATAAAAAGGATAAAGTACTTCGACATGGTCCTCGTATGTGGAAAACAGGCGGAGGAAACAGTAAAAAAATATATGACGGAAATTGAATCGCAGGGGAAGCCAATTATGTTTGTTCCTCACCCTGCGGCCAGAAACCTCACTAATGCAAAATGTGAGGAAATTAGGGAACAAATAAAGAAATACGAAAAGTCATGACACAAGAAGAAAAACAACTACTGATTAAAGACCTTTATGCAAGGTTGCCTTATGGAGTTAAATTCACTTTATCTGACGATAGCATCTATACTATGAAAGGTATTGATTTGATTGTTACAGATGAAGGCGATTGGGAATATGCTGTTGCAGCCAAAGGCATTGAGCCGATTGAAATCGAATATGTCAAACCATATCTTCGTCCAATGTCAAGCATGACAGAAAAGGAAAAAAAGGAAGTTAGGGAACTTGGTGTGTGCGATGACGGGGCATTTCATAATGATGTTTATGATACAGGAATCTTCATGGAAGAGGCTTTTACTGTATTATCATGGCTCCTTGAGAGACATTTTGATATTAACTACCTCATTAGAAAAGGTCTTGCCCTTGAAGCGCCAGAAGGAATGTATAAAACTAAATAAAAATGAAAGTAGAATTAAAAGAAATTACAGAGCAGTTAACTTCCGCACTTCCCCTTGACGAAAATTACAGGGTAGCAGCACTTTTTGAGGATGAGGATGACAAGATTATTGGATGGCAAATAGTGAAGTATGACCCAGAAACCGGGAACATCGAGCCAACCGGCTACTCGTATAATAATATTAAAGAATTGTTTGAGGCTTTCTATAGTTTAGTATAAATTATGATTACAGAAGATTACGTTAGTTTTGAAACCGCCAAGCTCCTGAAGGAAAAGGGGGTTAATGAAGATAGTTGGTTTCACTATGATGCTGATGGCGATATTGTGACAAGGGGATATAGGCTAAATATGCCTGAAGATATTCCTGCTTGGACTCTCCAAATGGCAATGAAGTGGTTGAGAGAAAAGCATTTAATTTTCTTTGACATTTTCCACATTAATGGAGACATTGAAGATGGTGAAGAGTTCCAAATAGGGATTTATGAAAAAACAAGTATGGATACATACACTTGGAAAAATTGGATTAAAGGAGAAACATACGAAAAAACCTATGAAAAAGCAATAAAATATTGTCTTGAAAAATTGATTTGATTATGATAACAGAAGATTATGTTTCTTT
>Ga0310691_10004735_pt1 | contig 15189 bp, 7 predicted proteins | sample 176DNAGHGlowgp2_FD_203887 | JGI IMG/M metagenome (GOLD analysis project Ga0310691, IMG submission 203887) | Sheep rumen microbial communities from Palmerston North, Manawatu-Wanganui, New Zealand - 1766 DNA GHGlow gp2 (v2) (version 2) | ecosystem: Host-associated > Mammals > Digestive system >... | reverse complement strand
AGATCGCCGGAGTCTTCTCTTCCGATATCTCCATGCCGAAGACAGGACTGAAATGTCGCACCATGTCCTTTACCTTGTGGTCGGCCTCACGGATAGCCTTCTGGGCACGTGCCGAGTCCAGTCGTTGTTCCTTGCCCCAGTAGTACTGGTTAATGTCGTGTACAAACTGCGTCGATCCCGGCTCTGGCGGTACTGGCAACCAATACACGGCATTGGGAACTTCGTCGACGGTCAGATACAACTCATCTATGGCAGGCTTCTGTGCCATAGCTGATATGGTCCCAGTCAACATCACGGCCATCATCCAAATTTTCATTCTTCTCATAATTCTTTCGTTAGGTTTTATCCGTAATCAGCGGCAAAGATACAAATAAAAACCGGAATAAAAGCATTTACAAGCCAAAAACAAACATTTTCCACGTTTTATTTGGAGTCTAATCGATTTTTTATCTTTGCTGACGAATGCATTCCGAAACTACTGTTCTCACAGGGGGACAGGCACCGTGTGCCATGCGCAAAAATTCAAAAGGAGCCTACATGCCTACATAAAAACGCTATAACTTTCTGTATTTATTGTAGATAGCTTTGTTTTCATCCTACATAAAGCCTACATAAAGCCTACATGTTGCCTACATGAATTTGCCCCAAACTATATCAAAATGCCTGTTTCTTAAGATTTGCATAGGGTACCAACTCGACGAAAGATACGGGTTCGCAGGTTTTGCAGTTAATGGTAGCAGGAAAATTCTCGAGAGAATTTTGTGCTTAGATACGTACTAACAATTTCTGAATAGGGAGCTAAGCAATAAATTCTCTCGAGAATTTATTGCTTCCATTAAGGATAATATATGTGGAGTTCCTATCTTGATATTGTCAGATAGGGGACTAAATATATAAAAGCGGCATGTATGCACTATGTAGGCTTTATGTAGGCTCTATGTAGGCTTTATGTATGCAAAAACTTTGTAATCAACCTTTGTTTAAAGGTGTTTCAGGCGATTTTATGTAGGCATGTAGGCATTTTAGTTAATATCTATTCTGAAATTGATCATAGGGTCAGTTTTTTTGAAGGAATCTCTAATTCTTTGATGATTCAGAGTTTAGAGAAAGTTAGGCGTAATGAAGTTCTCATTGCTGCCAAGAGAAAAGGCGCAGGACTGCGTCAGTTATCCAGACTTACCGGAGTTTCGTTTGGTGTTATACAAAAGTTGTCTCACAGGGGAACAGGCACCGTGTGACGTTAAATTGTAGTACACAAAAAGGGCCATCCCTTCTGAGCAAAAAACACTAAAAATAATTGCGGAAGATGATTACAATTATTAAGTTAATGCGTCTTAATAGTAGTTTAAAATATACATGTATAACTTAACAAACTAATTTGTATGAACAAAAATCAAAAAACTAGGAGGAGCCGTGGGTTCGCCTGGATGATTGGAAGTGGATTGCTGCTGAGTGCAGCGGCACTGCTGACGACATCATGTGCAAAAGACGGCTACGACGACGAATCGTTTGACAGCGGCGTGTCGAACACGCAGGTCAAATCCTTAAACGCTGAGGATATTACGGTGACAGCCAGTGCTGACGGCAAGTCACAGACTATCTCTTGGCCTGTAGTAATGGGAGCAGGCGGTTACCGTATTACCTTAATTGATGTGGGCAACCCTGATAAGCCAGTCATCAACGACAGTATTGTTGACGGTTGTTCCGTAACAGGAAAGCGTGAAGAAGATGTTAACTACAAGCTGACTGTATTGCCTCTTGGAAATGCCAAGAAGAACAATACTGACGCCAGCGAGACAACAACAAAGAACTTCTCAACGTTCACCCCTACCTACATGACTATTCCAGCAGGCTCGGACTTGAACGAGTGGTTTGCAGCCAATCCTATTCCCGAGACAGCTGTTGACAATATGCTGAATTATGACCTGGAGGCAGGTGCTGAATACAAAGTCAGTGATGTGCTTGACTTTGACGGAAAGCGTGTTACCCTGCGTTCGAACAGCAAGTCCAACCACGCGAAGATTATCTATACCACTGCCACATCTGGTATCACTACCACAGCACAGATGGGCATCAAGTATCTTGACTTCGATTGCAGCGGAATGACTAACGCAACTGGTGTCTTTGCATTCAGCAAATCGACAACCGTTGCTGCCGCCAACACTATCGACGCATCAAAATACAAGTGGTCAGGAGCCTACATTGCCGACCCTATCGCGATTGTAAGCTGTAACTTCGACAATGTGAACGGCTACTTCTTCTGGGACAATCAGGTAAAGACCTGGGCAGAAAATGTATTGGTAGATAATTGCGTGGTTCGCCTGACACCTCCGTCAAGTATCGGTGGCGGCGTATTCTGGACCAACAAGGCCGGACAAATCAACAATCTCACCGTCAATGCATGCACTTTCTACGAAGATCCAGATTGGGCATATGACTACAAGTATTTCTATCAGGCTGGTATGGCCAAGGGACCTGACCTCTATGTTGACAACACCAGCTATTCCGCTGCTGCAACCAACAGCATAAACTACACTAACTCCACATTCTATCATGTAACCTGGAACAACGGACAGTGGGGTAACTATAACGGTATGCAGGCTAAGACCTACTCCTACTGGATTATGACCGACTGTATCTTCTACGACTGTTCTACATCTGGTAGCGTTCCACGCCGTTTCCTTCACGGACGTGCCAACCAGCCAGGAGCCAAGTTCAACAACAACACATACATGAAGAACGACGGTACTTTCCAGGATCCGCAGAACTATGACACTTCCGGTACAGTCATTGAGGAAGACCCACAGTTTGCCAATCCTGCAGCTGGCGACTTCCATATCAGCGGTGCTACACAGGTTGCCCGCAAGACAGGTGACCCACGCTGGCTCCCCTAACCTATCGCCCAATTATGAACTAACAAAAGAGAAATAATATGAAACATAAGATATTAAGCTTCGGATTTGGACTGCTGATGGCCTTTGCCTCAATGCCGGCAATGGCGCAGGACCAGGTCGTAAAGGGACAAGTTGTCGACGAGAACGGCGAGCCTGTTATCGGCGCTTCTGTCACATTGGCTTCCGACAAATCGAAGGGTACGGTTACCGACTTCGACGGGAACTACCAGCTTTCTGTTCCCAAAGGCGGAAAGATTACCATCACCTATATCGGTTATATGCCCCAGACCATCAAGCCTGGTGGAAAGACGCAGCTGCAAGTTGACAGCCAGAGCCTCGAAGAAGTAGTTGTAGTAGGTTACGGCTCACAGAAGAAGGCTCACCTCACAGGATCTGTAAGTACTGTTGAGATGGATGACATTCAAGACCTTGCCAATGGCGGCTTGGCCACTTCTCTTAGCGGATTGGTTAACGGTCTGTCTGTATCGGGTGGCGATGCCCGTCCAGGTGAGAATGCCCGTCTGAGCATCCGTGACGTAGGTTCACTGGGAGAGATTGGTTCTACAGCCCAACAGCCTCTGTTCGTTATCGACGGATATATCTATCCCAACGACGTGAAGGTAGGCAATACCTACCAGAACCTTGGTGCTGAGGCATTCAACAACCTCGATCCTTCTGAGGTAGAGAGCATCTCTGTATTGAAGGACGCATCAGCTGCCGTTTATGGTGCACGTGCTGCCAACGGTGTTATCCTTGTTACCACTAAGAAAGGTAAGATGGGTAAGCCAAGCATCAGCTATAGCGGCAACTTCGGTTTCACCGACGAGGTGTCACGTCCAAATATGCTGAGTGCATACGACTACGGTCGTCTCTATAATGCAGTGGTAGCTGCCGACCCGACAAACACCAGCCTCAACCATACTACGGCTTTGTTCCAGGCTGACGAGTTGGAGGCCATGAAGAGCCTGAACTACGACCTGCTTGACAAATACTGGGAGACAGGCTTCACAATGCGTCATGCAGTCAATGTCAGCGGTGCCACAGATAAGGTCAACTACTTCGGTGGTATCAGCTACTTCAAACAGGATGGTAACCTCGGTAAGCTCGACTACGACCGCTGGAACTACCGTGCCGGCATCGACGTTAAGATTTCCGACCATCTGTCAGCCAACCTGTCAGTCAGCGGAGACTATGGCAAAAAGAACAAGCCAATGCTGAAGGTGGGTGGAACGAGCGAAGAAAAGGATTACAACCTCATGCTTACCCGTCCATTATACATACCTGAAGAGGTTGATGGCAATTACATCCCAGCTTATGGTCCAAGCAATAGTGCCCGTGTGCAGAACCAGAACTACTCGTTTGCTGTATTGCAGAACAATGGCGACTACACCCGCACAATGACCTCCAACACCAATATCAATGCCAGCCTGAGCTACGATTTCGGATGGAGCAAGATTCTCAATGGTCTGAAGCTGCGTTTCTCTTATTCTAAGAGTATCAGCACAGACAAGAACAATCAGTTTGGTTCAAGCTATACACTCTATCAGATGACACGTCGTTATGGTAGCGGCAGTCACCTCTACACAACTACAAGCGGTGACGATCCCACATTTGACTACCTGAACGCCAGCAACTTCAACGCCCTAAACCTGAACAATGGTGATGTACTGAGCCGTCAGATGATACGTACAGACAACTATCAGATGAACTTCACCGCACAGTATCAGCGCAAGTTTGGCAAGCATGACATCAGTGCCCTCTTCTCAATCGAGAAATCAGAGGCAGAAAGTGAGTTGACCTATGCCAGCAAGACCAAGCCATACGAGTTTACCACCGGTCAGGATAACTCAGTGAAAGACGGCAGTGAGGAAGATGCACAGTTCCGCCGTTCTGAGAGTGGTACACTATCATATATCGGTCGTATCAACTACGTTTACGCAGACAGATATCTTTTTGAGTTCCTGCTTCGCTCAGATGCTTCCACCAAGTTTGCACCCTCAAACTACTGGGGAACATTCCCAGCCATCTCTGCCGGTTGGGTAGTCAGCGAGGAGCCATGGTTCCAAAAGAGCAATAGTCTGAAGTTTATCGACTTCCTGAAAATCCGCGCCAGCTGGGGTCTCACCGGCCGTGACAACCTTACTCCTTGGCAGTGGATGCAGATCTACGCACAGGATGCCAACCGCGGTGTGGTATTCGGCGAGAACAGCGACTCCGGCAGCCGTATCACCATCAATAAGAACAACTCGGCTATCAATCCCGACGTTCACTGGGACAAGTCATACAAGACCAATATCGGTATCGACTTCCAGGTACTGAACAAGCGACTTGCCGTAAACTTCGACTACTATTTCGAGAAGAACCGTGAGATGCTTATGAACATCGTTCAGTCTGTTCCCGCAACAGTAGGAACACAGAGTGCCTCTACCAACATCGGTGAGATGAACAGCTGGGGTTGGGAGCTTGGCATCACCTGGCGCGACAAGATTGGCAAGGACTTCAAGTACCGTATCGGTATCAACACCGGCTATCATGACAACGAGGTGCTCATGATGGACTTTGAAGACCAATATATCTACCGCCAGATTCAGCAGGGTGGACGTACAGACATCGGAACATGGGGTATGCAGTGTATCGGTATGTTCCGCTCATTCCAGGACATCGAGGAGTACTTTGCCAAGTACAATATCACCTCTTATATGGGTATGACCAAGGATAAGGTTCGTCCGGGTATGCTTATATATAAAGATGTACGCGGAGCCTACGATGAAACTACAGGAACATACGCCGGTCCTGACGGTATCGTTGACAAGGACAATGACCAGGTATGTCTTTCAAACCGTTCTAACCCTTACGGATTCACCGTCAACCTGCATGGTGACTGGAAGGGACTTGCTATTACCGCACAGTTCGGTGCCAGCTGGGGTGGATACACCACACTGCCTTCAGCAGCCATCGGTGTTCCATCAAGCTCCAATCTGGAGTTCTACAACATGCCTTCGTTCTGGAATCCCGACAATATGTATTCTTATCAGGACGTATATGATGGAAGCGGCAATCTCGTAGTGAAGAAGAATATCGATGCCTACTATCCAAACCTGGCTTACGGCATCAACAGCACCACGTCAAGCTTCTGGCGCATCAGTGCTGCAAGCGTACGCTTGAGCCGTCTGACACTTGCCTACACCCTGCCTAACAACTGGTTCAAGAGCGTAGGTATCAAGAACGTGCGTATCAACATCACAGGTCAGAACATACTGAACTTCTATAATCCGTATCCTGATAAATTCACCAATCCGATGGCAGGTACCTATGGTAACTATCCAAACCTGCGCAAGTGGGATGTCGGTGTGAATATGAGCTTCTAATAATATAAAATCTATGAGAGTTATGAAAGCAATAAAATATATAAGCCTCGGGCTGGTGTCTGTTCTTGCATTGTCTGCTTGCAGTGACCAGTTCCTGGAGGACAAGAAGAACTACGATAACGCCACTACAGACATCTACAACTACCTGAGTGGATGTAATGGCCGCGTAAATGACATCTACAGCTGGTGTCTGCCTCAGGCAGCCGACCTGACCACAGGCCAGAATTACCTGTCTGTCGCTATAGGATCAAGTGATATTGCAGGAAAGTCAACTGAGGAGTATCATGGATTCAGTAGTTTTACTGATCCTGAAAACGAGCTGACTTCTATGAGTACGACCAATGCAGTTCCTGATTTCTTTATGGGTTCGAACAACAATATCCAGACCTCTGTATATGGCCGTATCCGTAATATCAACGACTGTATCAAGGGTATTCAGGGTGGTACCGTCTCTGAAGAGGATAAGAAAATCCTGTTAGGACAGGTTTATTTCTTCCGTGCCTGGTGCTACTACAACCTCGTGAAGTGGTATGGCGGAGTGCCCATCGTTACTGACGTATTGGAGCCCGTAGAGTCTACATTTACCCCTCGCTCAACAACAAAGCAGACCATCGATTTCATCTTAGAGGATCTCGATCGCGCCGCAACGATGCTGAAGGGTAAAGTATGGTCAGGTTCAGACTATGGTCGTGTGACATCAGGTACAGCATTGGCACTTAAGGGACGTGTACTCTTGCTTTGGGCGAGTCCACTCTTCAACAGAAAGAACGATGAGAGCCGTTGGAGCAATGCCTACACACAGATGAAGGCAGACTTGGAAGAAATCAATGCCTGTGGCTATGGTCTATATTCTACCAGCAATAATGTTAATGGTTCTGATTTCGCAAAGCAGTTCCTTGTAGTCAGCGGTAATCCTGAGGCAGTTTTCGTTACATTGCACAACAATGTTGCGAGCGACGACGGACTGGACAACCAGAAGAATAATGCCTGGGAGCGTGGTATCCGACCTGCCAATACCGGTGCAGGTGGTAAATACGCTGGTCTCGCTCTGATAGAGATGTTCCCGATGGCAGATGGTAAGATTGCTGACCTGACCACGCTCACTCCTCATGAGAAAGCTGGTAGTCGCAGCTATAAGAACACTTATTCAAAACTTGAGCGCAGTAAGTATGCATACGATGAGTCAGCTCCTTTCATGAACCGTGACCCTCGTTTCTATCGCACCTTCGCCTTCCCCGGTTTCCGTTGGGCATATAATGGTGATGCCACACAACGTGACTCACATAACCCCTCATACGATGGAGGCAAGAACTATGTATTATGGAACTACAGATGGTATGTTGAGAAAGATGCTGCTGGCAATCCTGAGAATGGAAACTCTTACAGTGCCGACAATCTTTATACAAGCAACATCGGTGTCTATGTCCGTAAGAAGAGTGACGATCTCGACCTTGGAACACAGCTCTATAACTACGAGCCTTTAGCATCGAAGGGCGCTGGCCCATTCTTCTCACAGGCTCCACTCATTGAGTTGCGTTATACAGAGGTTCTTATGAACCTGGCAGAGGCAGCTTGTATGTCTGGTCATATGGATGAAGCTGTTCAGATTCTGCAGCAGATTCGTGCCCGTGCCGGTTACACCGCAGAGAACAACTTTGGCCTGCAGACTAACCTGACAGGTGACCAGGCTGCATGTATGAGTGCTATCCTGTACGAACGTCAGATTGAATTTGCATACGAGGGTAAGCGCTTCGACGATATGCGCCGTTGGATGCTCTTCGATGGCGGCGCACAGTTGCCTTCAGGCGCTCCTACCACTTGGCAGATGACAGGATGGGGTGGTAACACTTGTACATGGCTCGGCTTTACACCTATGAACGGTCAGCGCCGTGAGCGTGTTGAGTTCCGTACTGGCGACCAGTTTGGCGTAGGTACCGCCTACTGGGATGGTGACCCACTGGTAAAGGCTGGCGTAGAGCGTCCTGCTGGTGTCGACTTCCGTCAGGCTGACATACAGACCCAGCTGGAGACCCTGAAGACTTGGTATAACACCAACCTCGTTGCCCAGTATAAGAATGGTGACGGACAGGACTCTCAGCACAATCTGGAGTATATCAACTTCCGTCCGAATTATTACTTCCTTGGTATGAACAGTGGTGCACAGAACAGCAATAAAGGACTGCCACAGACAATAGGCTGGCAGGACTATAACAATGGTGGTGCAAACGGCACGTTCGACCCACTGGCTGAATAAGATCACTTTCTTTCAGGAATGAAAAGATATATCATCACTCTACTGTCTGCAGCATGGTGCCTGTGCACTGTGCTGCAGGCTGCTCCTAAGCCAAAGAAGCAGCTATATGTCCCGATGGACTACTCCACCTGCGGCTACCATGCCTCAGAGCAGGCTATTCCCGATGTGAGGGTTGTAGTCGAGGTTAGTCCTAAAGACGGAGACTGTACTGCTATGCTCCAGCAGGCCATCGACCATGTGGCCACACTTAAGGCCGATGCCAACGGACACAAGGGCACCATTCTTTTGAACGAAGGCACCTATTCTATCAGCAGACCATTGCGGATTACCTCCTCGGGCATCGTTATGCGAGGCATTGGACTCCACAAGACTAAGCTGGTGAAACATGGTGTGGAGCGAGGCGCGATGATATATTTAGAGGTGAGTGGTAAGAAGGGAAAGGTGAGAGGTGAGAGAGAGGATACTATCTGGGTTGCCAATGAGAAAGTAGCAGCAGGCAGTACCACGCTGACACTGAAGGACGGAAGTCTGAAAGCTGGTGACAGAATCCTCATTGTACGTCCATGCACAAATGAGTGGATCTTTAGCCTCAAGATGAACGATTTCGGAGGTGGGCTGGACTATACTGGCTGGAAACCTACTGACATCGACATCACCTGGGACAGAACGGTAAAGACTGTTGACGGCAATACCATTACCCTAGACTCTCCTATTACAACCACCATCAGTAAGACCTTTGGAGGAGCCTATATTTTAAAGCATCCACAAAGTGAGGAGATAACGGAGTGCGGTATCGAGAACATGACCCTCGAATCGGATGTCAACAGTTATAACACAAAAGACGAAGATCACTGCTGGGATGGAATCTATGTCGACAATGCACGCGACTGTTGGGTACGCATGGTCAACTTCCGTCACCTTGCCGGCTCTGCAGTGAACCTTCAGAAGCAGACCAGTCGCATCACCGTTGAGGACTGCATTGCTGACGAGCCCGTATCAGAGATTGGCGGTTGGCGCAGACAGGTATTCCTCACCCGAGGTCAACAGACACTATTCCAGCGTTGCATATCACGCAACGGTATCCACGACTTCGCAGCAGGCTACTGTGCTGCAGGACCTAATGCCTTCGTGCAATGCGAAGGCGAGGAGTCGTTAGGATTCAGCGGCAGTATCGGGTCATGGGCGGCAGGACTGCTCTTCGACATAGTGAATATCGATGGCAGCGACCTCCGCTTTGCCAATCTTGAACAGTTTCAGTTCGGTACAGGATGGAACACCGCCAACTCGATGTTCTGGCAATGTACAGCCTCAACCATCGAGTGTTATTCACCCGATGACGATAACAAGAGCAGCGGTCACGGATGCTGGGGCACGCTCACTGGCAATGGTGAATGGACAAGCAGCAACGACCATGTATCGCCTCGCAGTCTGTTCTACGACCAATTAGAAAAACGCCTGGGCAAACTTCCCTTCGAGCCATATATCCTGCCACGCAATACCGCCGCAACCAGTTCGCCAACAGTAGAACAAGCGATGGCAATGGCTCGTGAGTCACTCACGAAGCCAAGACTCACGATGACGATGTGGATCGAACAGAGAGCAGAATCAATGCGCCAAGTTAATAATCTGCAGCTAAGCCGCCGGAGTCAGGCATTCCGCCAAAGCAATAACACTCCACTTGACTCTCCATCTCCGGCCTTTACTATCTCCAATGCACATCTTACGGCTGATGGCAGCCTAATCACAGGAAACCAGTATAATATCCCCTGGTGGAGCGGCAGGGTTAAGGACAATTTCGTAAACAGAGAAGCCAAGCCGGCCATCACACGTTTTGTACCAGGCAGAGAGGGTACTGGATGGACAGACCGTATTGATGACGTAGTGAATTATCTTTCAGACAATCACTATGCAACACTCTATCATCATTATGGACTATGGTATGACCTTAGGCGCACTGACCATGAGCGTGTCCGTAGGGCCGATGGTGATGTCTGGGCACCATTCTATGAGCAGCCTTTCAGCCGTTCTGGAGAAGGAACAGCCTGGGACGGACTCTCACGTTATGACCTTACAAAGCCTAATTGCTGGTATTGGGACCGTCTTAGGAACTTCTCGAGCAAGGCCGCAGGAAAACAGATACTCCTTTTCAATGAGCATTACTTCCAACATAACATACTGGAAGCCGGTGCCCATTGGGTAGACTGTCCCTGGCGTACAGTAAACAATATCAACGGCACGGATTTCCCGGAGCCAGTGCCCTTTGCCGGCGACAAGCGCATATTCATTTCAGAACAGTTCTACGATGAGCAGAATCCCGTGCTCAGGCCTCTGCATCGCCAGTATATCCGAATGTGTCTTGAACAACTGAAAGAGCAACCCAATGTGGTGCATCTCCTCAGTGCTGAATATACGGGACCACTGCATTTCACACGATTCTGGTTAGAGACCATCGCCGAGTGGGAAGCTGAGACCGGACACCATCCTATCATTGCCCTTAGCTGTACCCGTGATGTACAGGACAGCATTCTGGCAGACCCTGTGCTCAACAAAGTGGTGGACATCATCGATATCCGTTACTGGCATTACAATACAAAGGGACTGTGGGCACCTGAAGGAGGCAAGAACATGGCTCCCCGCCAGTGGATGCGTAAGATGAAAGTAGGCAAGACTGGATTTGATGAAGCCTACAAATCTGTTAAGGAGATGCGGGACCGTTATCCTAACAAGGCTGTCACCTTCTTTTCACAGCAATATCCCGACTACGGCTGGGCCATCCTCATGGCCGGAGGATCACTGCCAAACATCCCCATCAGCAACATGACGGCAGACAATATCCAGAAGCAATTCCTTCAGGATGTTTGTCAGATGACACCACTTGAAGGAAAGGGATGCGTAGCTCTGGGTAATGCAGGAACTGGCTACCTGATATATGCTCAGGCAGATGACATCAGTCTTCCTATAGCTGACGGGAAATATACTATTTATAGCATCAACTCTAAAACCGGTGCTATCCAACAGCGTCAAAAGAAAGTAGTCATGAAGGGCACCTTCACCCCTGAGGAAGCACGCTCCGGACAACTCTTCTGGCTAAAGAAACAATAGGCTCTTACTACCCTTTTAATATTTTTTATAAAAAAATAAATCATATTTTTGAGCTCCATCTCGGAAATTGTTACTACTTTTGCAGCGACAAACTACATAAACTACAAAACTAACAAATAAAAGAGATGGAAGAATTCTCTAAATTATATGATAATCACATTGATGGGCTTTTTGCCTTCGGCTCACGTTTTATGACTGATCGCGAAGCCCTGAAGGACTGTATTCAAGATGTTTTTGTAAAACTCTTCACCCGTAAAGAGGGACTCGGTGCCATCAACAATATCGAGAGTTATCTTTATATCTCGCTCCGTAATCGTATCAATGATGAGTTCCGTCGCAACACCAAGATCTGCGATAGCGAAATAACCGATGCCAACATGCAAGTGATAGCCGAGAACGACGAATACAATCGTGAACAAATGGAGCATCGACAGTCGCTCTCCGACACCGTTGAAGAATTTTTCGGAAAACTGTCACCGCGACAGCGCCAGATAGTAAATCTATATTATATTGAGCATCGTAAGTACGAGGAAATATGCCGTATCATGGGCATCAACTACCAGAGCGTACGCAACCTCATGCATCGCAGCATTAGCAGGTTGAGAGAATATGCCAATAATATGCAAATCACCATCTGATTATTGGTTACACCACAGGCTGTTACTCGTCATATAATAAAAGACGAGCGATGGCAAACAAGAAATCAGCTACAAAGTATATACCTCTCTCCCGCGAAGAACGGGAGGAGTTGAAGTTGCGTATCTCGTTCGTCATTAATATGTCGAAGCGTATGCATTTCTCAAAAACATAATGATATGAACAAATTTAGCATAACCCTGATCATAGCCTCTGTTCTCAGTCTGTTTGGAACAGAGGCTTTGATGGCACAAGAGTATAAGGTTGGCGTTTGTGACTGGATGATTCTCAAGCGTCAGAAACTAGGAGAGTTTGACCTCGCCCGGCAATTGGGAAGCGATGGTATCGAGATGGACATGGGAGGACTCGGAAAGCGGGAGATGTTCGACAACAAGATGCGTGATGACAAGGAAGCCGCACACTTCAAAAGTGTCGCCGACAGTTTAGGCATCGAGATAGGTGCCATCGCCATGAGTGGCTTTTATGCTCAGGATCTGACAAAGCGTGATAACTACATGGCATTGGTAGAGGACTGCTTCGACACAATGAGCAAGATGGGTGACGTGAAGGTTGCCTTCCTGCCACTCGGTGGATGCGGCAATGACTGGCCCAAGGACAAGGCGAAGCGGGCAATCATAGTGAAACGTCTTCGTGCTATCGGTGAAGCCGCCAAGGCACGTGGGAAGCGCGTAGGTATCGACACACCTCTCGATGCAAAAGGCAACCTGAAACTGCTGAAGGAGATCAAGAGCGACGGTATCGCCATCTTCTACAAATGGCAGACCATCGTGGAAAACGGCTGGGACATCGTCAAAGACATCAAGAAGTTAGGAGCCAGGAACATCTGTGCCATCCATGCCTCAAATACAGATAGAGTATGGTTGCGTAACGACTCCACAATCAATGTGCCCCTGATCAAAAAGGCCCTCGATGAAATGGGATGGAGCGGTTGGCTCTTCGTGGAGCGCAGCCGCGATGTGAAGATGGTTCGCAACGTGAAGATGAACTACGGTGCCAATGTTCATTATCTGAAGTCTATCTTCAACAGTTATCCTTCGCCTGCCGTTCCTCTCGACAGCGCAGGCCGTGATCCAAAGTATGTCCAGACCATCACCGGACGTTCGATGAAGGCCACCGACGCTTTGGGCATCACCTGGACACCATTGGGACAGAATGTGCTTAACATCATCTGCAACCGCTATTTCAAACTCAACGACATATATTCAGAGCGTGACTCTGTAAAGAAGACAAATAAGAAACTGGCCGAGGCCCAGTGTGACTCAAAGCTATATCGCTCACACTATGGTTTCCTCACCGATCTCTCGATGTACTTAAATCCACGGGAGATCGACAAGGTAAAGGATATGATGACCTTCGATGTAGTCAAGGTGACATACGAAGCTCAATGCGACATGATTCCTACCCTCAAGGAAGAGGAGAAGAAACAGATCATGGTCTGGCTTGTCGAAGCCCGTGAGCTCGCTATTGATGCCGAGAGTTCGAAGAAGAAACATGAGGTATTCGGTAAGTACAAAGGCCGTATCAACAACTACCTGACTAAGCGGGGCTACGACCTGACAAAAGAACGCGAAGAATGGTACAAACGAGTAAAGGCAAGAGGAGGGACACTATGAAGAGAATACTTATTGCATTATTGATCGGAAGTGTTACTCCGATGATGGCCCAGAAAGGCCTTACTGACATGACCGGCAGTCAGCAGGCCAAGACGATGAATACACCTTTGGGAAGTGTGAAATGGACGGGCGGTTTCTGGGGAGACCGTTTTGGAGTGCTTAGTAATACAACTATCTGGGACATGTGGGACACTTGGAATACTCCATGGGAGACACTCGACGAAAAGGGCTCACACGGCAGTAACGGTTTCCGCAATTTCGAAGTAGCAGCAGGTACGGTACAGGGAAAGCACCACGGGCCTCCTTTCCACGATGGCGACATGTATAAATGGTTGGAGGCCTGTGCCACCATCTATGCTGTTACCAAAGACCCCAGGCTCGATGCCTTAATGGATAAGTTTATTGAGCAGGTGGCACTGGCTCAGCGTAACGACGGATATATCCACACCCCAGTAGTGATCTCTGAGCGTAACCTCGGTATCGACTCCCATGCCGGCGACAGCACCAATATCGGCATTGAGATCGGCAATGACCATAAGAAAGCATTTGCCTCACGTCTGAACTTTGAGACCTATAACCTCGGACACCTCATGACGGCAGGTATCGTACACAAACGTGCCACAGGTAAGACGACTCTCTTTGATTGCGGAAAGAAGGCAGCCGACTTCCTATATAATTTCCTGACCAATGATGCTGCCGAGCTCTCACGCAATGCCATTTGTCCATCCCATTATATGGGCGCAGCAGAGATGTATCGTGAGACCGGTGAAGAGAAATACCTGACTCTGGCCAAAGGTCTTATTGCCATCCGCGACAGTGTGACTAATGGCGAAGACCACAATCAGGATCGCCATAAGCTGCGCGACCAATACGAGGCTATGGGACACGCCGTCCGCGCCAACTATCTCTATGCCGGTGTGGCAGACCTCTATGCAGAGACCGGTGAGGCACAACTAATGAAGAACCTGTCGGCTATATGGAACGATATAGTACAGCACAAGATATATATCACAGGCGGATGCGGTGCCCTCTACGATGGTGTTTCACCTGACGGGACCACCTACGACCAGCCATCTATACAACAGATTCACCAGGCTTACGGACGACAGTTCCAGTTACCTCAGGAGGCAGCCCATAATGAGATATGCGCTCAGATAGGCATGCTGCTATTCTCTTGGCGTATGTTCCAGACCACCATTGAGCCACAGTATATCGACAATATCGAAAACGAGCTATACAATGGTATTCTCAGCGGTATCTCGCTCGATGGAAAGGACTATTTCTATACTGAGGCCCTACGA
>Ga0310691_10004734_pt1 | contig 15189 bp, 11 predicted proteins | sample 176DNAGHGlowgp2_FD_203887 | JGI IMG/M metagenome (GOLD analysis project Ga0310691, IMG submission 203887) | Sheep rumen microbial communities from Palmerston North, Manawatu-Wanganui, New Zealand - 1766 DNA GHGlow gp2 (v2) (version 2) | ecosystem: Host-associated > Mammals > Digestive system >... | reverse complement strand
GTGCTACCTTTGCAGGCGATTTCGAAAGAATCGCCTGCAAAAGGCTTCGGGATGTAGCGCAGTTGGTAGCGCACTACGTTCGGGACGTAGGGGTCGGGCGTTCGAGTCGCCTCATCCCGACCAAAGGCGACAAAGGAGCATTTTCCTTTGCCGCTTTTTCTTTTTCAACCTTGTAACTTGTTGAGATACTGCGAAATATACGAAACACCTCGTTCTCGTTTTCTGTTCGATAACTGCCCAAATGCTTGTCGTACAAAATACCGTCAGGATAGACAAGATTTTGGAGTTTCTGGCGTGTGCGGAAATTGCCCTCTTGCCACAAAGTGCCTAATTTACAAGACATTGCAATAACGTCAGCAATATATTTCTTCTCGTTCGATAGGTCTCGTTCTGCTTCTTGGAGTGCTTTGTCTATCTGTGTCAGTTGGCTGTTCAGATGCTCAGATGTAGCACTGTAGATGTCACGGTCTATCTCGCCCATTCCGAAACGTACCTTCAAGGCGGTAAACTTCTTCTCTGTTTCTCTCTTGTTCTTTAGTAGGAGCGTTCTTGTGTCACTTCGCTCTTGGTTATACTCCCTAAACACCTTGTGCAACACCTTAGTTAAAATGGGAACGAGTGGTTTGGGGATGCTGTACGTGTTCAGCAAGGCACAATATAACTGGTGCATCCTCTCTGTGCTGTGATTGCTCTTGCAGCCCTTCTTGTTGCACTTGTAGTAATCTCTACCCCTACTCTTGACGGTGTAACCAGTCAAGTAACCGCCACAGTCAGAACAGCGAACGTGTCGCTTCAGTGGGAACGGCTCGGTTTCCTCTTTGTGCTCGTAACCTGCGTGTGTAATACCTTGAATCTTGTTGAAGGTAGCCTCATCTATCAGTTTTTCTTGCTTCCCTTCGATAATCTCATCCCCTAAGAGATTGTGGGTAATCTTACCACAATAGAAGGGATTGTGAAGAATCTTGTTGAGGTGCTTGCGGTCAACTCTCAACCCCTCTGCTGCCAAACGTTCAACTATCTCAACGTCACCCATCCCCTCATTGGCTTTCCACAAAAAAGCCTTCTTCAAGATGCGTCCTGCATCGTTGACGGTCAAGACGTGGGTCTTACCTACCTTTTTATGGTCGTAGCCTAATGGTGCTTTTCCGTACCACTCGCCACGTCTTAAACAGGCGGTCATACCAGTTACAGCCTTGTCACGTCTGAGGCTGTTGTCGAACTGGTTGAATAGAAATAAGATGTTCTCCATAAACTCACCTGCGATGCTGTCAGTTTCTATAGGTTGTGTCGCACTGATTACATAGATGCCCTTCGATTTGAGATATTCTTTTGTTGCCATTGCCCCAATACCAGCACGGCTAAAGCGGTCGAACGAATAGACGAGAATGACATTGATGTCTCTATCCTTTGCCACCTCTGCTATCATTTTTCGATATAGTTGCCCCTCAGTCTTTGCGCTCTCGTGTGTACCACCGTATTGCTTTTTGATGGTGATACCGTGACTGGCTGCGTACTCTCTACATATACGCTCTTGCGTTTCAAGGCTGCAATTCTGTTCCTCCTGCCGCTCTGTTGACACCCTCGTCCATAGGGCTGCGACCTTGTTCTCCAACTCTGAGAACTTTGCTACTTTCTGTGCTTTAACTCTTTTCTTCGTCATGTCCTATCCTAAAATTGTACGTTATTTTCCCTAAAGTATAGAAATACTCTATTACTTTTTTCTGTTGATTATCATCTGTAATTCCTAATTGAGTTAATTGTTCTGCATAGTCTTTCAGTTCTTCATCTGAAAACATTTTTTATTTCTATTACAATGTGTCAAAGAACACTTATTTTACAGCCATACCTCTGGCTCGGTGGGCTTTCACCACCTCTATTTTTGACGATTTCGAAATCTGTACGTACATTGCAAATATATAAAAAATATTTCATAATCCAAAATTTTCTTAATTATTTTTTAGATAAGGCTCTGACACTTCCGTATGGTGTTGATGCTCGTATGTGTGATTTTGCTGATATTGCGGAGGCTGATACCCTTACGCAAAAGCCGTATTTCCTCGGCATACTGCTCACGCATTGCCTCGTCTGACTTCTTGTAGCCCTCCTTACGTCCGACCTTGCCGCCATTGGCTCGGAAGTTCTTGTAACCACTCTCTACACGTTCACGGATGGTCTTACGCTCCATCCTTGCGACCTCTGCTAAAATGGTGATAAGGAACTGACTCATTGGGTTCACCTCTCCGCTTTCTGTCAACGTCTCTATGCCATAGTTCTGAATGTAGAGGCTGATGCCTAACTTATTGAACTGCTCAATCACTTCGAGCACTTGCAGTGTATCACGTCCTAATCTACTGAGTTCTGTCACTGCCACCTTGTTGATATGATGGGCTTGTACGTAATCCACCATACGGCTCAGTTCCTTGCGGTCTGCGTTCTTCTTGGCTCCGCTCACCTTCTCGCAGAAAACAGCCTCAACGCTCCAACTATTACGCTGGGCGAGGGTGGTAAGTTCATTCACTTGACGCTCGTAGTCTTGAACGCTGGTACTAACTCTGGCAAAGATGCAAATTCTATCCATATTTGATATATGCGTTAATTATTTCTTTTGCAAAGGTACAAAAAAGTTAAGAATCCCACAAATACTAATTGATTTATTTTACTAATAATTCTAAAATAATTTGTATTATACAACAATTTGGGCTATATTTGCCGAAAAATTGGCGTATGAGTAAGATATTGGCAGATAACGTGAGACGTATCTGTAAAGAACAAGGGAAGCAAATGAAAGACCTTGCTGCGGATATGGGTATAGACCCAGCATCCCTTACAAGGGCACTAAACGGCAATCCTCGCCTTGATACGGTTCAGAAGATAGCGACCGCCTTGAGCGTGTCGATGAAGAGTCTTTTTGAACCGTTGGATGATGTTGAGGGATTCATCCGCATTCGTGATAAGGTGTATCAGTTTAATAGCAGAGAGGAAATAGAGAATCTTATATTTAGCAAGTAATCAACAGGTTATATCAATTATTATGAAAAAAGACAAGTCTTCCTTTTACAAGTTGATTCAAACAAGATTTGAAGATTTAAATACTTTCTTTGAAAAAAGTTTGGGACATGAGAATATTATTCTTACTCCCCTAATAGATGAGCGAGAGACAATACTTGAATCAGAATCTTTTTGGTGTAAAGATACCCCACTGATTATCCCCTTTGACCTTGTGCGAAATGAGTTCAAGCACTTGTGTGAAGAGGAAAAAATAGGAAACTCCATTTTTTTACAACAGCCTTTCAAGTTGTTATTTGACTCACATCAACAATTAGTAATAAGACATAACAGCTTCTATCATGCCACAAGATTAGGAAACGTAATTCTTGTAAAAAAGCCTTATATAGGGGTATTGTTTGACAATAATCCTTTATTGGGATTTATTTGCTTTGATATGTTTCGTAAAATAAGCGATGACAAATCATCAAACTCTGTCTTTGATAGTTCATGCACATACGAGAAGATGTATCTTGATTTTCAAAAATACAAAATCAGAAAATTCACTCTGAATAGTAGAGCACAAGTTGTAAATTCGATGTATGATTCAAATATTAGAAAGTTAAGAGACCTCCGTGTTTCCATATCACTGTATTAATTTGTATTTGCATCTTTTAATCTTTTAAGTTAAACTGATACAAAAAAAGATGTATCAATGTAGTTGAGTTAAAGATTACATTGATACATTTTTAATTTGATACGCTACTCCCTATATATAATAAGGTATATGCGATTTGAGGCACATTCATAGGGGTGGTTGTTATAGTCCTACGAGCGTCCAAGTATGTGCAGCCAACTGGCATCAACCTCTCGACTCTGAAAACGTATCACGCTGCCCAAGAAGTGAAAGAACATTTCTTCAAGAGTAGCCTCATCAATGAGTATCATAGGCGTGTAGTAGATGCCTCTACGCTCCACGTAGTTCTTGATGTCCTCTGCGTTAAGATGTACCTCTGTACGATAAAGACGCTTGGGGTTGTCATAGTGTTCTAAGATATACTGTTTGTCTGAGGCGTTGACTATCTCAGCAGCCTTGTCGTAGGTTTGAACAGTTATGCCCTTGTTCTTGTCTTTGATGGCGTTACGCTGTTTGATGGTTACAGTAAGATACTTACCTTGCTTGTTGAGGCTTCCGCTTGTAGTGTAGGTCAGTTCTGGTCTATCCTCGTCTCTGTCTGTGATACGTTTTCCGTTCAAGATGGTGGTCACGTTCTTATTGTGTGCGTATGCTTTGACCAGCGGACTCACGCTGAAAGGTGTATCAAGACAAAGGTCAAGGCTCGTCACATTATGGAACTCCAGCCCTAATCGTTGCTCAATGTATGTCAGAAAGTGAAAATCGCCTGCGTAGAGTGATTCATTGTTGAGGCTCATCCACACTTTGCGACTTCCGCTAGTGTGCGTGTTGCTTTGTTCGTCACCTCGTGCGAGGTTGAATTTTAGGTAGCCCCATTCAATATCTCGTGTGCCGTTCCACAACCTGATGGCATAGACGTTATCGAAATATCTCCCTTCAATGCGATAAAGTCAGAACTCATCCATATCAAGGCAGTCGCCAAAGTTGAGGCTACTCAGTTGTTCGTAGTAATAGGTCTGCACTACTTCATAGCAGATAGTCAGAGCGTCAATTTGTACTGGTCGTTTGCATACTCGTTTCATCGTTTTGGTTATTACTCTCGTTATTCTCACTTGGGCGATATGGTATTGTTGCCCAATACTGACGCATAGCGTCACTGATGGCCTGTTTGTGGGAGTCGCTAAATGTGCGACCTCTGAGGCTCTGTGCAATACGCTTTTTGGTATCGTCACGAAGATTTCTAAATTGTCGTTTCATAATCATTAGTTTTAATATAAATAGTTGGAAAATCAGAAAAGTTAGGTATAGTAGCGAAGAAAAGATAGCCAACATAGCAGGATTCTACAAAAAGAACAGTTGTAAGCCTACTTTCAAGTAAGAATAAAAAACAGACGCAAGGTTACATAAATGAAGAAACAAAAAGCCCCTACGGTGGGGGCTTTCCTGCGATTGATGCCAATATCGCACATTCTGAACGTGTCACGTTGCAAGTATAAACGTCACTATTTTGTCGAAGTCCTCGATGAACTTGATGTTCGATATTTCGTCAGCGATGCCGACCAAAGAAAAGGACATGTCAGTCATGGCATGTTCTTTTTTTCTTAAATCAGAAGGTTTTTAAAATAAAAAGATGTATATTTGCAGGTGATGACAAAAAAGAGTGTTTTACTCATCCATATATGGCTGTTGCTGTGGTCCGCCTTGGCAACTGCCCAGCCATTATGCAAGGTTGTAAGATACGACGAGGAAGATGGTGTGCCTTCAAGTCATGTCACCCAATTGCTACAAGACGATATGGGATTCATGTGGTTTGCCACATGGAACGGACTCTGCCGATACGATGGTTATGAATTCAAAACTTTCAAGCCACAGGTAGGCGACGGATGTACTATGACAACAGACCGTATTCGCAACATCGACCTGTTACCAGGAAGGCGTATCCTTTGTCAGGTGGATGAGGACTACTATCTTTTTGACCTTAAGAGCTATCGGTTCCGTGACCTGACTGCTGAGGAAAAGCATGATGTCCAGAAACAGGTCGGGAAGTATCGTGCCAGTCGTTCGCTTCAACGCAAACCTATCACATGGACGGATCATAACCAGACCCAATGGACATTAGATGGCGAAGGACATTTATCATATAATGATACTGCGACAGGGGAAAAGATAAACTATCCGTTACATATAGACTTTCGCACACTGACCTTCGCCATGCCAGACAACCAAGGCAACCTCTGGGCACTCGACTACTCCAGCATATATAAATTCTGTACTGAGAAACAGCACATACAACGACTTGAAATAGAACCTAAAGGAGAGGTCAAGTGCTTGTTTTGTGACAGTAAAGGACGTTATTGGGTAACAACTAAAGATGATAAAGCGGTACGCGTCTATCGCGCCAGTAACCATCAGTTGCTGGGCTATTTAGGCAGCGACGGACGGATACACCAAGGCTACACATCCTTCGGTGCCGCTGTCTACTGTATGTTTGAAACACCAAACGGAATATTGTGGTTAGGAACGAAACCTGATGGTCTCTTCCGCTTACAGGAAGAACCATCAGGATTGTTCAAAATCGACCATTTCACTGATATTCCCAACCTTAACATATATCATATTACAGCCGACAATCAAGACCGGCTATGGATAGCCACTTTAGGAGGTGGGATATACTACACCAATAACCCCAATGATATCCATCCTTCCTTTGCAGCACCGAGCCATTATCCGCAGGAAACAGGACGCAGAGCCCGATATATGCTGATTACCGACAATAACCTGCTGCTGGTAGCCACTTCTGGTGGATTATTGATTTCTCAATTGAAACACCGGGTGGATGATATGCATTTCCGACTCCATCAGCGGGAGCCTCATAGACGGAACAGCTTGAGTTGTAGCGCTACCATGGATGTAGTACAGGACTCCCAAGGACACTTCTTTGTAAGCACAGAGAGTGGAGGGGTCAACCTGATAGAAAACAAGAACCCACTCGACAATATATTGTCGTTCCGTCACCTTAGGGAGCAGCTCCATGTCCAACCCAATGACGTGGTGCAATCACTAACTGTCGACAAAAAAGGGAGTCTGATAGCTGTAGGCAGCCACCTCATCTCACTCTTAGACAGCACAGGACAAGGACGTGTGCTTGACGCCAGGACTTTCAACGCCGACATCCGTTTCAGCGAGGCTCATCCCCTGCAGCTCGATAACGACCGTTGGCTGTTCGGACTCATAGACGGTGCCTTTGTCACCACGACAGAGCACATGCGTCAGCAAACCCCTCAGCCTAAAGTCGTTCTGACTGGAGTTTCTATTCAAGGTAGTACCGATAATGGGGCTGTCGCCTATGCCGACACCATCTTCTTACAACCCACAGAACGTAATTTCACGATACGTTTTGCAGCTCTTGACTATCGCACGGCTGACCAGATTAACTACGCCTTCCGCTTATTACCCCATGAGCAATGGAGCTATATCGGTCATGACCGCTCTGCTACCCTGCTCGACCTTGAGCCTGGCACTTACCAGATGGAGATTCGCTCTACCAATGCCGACGGGCTTTGGTCTGATGACGTACGTGTATTGACAATTGTTGTCAAACCCACCTTCTGGGAGTCTGTCTGGGGACAACTTCTTATCCTTTTGTTGGTCTGTGGTACCATCGCAGCCATCACCTATACCTTATTATATATAAGACGTATCCAGCGACAGCACCATGAGACTCTGGAAAAATATCTTGCCTTGATAGAAGTTAAGGGTGAGAAAGAGGAAATAAGCAAGAAAAAGGAGGAAGTAAGTAAGGAGACAGAAGAGACAACACTGGACCCGACACTCCAACGCGTCATGAAATTTGTTGAGGAGAACATTTCCAATAGTGATGTTAACGTTGGAGACATGGCTGCGGCAGCAGCTACCAGCAGGAGTGGTCTGCAACGCAAACTCAAACAAGCGATGGGTATCACCCCACAGGACCTGCTCCGTGAGGCCCGCATCAAACGAGCCTGCCACCTGTTACGCCACACCGACCATAGCATTGCAGATATTGCCTACGCCTGCGGTTTCACTGATCCGAAATATTTTGGTCGTAACTTTAAGCAAAGCACTGGTCTGTCACCCACAGAATATCGGGAAAATACACTTTGACGCATTTTTCATCCTCTTTTGACGTGAATTTCACCCCTTTGGACTCGAATTTCACCTTACCTTTGCAACCAAAACTTAAAGATTAATCCAATAATAACTTCAAAACTATGAGACAAAAAGTATTTCGGCTACTGCTTGCTGTCATGACGATGCTCACCATCGGCAACATACAAGCGGCAAAGAAGGTACACATGTTGGGAGACTCCACCATGCAACCTTATGATGAGAACACGACAGGAACCCGCGGCTGGGGAATGTATTTCGGTAATTTCCTCACAGGTGGATGGACTGCCACCAACTATGCTGTTGGCGGTCGAGATTCACGAGGTGGTTACAACGAACTCTGGCAAAAGGCAAAAAATTCCGTAGAGGCTGGTGACTATGTCATCATCCAGTTTGCCCATAACGACACCAAGTATGACGGCATGGACAATCTGGAGCTACAGGAGTATTACACCAGTATTGGAGATGCCACCAATGCCGCCGCTGTCAAGAAAGACGGACGTGGCACGACACCTTCCACCACCTACAAGGCATGTCTGAAACAGATTGTAGATGCTGTGAAGGAGAAGAATGCCATCCCCATCCTGATGTCAGCGGTCTGCCGCTGTAACCTGAGCAATGGCGTTGTAGGCCGTAATGCCCGCCACGACTTAGGAGGTAAGTACTCCAAGATCACCTCATCAGGTATCCTGACGAACCAGTCGCTCCCGGAGAGTGACCATACCATGGACTATACCTATCACATGAAGCAACTTGCCTCAGAACTTGGTGTCCAGTTCATCGACATGACAGCTGCCACCAAATCACTCTATGAGAGCTATGGCACACAGGAGAAGCTTCATGCTGCCTTCTTTGACAAAGGTCCTAACACAACTGATGACAATACCCACTTTAACCTGACTGGCGCTCTGACTGCCGCCAAGTTGGCAGCACAACTACTGAAGGACGCGGGTATCTTAGCGGATAACATCGAGATACCTACCGACTTGGCGATTACTCCTTCTGAGGCAGATATGGGCGAGATATACGTAGGGCAGTCTGCCACAAAAGAACTGACCCTTAACGGTCTTGGCATGGAGCCCTCATCAGGAACCATCACCATCACTGCCGACAATGGGGTGCTGCTGTCCACTGACAAGCAGAACTGGCAGAACACCTTGGAGGTAAGCTATGAGAACGGCACCGTCATTAAGACGTTCTATGCTAAAATGAATGTGACGGCCACTGGTATCACGAGTGGTACAGTGACAGCGACGATTGGCGATAAGACCGCAAAAACAACCATTTCCGTAACAGGTATTGAATTAGGTGGAGGCGAGTCCTTCACCGCCACATGGGCACTGACCAGTAATGACAATGCCGTTGTCGATGGTAATGCGACTGCCGCCGATGCCAAAGTAAATGGCATGGCAAAGTATGGTAACAACAGTCAGAATGGGCTGATGGTCAGCACCAGCGATGGTGGTGCCTGGGTAAAAGCAGAGGATGACTCCCCCAACCAGTATGTGCAGTTTACCGTCACAGCCCCTGACGGCAAGAAACTCGACATCAACCATATCACCATGAAGATTGGCGGACATGGTGGAAATGGTATGAGATGCCACGCTTACTATTCCACTGATGGCTTTGCGACACGAACCACCATCTATGCACCAGCCTCAATGGCTAATGGTGAGCTGAATGAGGTGGACGTTACACCCGTCATCAAACTGGAAGAAGGTGACCAGTTACAGATTCGCATATACCCTTGGTATACCAGTGATGCCACAGGTAAATGGCTGTGTGTCAAAGACGTGATAGTCGGTGGTCAGGCAAAAGACGCTGCCGGTGTGAACATCCCCGGTACTATTACCTATAAGCTCGACAAGGGTGGACTGAATGAGAATAACGACCAAGAGATTATTACTCCCAACGAGCTCTCCGCCGGTTTTGCGGGTAAGAAATGGGATTATGAGGGTACTAATGAGAAAGTAGTGATTGAAGGAACGACCTTTCAGGGTGCCAGTGGCAACACTCCGATGATGCAACTCAGGTTCACAGGGAAAACCGATGAGACCCTCTCTACCGTTGTTGATGATGACTGCACCATCTCGTTGACACTGACCCCCGAGGACGGTTTCTCGTTCATCCCCTCAAAGGTTAGTTTCCTGGCTGGCAAATTCAACTCTGGCAATCCCCATCTGACCTTCGCTGTCGAGGCAGGTAACACCAAAAAGACGTTAAAAGACAATGTGGAACTGAACCGCAGTAAGACAAACCCTTTAGTAGACCCCTCTTCCTTCAGTGAGGAGTTAAGTGGCTTCACCGCTACTGCCGATGCCCCTCTGAAACTGAAGTTCTCTTTCCTCAATGTCCAGGGGACCCGCTCTGCCGGTATTGGCAACCTCGTCATCGAAGGTACCCTCGTAGGTGCTGCCACACAAGTCACGAAATATGCACTGAACACACAAGTTGTTCCCTCAGAGGCAGGCGCTATCGATCGTGATCCCGATATGGAGACCTACAAAGAAGGTACAAAGGTTACCCTGAAAGCAACCAAGAACTTCGGTTATAAGTTTAAGGAGTGGCAAGATGCCGCTGGGGCTGTTGTCTCTACCGACGCAGAGACCACTATCACGATGGACGGTGAGAAAACTATCAAGGCTGTCTTTGAGACAGTTCCCATTTACACCGTTACCACTGATGTGAAAAATGATGCTGACCGCGACTTGGGTAGCATTACCCTGTCACCCAACGATCATGATGGCAAGTATGAGGCTGGTACAAAGATTACTGCTACTGCCAACACCTCAAAAATCCTGAAGTTCACCAACTGGGAAGACAACAGCACTACCGCAGAGCGTGAGATTACTGTCGATAAGGACATGACCATCATCGCCAATTATGAGGTACAGGACTTCATCGCTGTATTTGATGCCAGCAAGACCGCTGCCTATGCCACCCAAGGCACCTATCCTTTCTCTGCCGACGTGACTTGGGATGCCGACCGCAACGCCAAAGTCTCTATTGTCAAACAGAGCGACGGTTCACTTGTCACAGGCACCAATGCCACACCCGTTGTCCGCAACCGTGCCAATAGCGGTGTGCTCAACACACTGAGTGGTGTTTTCCAGAACGGTTACAACACTGCTGAGATAGCTTGGCAGTACCAGTTCTCCACGGTTGGCTTCACCAAGGCTACTTTCGAGGCAGACATGGCAGCCAAGAATGCCGCCACCAAAAACTGGAAAGCACAGGTGTCCACAGATGGTACTACTTTTGAGGATTTAGGTGAGGCATGGACAGTAGCTTCTAACACACTCACTCCGCTGAGCTTTACGCTCCCGGCAACGGCTATCGGCAAAGAGACCGTCTATGTCCGCATCATGGGTACTGGTACAGAGTTGCTTTCGGACAAATACACCTTCAACGCAGGAACCTCTGCCGAAGGACTGGTATACGCCTCCAACTCAGAGAGTCAGGTAGGTAATGTCTATGTGTTAGGTGAAGCTGTCGTTGTTGCCGACGAGACAGCACCTGCCATCATAGCTACCATCCCTGCTGATGGTGCCAAGGATGTCAGTGCTACTGGTAAGATCACCATTACTTTCGATGAGAAGATTGAGGCTGGTACCGCCAATGGTGTTGCCACACTGAACAATCAACCGGTAAATGCTGAATGGAGCAGCAAGTCTGTCAGCTTCAGCTATAGCGACCTCGACTATAATACGGAATACACCTTCCAGATGCCTGCCGGTTTTGTGCAGGACAAGTCAGGTAATGTTTACAACAAGGCAGTCAATATCGTGTTCACCACCATGAACCGTCCGACTGTTGAGAAGGGTCTCTTCGACGTAGTGGTATCCACCACAGAAGAGTTAAGTGCCGCCATCAACACAGCCAACACCCGTGCTGACAAGAACACACGCTTCCGCATCTTCATCAAGAAGGGTGTGTATAAACTGCCTACTGGTGCCACGAAACACTATGTACACCAGAATGGCGACAAGACGATAACCTACTGGGAAGGCGACCTGCCCGACCCCATCACCTACGTGAAGGCAGCTAATATTTCTTTCATCGGTGAGGACCGTGAGACAACCATCATCACGCAAGACATCACCAACGATGCAGACATGCTCTTCGACGGTCAGTTTGGAAAGGCTCATAAGTACGAGGAGATCAACAACAGTGCCGTTCTGCAGTTGGAGAGCAGCGCTACAGGCACCTACTTCCAAGATATTACCATCAAGAGCGGTATCAACGATGCCTTAGGTCGCAACCTTGCCATTCACGACAAGTCGTCGAAGACCATCTATAAGAACACACTGCTCTATGGCTATCAGGACACATGGACCTCTAACAATGAACAGGGACTCTTCTACTTCGAAGACGGACAGGTGCGTGGACGTACAGACTATCTCTGTGGTAAGGGCGATGCCTATTTCAATGGGGTGGAACTGCTCCAGATTGCCAGCGGCTATGCTGCCGTTCCTTCTACTCCGAGGAGCATTGGCTGGGTATTCAACGGATGCCAGATCAGTGCTGACGGAAGTGGTGTTGACGGCACCTACACCCTTGGTCGTCCATGGGGAAAGGGCACTCCTGTAGCTGTATTCATCAATACTAAGATGAACGTTGCCCCGAAGGCTGAGGGATGGAGTGAGATGAGCAATGGCTGGCCGAAGCGCTTCGCAGAATACAACTCTTTCAATGCCAAGGGCAATGCCATCGACCTGGGCGGTCGTAAGACAACCTTCGCCGAGTCTCATACAAACAACCCCGTGCTCAGCGAGGAGGAGGCTACCAACTACAGCGATATGAGCAAGATGTTTGGTGACTGGCAGCCTACACTCCTTACCGAGCAGGCTCCCGTACCTACCGACGTGAAGTTGGACGGTGAGGTATTGTCATGGACAGGTAGCGACTATGCCCTGCTCTATGCAGTCTGTGAGGATGATCAAATTATCGGGTTCACCACCGAGACACAGTTCGACCTGAGCAGTATTGCCGCACCGTCACGCCGCGCTCAGAGTGCAGACAAATATACCGTACGTGCCGCCAACGAGATGGGAGGATTGAGTAGTGCATCTGTTCCTGCCGTTGCTACAGGCATCAATACGGTCAGTCAGCATGGCACCATCAACAGCCAGGATATCTACACCATAGACGGTCGTCATGTCAACACCCTTCAGAAGGGAGTTAACATCGTACGTCTGCAGATGGCAGACGGAAGTGTAAAAACGGTGAAAGTCATCAGATAATCATCCGGCGTTAATACGCAATATACGGTTCAAGCCTGCGGATATCTTCGTCAGTGAAGTCACTGGAGAAACGAAGGTCCCGCAGGCTTTTGATATCTCCATGCAGCCGGCGGTAGTCAACGATTGCCTTCGCCTGATAGTAGTTGATATAGGGATGACGACGCAGTTGCTGGAGGGTGAGTTTGTTGATGGATAGTTTCTGTGGATGGGGATCCGTTATCACGAAATACTTCTTAGCCTCTTTGGGGAAGTTGTCTATCTCATCCAGTTGGCTGACATGGACATAGCCTCCCAGCCACTTACCATAGCGAACAATCTCTTTGGCATAATAAGCTCCGATACCTGGCACTTTGCGCAGCATGGAAGTATCTGCGGTATTCAGTACCACATGCTCCCCCTCCCGTATCTTTACAGGATAACGCAAGCTGTCTTTCTTATAATTACTAGTACTACTAGGAAAACTAGTTCCACTAGAGAAACTAGTTCTTCTAGCATTCCCCACCAAAGTGGAAGCAGGCAGATAGTCCTCCGAGATACGGATATAAGGCTCCAACCGCCGGTAGTCCTTCACCGTCAGTCCATAGAGACGGGCAAAATCCTCTTTCTTGCGGTAGACACCTCCTTTTGCACGGTAGCGATAGATATTCCTCACCTGCCAAGGTTGAAGTCCAAGGCGCAACAGTTGCGTGCTGTCAGCAGTATTGGGATCGAAATAGAAACATTCTTTTGATGGTGACAATCCCTCATCATAAGGAATATAGCGACCATTTTTTCTCATTCCTAATTTCTCATTTCTCATTTGAGCATCCTCTGGTCGTTCCCCTCCCAACAGGAAAATCCCTATCAGGACTAAAGTCCCGACAAGCATAGTGATAATAAGTATTAGTCGGTCGTTGCGGTTCATACAATACCTAATTGATGCAGGAAGACAAGGATGATACAGATAGGACAGACGATACGGACGGCAAAGAGGTAGACCCCGAAGAACGTCCCTTTCAGAGTTCCTCCGTTGGTGAACTCATCGTGTACTACCTTCTTGGGGATATACCAGCCCACAAACAGACAGGCAAACATCGCCCCTAAGGGCAACAGGAAGTTAGCTGTCAGACGGTCACAGAAGTCCATCAAAGAGAAGTCCATGAGTTTCAGTTCCGGATATGCCCCTACGGAGAGGGAGCAGAAGATACAAAGAACACTTGCGACGACAGTGAGTATCCATGCCGACTTCTTCCGGGGCAGCTCAAACTCCTCCGTAAAGAAAGCAGTTCCTATCTCATGCATGGAGATGGTGGAAGTCAGTGCCGCAAACACCAGCAAAGCATAAAACATGATACTAACGATATAGCCCACTGCCGGCATGGCAGCAAAAGCCTGCTGGAACACGTTCGGCAAGGTAATAAATATCAGGGAAGGTCCACTATCCGGGTTCACCCCTACTGAGAAGGCTGCGGGGAATATCATGAGTCCTGAGCAAACGGCTACCATCGTGTCTATCACCGCAATCTGTCCTGCCGACCGCAACAGGTTGGTGTTTTCCGAGAAATAGCTGGCGTATGTACACAGACATGCCGTTCCCAATGACAAAGAGAAGAATGCCTGTCCCAATGCTTCCAAAAACACGCTGCTGGACAGTTTCGAGAAGTCTGGCTTTAGCAAGAAACGGATACCTTCTAATGCCCCGGGTAACAGACACGAGGCAACGACGAGTATCAGTAACAGCACAAGAAGGATAGGCATCAACAGTTTCGATGCTTTCTCAATACCACCCCGCACTCCCCGTACGATGACCAGATGGGTAATCAGGATAAAGACTACACCCCATATCGTTGGCTTCAACGGATCACAGGAGAACGCCACGAAATAGTTTTTTACGTACTCCGCATCCCCACTGAGATGTCCGATGACAGAGGCACACAGGTATTGCAGGCACCATCCTGCCACCACGGCATAGAAGCCCAGAATAATCGTAGAGGTGAGAATACCCAGATATCCCACGAACTTCCAAGGACGACCATTTGACAGTGCATCATAAGCCTTGGCAGCATTCGCCTGGGCATGGCGTCCCACGATGAACTCGCTGACCATACCGGGGATTCCCAACAACAGGATACACCCTATATAGATAAGGATAAAGGCTGCCCCTCCGTTCTCCCCTGTCGTATACGGAAAACGCCATAC
>Ga0310691_10004729_pt1 | contig 15195 bp, 15 predicted proteins | sample 176DNAGHGlowgp2_FD_203887 | JGI IMG/M metagenome (GOLD analysis project Ga0310691, IMG submission 203887) | Sheep rumen microbial communities from Palmerston North, Manawatu-Wanganui, New Zealand - 1766 DNA GHGlow gp2 (v2) (version 2) | ecosystem: Host-associated > Mammals > Digestive system >... | reverse complement strand
GAAGCAGCGCCTGCCCGAGGAGATGCTCCAGGAACTGGGTATCTCGATGGAAGACCTCATGAGTCTTAACCAGCTGGGCTATATGCCGCTGACGCAGAGGGCCGTCGACGTGCTCGGTGCACGGAAAGACCTGGTAGAGAGCATCACCCTCAACACCGATGCCGGCGAGGGATGGGACCTCTACCCCCAGAACGGCAACATGCACTGGACGCGCGACAACTACGGCCCCATCTGGATACCCAAGAAGGGCGAGAAACTGAAGCTTACGCTCGACAACTTGCCCATCTACGAGCGGCCCATCCGCGCCTACGAGGGCAACGACCTGGAGGTGACCGACGACGGCAAAATCCTTATCAACGGCCAGCAGACCGACGAGTATACCTTCAAGCTCGACTACTATTGGATGCAAGGCGACAACCGCCACAACAGCGCCGACAGCCGCTACTGGGGCTTCGTGCCCGAAGACCACATCGTGGGTAAGCCCATCTTCATCTGGTGGAGCAGCGACCCCGACCGCAGCGGCATGAACGGCATACGTTGGCACCGCCTCTTCCGCTTCGTCGACAACATCAAGTAGCCTCCCTCGGTCGCGTAAACTGCGCTAATAGCGCAGTATACCGAACCATAAACAGCGCAGCCCCCTTAAGCCCTATGCGCAGCATGCTGAAATTCCTCATGGCGCTGGCGGTAGCCCTCATAGCTATGCTGGCTTTCCGCGCGCTGGTATTCACCATCTACACCGTCCCCGGCTCCACACTGGAGCCAACGTTCAAGGCGGGCGACAGAGTGCTGGTGAACCGTTGGTCTTACGGCCTGCGCACGGGGGGGGGCGGTTCGCTGTTCACCTACGGCCGCCTGTGCCGCCGCCCTGTAGCCCGCGGCCACTGGCTCGCCATTGAGAATGAAGACGGCAGCGTACTTATAGGCCAGTGCATGGCGCTGCCCGGCGATACTGTACGCTGGTATGACAGCAAAGTCATTGTCCCTGGTCGCAAAGCCACCTGTGCGCGCCACGACTACTACAGCATCCGCCACCTGGGGCTTGTGCCCGAAGAGCGTATCGTCGGACGCGTATCGCTTGTCCTTTATAACCTGTGACCGCACTGCTGTCAATCACTAACGTGCTTTATAACCTATGATTGCACTGCTATCTACCACCTACTTCGGGCCGATACAATGGTATCAGAAGCTCTATCGTGCCGATGCCGTCATGATAGAGCGCTGCGAGAGTTTCCAGAAACAGACCTTCCGCAACCGCTGCATTATCGCCACCACACAGGGGCTGCAGGCACTTACCGTGCCCGTCGTGGGCAGGGCCACCCTCTCATCACCCACCCTCCATCACCCAACACCCATCACCCGTCACCCATCACCCATCAAAGACCTCCGCATCAGCGACCACGGCAACTGGCGTCACCTCCACTGGAACGCCATCAAGTCGGCCTACGGCGAGTCGCCGTTCTTCGAATACTACGAAGACGACCTGCGGCCGTTCTTCGAGCAGCGGTGGGAGTACCTCCTGGACTTTAACGAGGCCATCCGCCAGAAGATGTGCGAATTGCTCGACATCCATCCACGCGTAAGCTTTACCAGCGAATTCATGCTGCCGTCGTCGCCATCACTCATCCCCCATCCCCTATCCCCCATCCCCAATCAACTATCATCCATCACCCATCCCCCATCCCCCATTACCGACTACCGCGACGCGATACAACCTAAGCACCCGGCCGAGGATCCTGACTTCAAGTCACGACGCTACTATCAGGTGTATGAGCAGAAACATGGCTTCCTGCCCAACCTCAGCATCCTCGACCTGCTGATGAACATGGGGCCGGAAGGCTTTTTTTGGCTGTAACATGACAGCGATAACGTATGTAAATCTGTAAAAAGTAAAAATAGTTTTAATTGCCACCCGTCATCTGTTATATTTTTGTGTAAATACTTGATGACTAGGTGTTTATAGACTGACTGATGGGGCGCTGACTGGCGCTTTTGCATAAATATGCACTCAAGACGGCCGCTGCTTTTCCCAAGTCGGCCGCTGATTATCAGCATGACTAAGCAGATGTATGCCGGTGGCTTGTACCTCCGACAAAGCGCCACGAGTACTGCAGCACCGTGTAGAACAGAGCTCCGGAGACGATGCCACCGATGACGTCGATGGCGTAATGGGCACGGATATAGACCGTTGACAGGCACATCAGCAGCAAGAAGGGCAGCACGGTGAGCAGCAACCGCCGGCTCTGTGAGCGCCATGCTAAAAGCAGCAGCACCATCGTGATGCCCACATGGCTGCTGGGAAAGGCCGCCGTGGGGCGCTCGCCTGCAACATGGGCGCTCACGATAAACTGATAGAAGAGTCCGTCTTGATAGCCCGGCATGGTGAGCATCTCGTCGTGGGTCATGAAATAGTTGCCTACACTGGGGAATACGCCGCGGGCGATATTATCCATACCAGCCGCCAGATAGTAGTACTGCGGACCTGTGACGGGCAGCAGGACAAAGATGACGTAATAGGCAAAAAATGCCGCTAAGATGACGTAGGCCGAGCGCAGGAACTCGTCGTAGCGCTGAAAGAAGTAGTAAAGCGTAACGATGGCCACCAGGAAGAAATAGCTGGAATAGCCTAAGTACATCAACTCGCTGAACACGGGATGCGACCACTGCTGCGAAAAGAGCAGCGCCGGCTGGCAACCGAAGAGCCGCTGCTCCATCGACGCAAACCAGGGGTCGAGGTTTGGCAGTATGCGGTTCAGGTCGAACGTGTCGGGATACCACCACGAGAGCATCAGCAATTGCAGTCCCACTCTGCAGAACATCGTCAGGCGGCAGGGCACCATCCTGTAGACCGCCCACAGGGCAGCCATCGACGTCAGGACATGGAAGCGCCCCCACAGCATCGGCACCGGGCTGACTATCTTGGTCCACAGGAACAGCATCAGCAGTGTTGTTACTACGCCGTAGATGACTACCACCCACTCCGCCGCCAACAGTCCCTTCAGCGGCTTCTTCTCTATCTCAAACAAATACTTAAAAACCTTCACACTTCACTTATCACTTATCATTCTTCACTTATCATTCTTCACTCTTCATTAGGCCGCAAGCCGCTATAGCCATTCGTTCTCCTTGTACCACTTGATGCTCCGCTTGACGCCCTCGGACAGCATCACCTCGGGCTTGTAGCCCAGCTCTCGTACGGCCGGTTCAATGTCGCACCGCCAGTTGCGTTGTTTCAGAATGTTAAACTTATCATTGTTCAGCGCCGAGATCTTGCCCGTCATGCGGCCGACGTACTCGCCGAAGAAGGTAATGACGCGCAGCAGCCAGACGGGCGCCGTGATACGGACCCACCAAGGGCGTCCCAGTTCCTCGTGAATCAAGTCGCTGAACGTTGTCGACTGGTACACCTGACCGTCGCTGAGGAAGTACTTGCGCCCCGTCTGTCCCTTCTCCAAGGCCAGGAATACGGCCTGCACCACGTCGGTGACATAGACAAAGGTGATATCCTGACGTTTGAAGCCCACGGCGAAGTCGGTATGCTGCCTGATGCTCTGCGCCATGAGGAAATAGTCGCGCTCGCGCGGGCCGTAGACACCTGTAGGCCGCAGGATGACGTAGGGGAATGGCACTGTGCCTGACGACGACAGCCCCGCATTGAGGCTGTCGAGCCATTGCTCGGCAGCCAACTTGCTGCGTCCATACTCGGTGTTGGGCTGCGGGGTGTCTGTCTCGCGTATCTCCTCGTAAGGCTGCTGCTCGCGGATAGCGCCGAAGACGCTCAGCGAGCTGAGATATACAAACCGTTTCAAAGGCATCTGCAGCTGCCGCAGTGCCGTCACCAGGTGCTGCGTGCCCTCAGTATTGATACGATAGAAGTCGTGCTTGTCCAGGCATTTTGTTACGCCGGCGGCATGTACTACATAGTCAAACGCATGTCCCCTCAATTGCTCTGTGAGCTGCTCCTGTGAAGAGAGATTCAACTCTATGAAATGAATACGCTCGTCGGCGAGAAACTGTCGTGAACTGCTGGCGCGCACTGCCGCCCACGTCTCAAAACCTCGACGGAGTGATTCTTCAACAATGAAGGAGCCTATAAATCCGCTGGCTCCGGTTATCAAAATCTTCATACCTTTTAATATTTCGTCTGCAAAGGTAACACTTTTTATTCTATTTCCATCGGTTTTATCCACGTAAAAATCAATCGTACAGCACGAAATTTTCTTTGTTGTGATGAAACATCTGAAAATTTATTAGTATCTTTGCACCCAAAATTGTGGATATGGACGAAGATTTTGACATCAGGGAAGAACGGCTGAGCAATGGCGAGAAGGAGTTTGAGAACGCTCTTCGCCCACTAAGCTTCCGCGACTTCAGCGGTCAGAAAAAGATAGTAGAGAACCTGGAGGTGTTCGTCGAGGCCGCCAAGTATCGTGGCGAGCCGCTGGACCACACCCTGCTGCACGGGCCTCCCGGCCTGGGCAAGACCACGCTGAGCAATATCATTGCCAACGAGCTGGGCGTGGGCTTCAAGATTACCAGCGGACCGGTGCTCGACAAGCCTGGCGACCTGGCGGGCATACTGACGTCGCTGGAGAAAAACGACGTGCTCTTTATCGACGAGATTCACCGCCTGAGCCCCGTGGTGGAGGAATACCTCTATTCGGCTATGGAAGACTACCGCATCGACATCATGATCGACAAAGGCCCGTCGGCGCGGAGCATACAGATAGACCTCAACCCCTTTACGTTGGTGGGCGCCACCACCCGCAGCGGTCTGCTGACGGCACCTCTGCGCGCCCGCTTCGGCATCAACATGCACTTGGAGTATTACCAGCCCGAGGTGCTGCAGCGTATCATTGAGCGCTCAAGTAATATATTAGGTGTACCTATTACAGAGGACGCCGCCCTGGAGATTGCCGGCCGAAGCCGCGGCACGCCACGAATAGCCAACGCCTTGCTGCGCCGCGTGCGCGACTTTGCGCAGGTAAAGGGCAACGGACGCATAGACACCAAGATTACGCAGGTGGCCCTGACAGCCCTTAACATCGACCAGTACGGACTGGACGAGATCGATAACAAGATACTGCTGACCATCATCGACAAGTTCCGCGGCGGACCCGTAGGACTGACCACCATCGCCACCGCCATCGGCGAGGATGCCGGCACCGTGGAGGAGGTCTATGAGCCGTTCCTCATCATGGAGGGATTTATCAAGCGCACACCGCGCGGGCGTATGGTCACAGAACTGGCTTACAAGCATTTTGGCCGCAATCCCTACAGTGGAAACATTATGGAGCCAAGTTTGTTTGAATAACCTCCACACTTTCATTGATTTTAATTAATATTCACTAAAATAATTAGTGAGTAGACGTTTTTTTTGCTAAATTTGTGCCGCAATTAAAGATCTGTAGAATGATTATATACAAGCACTTAGCAATAATTATGGCCTATATCACTATAGCGCCAGTGTGTATTGTTATGTTTGCTTGTACAGAAGGCACCTCTACGGGAAGACTTTCTATCAAAGATTCAGAAAAGGTAATCCAGGAACTTAGAGACAGCGGGCAGACGGCGCGGAAGAACAGTCGCTTCGACGAAGCCATACAACTGCATACCCGGGAGCTGAAAATAGCCCAGAAAATTGGCAGTATCACCGACCAAGTAAAGGCACTTAACAACATCGGCACCAACTACCGGCGTATGGGTATGCTCGAAGACGCCTCGCGCTATCATCTTGAAGCCCTGACGCTCACCATGAAAGAAGACGACCAAAGCGACAAGACGGTGATTAAAAACCGCCTGATGTCGCTCAACGGTCTTGGAAATGTCTATCTTACCATGGGCGATTTGGAGCAGGCCGACAGCATCTTCCGTCAGGCACTGGCAGGCGAGAAACTGCTCAACAGCAAACTGGGGCAGGCCATCAACCTGGCTAACATAGGGTCGGTGAAAGAAGCTATGGGGCAGGAAGACTCCGCCTGGGTGTACTACCGCTACTCGCTGGCCATGAACAAGCAGGCACAGTCGAAGCTGGGCGAGGCCCTCTGCTTCTCGCATTTCGGCAGCCTGCACGAGAAGAAAGGCAAATATAAGGAGGCCATCGACGAGTATAAGCATGCCTACGAGGTGATGGCCGACAGCCCCGACGACTGGCACAAACTGGAGGCCGGTGTCAATATTGCCAAGCTATATATACAAATAGGCCAATACCCGCAGGCGGAGCAGTTTCTGCGCGAGGTTAACGCCACGGCTACCCGTATACACTCTTTAGACCACCGCAGCCGCATATATCATCTGTATTACCTGCTCTACGAGAAGCAGGGCAACACGCGCGCTGCACTTGATAATTATATTCTCAGTACGCAATTTAAGGACTCCGTAGTTGACGCCAAGACGATGAACCAGATTCAGAACATGCGCGTCAGCGTAGAACGAGAAAAGAACAGAGAGCAACTCCAGATGCTTGATAGTCAATATCATACCGAGCGCTGGGTCCTTCGATTATTGACTGTAATTCTCTCTCTTACAGTGCTTGTCGCTGTTACCGCTCTTGTCAGACAGAAGCGGCAGCAGCGCAGGCAGATTCAAGTATGACTTAACAAAATTAATAACAAACGAGCTATGCACATCGGACAAAAAATCAAGGAAGTGTTAGAACAAAAGCACAGACCCGTTACCTGGCTGGCCAGGGAAATCAATTGTGAGCGTACCAACGTTTACAACATCTTCAGCCGCAAAGACATCAGCACCGGATTGCTACAGAAAATAGGTATCATCCTGGAGTATGACTTCTTTAAAGACCTCTCTGAAGAAAGTTTTAAGGGCGGAAAGCCTCGAAAGTGAAAAAAAAGTCGTAACTTTGCCCACAAATATGAAAACAGGAATATTTGTGGGCAGTTTCGACCCCTTTACCATCGGCCACGCCTCTATCGTGCGCCGTGCCTTGCCACTCTTCGATCGATTGGTTATCGGAGTGGTGGGCGACAATGTTCATAAACCTGGCATGCAGCCTGCCGAGCAGCGCATGCAAGTGATTACAAATCTTTATCGCGACCAGCCGGCCATCGAAGTAAAGCCCTTTTATGGGCTGGCCATGGATTTCGCCCGTCAGCAGGGGGCACAGTTTATCGTCAAGGGCGTGCGCTCTGTCACCGACTTTGAGTATGAGCAGTGGCAGGCTGACTTCAACCGACGCCTGGGGGGCATAGAGACCATACTGCTATATACCGAGCCCGAACTGGCCAGCGTCTCCAGCAGTGCCCTGCGCGAACTGAGCCACTTCGGCGTCGACGTCAGCGAGTTTCTGCCACATGCTGAATGAAGAATGAAGAATGAGGAATTATGATTACTTATAGCACAGAGAATGTCAAGATGCCTGCCATACGGCGGCGCGACACGTCGGCATGGATACGCCGCGTGGCGGCAACATATAATAAAAAGGTGGGCGAGGTGGGCTACCTCTTCTGCGACGACGACCATATCTTAGACGTCAACCGCGAATACTTAGGCCACGACTACTATACCGACATAATAACATTCGACTATTGCGAGGGCGACACCATCAGCGGCGACCTCGTCATCTCGCTCGACACAGTGCGCTCCAATGCCGAGCAACTGGGCAAAGCCTACGACGAGGAACTGCACCGCGTCATCATCCACGGCATCCTCCACCTTTGCGGCATTAACGACAAAGGCCCCGGCGAGCGCGAAATCATGGAGGCTGCTGAAGACCGTGCCCTGGCTATGCGGTAACGCATACCTACATATATGCCTGTCGGCAAGGGTGAGACAGGCATTAATGAACCTAAAACAAAGTAATACTATAATGAAGAAAACTATTTTCCTGATGTTGGCGCTGGTCATGGTGCTGGTGCCTGCAGATGCCAAGAAGGCGAAGAAGGCGGCGAAGAGCGACCGCGAGTACTGGACAGAACAAGCCTACAAGATGGCACAACCCGTGTTGGAAAACATGGCGCGTGGCGAGCTGCAGAAAAACATGGTGACGGAGTTCTCGCCATCGTTTGACAACCGCAACCGCAAGGTGGTGTATATGGAGACCTTCGGCCGACTGATGGCCGGCATCGCCCCCTGGCTGGCGCTGCCCGACGACGACACCGCCGAGGGCAAGCAGCGCAAGCAGCTCAGAGAGTGGGCCTTGGCAGCCTATAAGAACAGCGTAGATCCTGCCTCGCCTGACTACTTGGTGTGGGGAGCCGCAGGGCAGAACCTCGTCGACGCGGCCTACATCGCCGAGTCGTTTATCCGTGCTTACGACGCCCTGTGGGTGCCCCTGGATGATGTCACCAAGCAGCGCTATCTCACGGAGTTCAAGAAGCTGCGCAAGATTGAGCCGCCATACACCAACTGGTTTCTCTTCTCGTCGACCATCGAGAGCTTTATTGCTAAGGTTACCCAGCGCAAGGACTACGACGACTTCCGCGTGATGATGACCATCCGCAAGGTGGAGGAGTGGTATGTGGGCGACGGATGGTATGCCGACGGCCCCGTGTTTGCCTTCGACTATTATTCGAGCTACGTCTTCCACGCCATGTACTTAGAGACACTGCAAAACATGATCGACGCCAAGGCCAACACCCGCTTGGAATACCAGAAATACTACGACCGCGCCCTGAAGCGCGCTCAGAAGTTCTCGATTATCCTTGAGCGCTTCATCTCGCCCGAAGGCACCTTCCCCGTTATCGGCCGCTCCACGCCCTACCGCTTGGCCGCCATGCAGCCCCTGGCGCTGATGGCGTGGTATCAGAAACTGCCAAAAGACCTGACCAACGGGCAGGTGCGCGCAGCACTCACCGCCGTGCTCCACCGCATGATGGACCATCAGAACAACTACAACGAGGGTGGATACCTGACCATCGGATTCTGCGGCCATCAGCCTGAGACCGCCGACTGGTATACCAACAACGGCTCGCTATACATGACGTCGCTGAGCTTCATGCCCTTAGGTCTGCCCGCCGACCACCCCTTCTGGACATCGCAGGCAGAGCCGTGGACGCAGGTCAAGGCTTGGGGCGGACAGCCATTCCCCAAAGACCACCGATGGGCCGACGACATTCAGACCAAGGACCGCTGGTGATGCCATGCCCTGCATAGTTCATTGCGATGTTATCCTAACACGAATTGCCACGAATTACACACGAATTATTCATAAATTTATAGTTTGATTTTAAGAGCTAATTTTGTCAACTGACGCGAAGCGTATAAAACGACTTGGGTAACTTGAATTAAATTTTTGAATAATTCGTGTGTAATTCGTGGCAATTCGTGTTTGAAAAAAGTCTTTTATTAATTAAGTACTGATAATGAAAAGGATTCTTGCTGCAAGTATGCTGTTGCTGGCTGCGATAACTGCCGGAGCACAGCGGTTTGCCGACTTTATGTCGGAAATTGGTAGTGTGCTCGTGGCGCCGGGACAGTACGCGCCCCTGCCACGAGCCGGTGAGGCTTTTTGGCGCGACAGCGTGCCACAGACCGTGCGCCAGAGCTATATTAAATATGGTGAGCGGTACGCAGGACAGCCGTGGACGGCTTTGCCAGCCACGGTGTTCGCCGAGTTTAAGACCAATGGCAACCGCGTGAACTACGAGCAGCTCTGCTTTGCAAAGCGGCGCCAGCTGGCGGCGCTGGCCATGGCCGAGGTGGCAGAGGGTAAGGGCCGCTTTATCGGCGACGTGGCCAACGGTCTGCAGAGTCTCTGCGAGGAGACATGGTGGGGCATTCCTGCTCACTACGGTAAGAAGGTGCCCGTGAGCGACGACCAGACGGTAGACCTCTTCAACGCCGAGACGGCGGGGCTCGTGGCCTGGACGGCCTATATCCTCGGGCCGCAGCTCGACAAGTTTACTCCCTTGATCTGTCAGCGCGTCAAGGGAGAGATACAACGTCGCATACTTACGCCGGCTCTAAAGACCAACTACTGGTGGAAGACGGCCGGCATGAACTGGAACCCCTGGATTTGCAGCAACTGGCTTGCGTGCGTGCTGCTCTGCGAGAGCGACCGCCAGCGGCAGGTGGAGGCTGTAGGCCAGATACTCAAGGCCCTCGACGCCTTTACCGACAGCTACAAGGCCGACGGCGGCTGCGACGAGGGCCCCGGCTACTGGGACCGTGCCGCCGCCTCGCTTTACGAATGTATGGCCATGCTTGAAGATGCCACTGGCGGCCGCATCAACCTGCGTGGCAACGCCAAGATCAGGGCGATGGCACAGTATTGCTACAAGACGTATATCGGCAACGGTTATGTGCTCAGCTTTGCCGACTCCCACGACAACCGCTACATGCAGCAGCTGAATATAGTCTACCCCTTCGCGCGCTATATGGGTGACCAGACAATGCGACAGTTTGCTGCCTACATCGGTGCCGACAAGGACTTCCTGCATCAGGCCGCCACACTCTACGACAAGAGCGGCAACTTCCCCACCTTAGGGCGCGAACTGTTTTTCCTCAGCACCATTGGCGACTTTTTGCGCGAGCAGCCCCGTGAGCCCCTGTTGAGCAACGTATGGCTGCCCGACCTACAAATTTGGACGGCGCGCACACCCATCACCCATCACCCATCACCCATCACCCTTTTTGCCGCCATGAAAGGCGGCACCAACGGCGAGAGTCATAACCACAATGACGTAGGCCAGGTGGTGGTATATGCCGACGGTGAGCCGCTACTGATTGACCCAGGAGTGGGTGAGTACACGTCGAAAACCTTCTCCGGTGAGCGTTACAGCATCTGGACTATGCAGAGCGGTTACCACAACCTGCCGCAAATCAACGGCTGCGACCAGAAAGACGGCAAGCAGTACGGCGCCCGCGTGGTTGGCGTGAAAAGCAACCAGCTGACGCTCGATATCGCCAGTGCCTATCCTGAGCAGGCCGCCGTCAGCAGCTGGAAGCGTACTGTCAAACTTGCCGCCAAACAGGTGACCGTCACCGAGCAGTACGCGCTGAAGGCCTGGCAGGCACCTACCCGGCTGATGTTCATGACCACCGTGGAGCCTGTCATCGCCCACCAGGGCACGGTCGCCTTAGGCAATCACGCTCTGAACTACAATCCAGACCAGCTGTCGGCAACGGTCGAAGACATCAGCCCCAAGCTCGACCCTCTGCTCAGGGGCATGTGGGGACAGAAGATGTATCGCATCGTGCTGACCGTTATGTCGCACGACACCAAGGGCAAGATTCAATACAGCATACGGTAGCAGAAAAAGGGGTGTTGGAGGGCGTTTAATCATTTTTCGCCCGAAAAATTTGGCCGTTTCAAAAATTATCCCTACCTTTGCCCACAGATAACAAAAGACATACGAGTCTAAGGATTCCGACTGAAGCATGCGTCGGAATTCTTTCTTTTTGTCTGCCTAAAATCTAAAATAGTAAATAGTAAATAATTAAATAGTAAATATCATGGCATACATGTCACAAGAAGGCTACGACAAGCTCATAGCCGAACTACAACATTTGGAAGCGGTGGAGCGCCCGAAGGCCTCAGCCGCCATTGCTGAAGCTCGCGACAAGGGCGACCTCAGCGAAAACAGTGAGTACGACGCCGCCAAAGAGGCTCAGGGCCACCTGGAGGCAAAGATCAACCAGCTGAAGCTGGCCATCTCGGAGGCCAAGATTGTTGACACGTCAAGGCTTTCGACCGATGCCGTACAGATATTGTCTAAGGTTGAGATGACCAACCTGGCCAACAAGGCTAAGATGTCGTACACGATTGTCAGCGAGAGTGAGGCCAACCTGCGCGAGGGTAAGATTTCCATCACAACCCCCATTGCCCAGGGACTGCTGAACCACAAGGTGGGCGACGAGGTGGAAATCAAGATTCCCCGCGGCACCATCAAGCTGCGCATTGACAACATCACCGTGGGGTGAGACGTTGAGATGTTGAGGCTTTGAGATGTTGAGTCATTGAGACACCGGGCTTTGCAAATAAATAGTAAATAGTAAATCTGTAAATAGCAAATCACTAAAGATGGATATATTCAGTAAGATTGCCGCTGGCGAGATTCCCAGCTACAAGTGTGCCGAGAACGACGAGTTCTACGCTTTTCTGGACATCAATCCGCTGGTGAAGGGTCACACACTGGTGATTCCCCGCCGCGAAGTAGATTACATCTTTGATATGGACGACGCCGAAATTGGCCGCTATCAGCAGTTTGCCAAGCGCGTGGCCGTAGCCGTGAAGAAGGCTTTCCCCTGCAAGAAGGTGGCACAGGTGGTGCTCGGCTTGGAGGTGCCACATGCCCATATCCACCTCATACCCATGCAGTCGGAGGCCGACGTCGACTTCCGCCGCGACAAGCTGAAACTCTCGCAGGAGGAGTTTCAGGAGATTGCCGCAAAGATTTCTGCCTGCTTTGAAGGGGAATAAGAGTTGAGGAATGAGAAATGTTGATTACTCTGCTAATATTTTTTAGTCAGCAAAGTAATCAACATTTCTCATTTTACATTTCTCAATCCTCATCAAAAGAACTATGCAAACTGTTCGCCGTATTTGAGCCGTACCTCGTTGACATACTTACGAATCAGCGCCGACGAGTCGCCCTTGGGACAGATGAGCAGCACGTCGCCAGCCTCGGCTACGATGTAACCCTCCAAGCCGTTGATGACGGCTAGGTGGCCCTTAGGCATGCTGATAATGTTGCCGCGGCAGTTTTCGAGCATCACCTCAGAGTTGAGTACTACATTGTCGCCGTCGCTCTTCTGCTGGCTCTCATAGATAGAGTGCCACGTGCCCATGTCGGCCCATCCGAAGTTACACTTCTTGACATACACGCCGTGTGATTTTTCCAGTACGCCGTTGTCCATTGATAGGTTGGGGAATTTCGAGAAATTCTCCTTCACAAACGACAGTTCCTGCTCCATGGTCACCACCATGTCTTCCTTGTCAATCAGTCGCAGCACCACGGGCAGTATGCGCCTCAGACTGCGTACCAGGTGCTTGACATTGGAAAGGAATATGCCCGTGTTCCACAGAAACTCGCCGCTCTCTACAAATACCCGTGCGAACTCGCGCTCGGGCTTCTCGGTAAACGACTGTATATGGTACAGACCGCCCACGGACGATTCGTCGCCCATCTGGATATAGCCGTAGCCGGGCTCTGGGCGAGAGGGCTTGACGCCCATAGCTATCAGACAGTTTTTCTGGCTTACAAACTCCAGGCATTGGCGGGCGTCGCGCTCAAAGGCGTCGTCATCTATCACTGCTTGGTCGGAAGGCATCATGATGACCTGGGCGTCTGGGCAGATGTGGGATATACGGTAGGCAGCCCACGCAACGCTGGGCGCTGTGTTGCGCGCCACAGGTTCCGCCAGTATGTTTTCCGTAGGAAGATCGGGTAGCTGTTCTCTTACCTGAGCGCTATACTCCACCTGCGTGCTTACATAGATATTCTGGGGTGGTATGATATGCAAAAAGCGGTCGTAAGCCTGTTGCAACAGTGTACGTCCTATGCCGAAGAAATCGACAAATTGCTTAGGCTTCTGCTCGCGGCTGCATGGCCACAACCGCCGCCCCTTGCCGCCAGCAAGGATAACCCCAAAATGTTTTTCTGATATTTCCATTATGTTGTTAGATTTATAAGTTAGCTTTCAGGGGACGAAGATACATAAAAATATTGATAGTAACAAGTATTTTTAATATTTTTAGCTGAAAGTTTTTGTTAGTTCGTTTTTTCTTAGTACCTTTGCAGCGCAAAAGGCCCAGATGGCGGAATCGGTAGACGCGCTGGTCTCAAACACCAGTGGGGTAACCCGTGCCGGTTCGACCCCGGCTCTGGGTACATTCAAATGTAAGGCTTTTTTTGAAGGCAAGAGGGTGTGCCTATTTTGACACACCCTCTCTAAAAACAGTTTTTCTTTTGTTTTTGCAGGTTTTATCTGGTTTTCTAAAGCGCCGCGAAGCGGTAAAAACCTGCATGCAGCCGAACCGCACAGCACGGAAATTAGTTTCTCCTGATGCTCTGTTTCAACTTCAAGATGCGGCGCACGCTCTCGTCGATGCGCTGCTCTGTGATTTCACCGGCTTCTACAGCCTTGACCACCGCGTCGAAAGCCTCCGTGAACACTTGCGGGCCGAGCACGATGTCTACACCAGCCTTGATACAGCCCACGGCAGCCTCGCCATTGGTGTACTGCTGGGTGATGGCTCCCATCTCCATCGCATCGGTGATGATGAGGTTCTGATAGCCCAGTTCACTGCGCAACTTGTCCTGAAGTATAACCGATGACATTGTGGCAGGGATGTCAGCACCAGTCACGTTGGGTGCACCGATGTGTGCCGTCATGATGAGTTGGCAGCCCCACTGGATGCCAGCCTTGAAGGTCACCATCTCGCACGAGAGCATCTCCTCCCACGTCTTCTGTGAGCTGGCATAGCCGAAGTGCGTGTCAGCCTTCGTGTCGCCGTGGCCTGGGAAGTGCTTGATGCATCCCACGACGCCGGCATCCTTCAGTCCCTGCAGATAGTTGGTCACCATCGGGGCGGCTATCTCTGGTTTGTCGCTAAAGGCACGTGCACCGATGACGATATTCTCAGGATTGGTGTTCACGTCGGCCACAGGGGCAAAGTCAATATCGAAACCGTAGCGGTGGAGATAGGTGCCGATGGTGTTACCACACTCGTAGGCATTCTTCGGATCGCCCGTGGCCCCGATGACCCCCATCGATTCGTAGGTCTTCACGTTGAAGTTGCTGTTGCGCCCTATGCGAGCCACACGCCCGCCCTCCTCGTCGATGCATAGCAGGGGTGAGCCTTTCAGAGCCCTAATCTCAGGGATGAAGCGCGCCAGTTGTGCCTCGTCCTCGATGTTGTGCGCATAGAGTATGATGCCGCCCACGGGATAATTCTCATTCACCTTCCGCATCATCTCGTTAACGGCCTGCAGCCTGATCTTGGTGAGGTCGTCCACACTCTGGTCAATGCCGCCGGAGCGGTTGAAGTGGATGGTGGTGTCGAGACATTCGGGTCGCACATAGAACATCTGTCCCACTTTTTCGCGCAGCGTCATCCGCTGCAGTTGTGACTCCACCCCATCTGTCGGAGGCGTATCTGTGTTGTCTTCTTTCGAACACGAACTGAGCATCATCAGGCCACAAGATGTAAAGATGGTGGCCAGCATCCATAGTTTCATTTGTTTCATGGCTGCAAAGTTACTCATTTCCTACGAAACATGTCGCAAATGCATA
>Ga0310691_10004728_pt1 | contig 15195 bp, 10 predicted proteins | sample 176DNAGHGlowgp2_FD_203887 | JGI IMG/M metagenome (GOLD analysis project Ga0310691, IMG submission 203887) | Sheep rumen microbial communities from Palmerston North, Manawatu-Wanganui, New Zealand - 1766 DNA GHGlow gp2 (v2) (version 2) | ecosystem: Host-associated > Mammals > Digestive system >... | reverse complement strand
AGCATCAAGATGCTGAATTACCTGAAGGGACCGCAGCCGCTGTCTCCGATGGAGGTTGCTTTTATCGCGGACCGCTTCCGTGATGCGGACTATGTGCCGCGTTCCTATCTCAAGGGTGCGACGCCGCAAAATAACTATATCCCGGAGCGTCCGTATTCGGTGGAGATCTACGAGCTGGCGCACAGCCGTGACAATTTCAAAGACGGGTATCTGATACTGAACCTCAATTCCGGCGGAGCGGACAGCCCGAGACAGATCAAGCTCCGTACGAAGCCTTCGACGGGGGAGTGGTTCCTGTGGGAGCAGTTCATTCTCGTCGGGATCCGCGTACCGGTTGCGGCAAATCCGTGGGCATGATTTCATCATTATTCCGGTTGGAACGAAAGGATCTGCAGGGATGCGGATCCTTTCTTTTCGTCTGCGTGGAGGGAAAACAGGAAGAGCTGCAGTATGGTATAATGACCGAAGGAAACGTTAAGGAACGATAGTAGTATAAGGAATGACAGATTATGAAGTATAAGATTCTGGTGGTGGAGGATGACTTCACCATTGCATCCGAGCTGAAGATCATGATGACCGGCTGGGGATACGAGGTCAAGCTCACTGAGAATTTCGAGGACATCCTCGGAGAATTCCAGGCATTCGCACCGCACCTGATCCTGATGGACATCGGACTTCCGTTCGCTAACGGGTTCATCCGCTGCGCGAAGATCCGCGAAGTGTCGAAGGTGCCGGTGATTTTCCTGTCGTCGGCATCGGATAATATCAACCTCGTGACCGCCATCAACATGGGCGCGGATGACTTCGTCGCCAAGCCCTTCGACTTCAATGTACTGACTGCGAAGATCATGGCCGTGCTGCGCCGGGCGTATGCTTTCTCCGAAGAGAGAAGCGACGTCATCGAACACCGTGGTGCGTCCTATAATGCCTCGGATTCCACGATCTCCGTCAACGGCCAGAAGATCGATCTGACGAAGAACGAGAACCGCATCATGTCGGCACTTCTGACCTCAAAAGGAACGATCGTGTCCAGAAATACCCTGATGCAGCAGCTGTGGGATGACGACTGCTTCGTCGATGAGAACACGCTGTCCGTCAACATCAACCGGCTTCGGAAGAAGCTCGAAGCGGCAGGGCTTCCGGACTTTATTGTAACGAAGAAAGGGCAGGGGTACATCATTGAATAAGGGAGTGCTTCGTGCCTATCTGAAAAGCCGCATCAGTGCAATCATCAGCGGTGCCGTGTGTGTCCTGGTTACGGGATTCGTATGCTGGATCTATGGAACGTCCATCATGCCCGCTGTCCTTACGGCCGTGATACTCCTTCTGACCGGAGTGATCACAGGCATCATCGGCTACCGTGCTTTTGCCGCGAAACACCAGATGCTCGTACGGGGAAGAGAGTTCCCGCAGTCTCTGGCCGAATCGTTCGCGGCGAGAGCGGAACTGCGAGAGGATGCGGACGTGCCGGATCTCGAGGAGAGGATCGATCTGATCGAAGCGGATTACCGTTTGCTTCTGGTGAAACTGTCGGACGCCCTGTCGAAAGAGAAAGAAGAGCATTCGGCAAGCTATAATGCGATGCTCGATTACTATACGATGTGGGTCCACCAGATCAAGACGCCGATCTCGGCGCTGTCGCTGATCATCCAGAATATGGAAGATGAGAAGACGGGTGAGAGGCTGCGTTCACAGCTCCTGCAGGTGGAAAACTACGCGGACATGGCGCTCAATTACCTGCGGCTCGGATCGGAAAGCAACGACCTTGCTTTTACCAAGGTGAAGGCGGAGGATGTGGTCCGTTCCGAGATCAAACGTGCGATGACGATGTTCCTGGCCCAGGGCCTGTCGGTGGACTTTCAGCCTTTCGAGCTGGAGGTGACGACGGATAAGAAGTGGCTCGGCTTTATCGTCGGCCAGCTGATCTCGAACGCCATCAAATACCAGAAAAGCGGAACCGTGCATTTCTATGGCGTGGAGAAAGGATTCGTGATCGAAGACGAGGGCATCGGCATTGCCAGAGAGGATCTGCCGCGCATCTTCGAGAAGGGGTATACCGGATATAACGGACATAACGAGAAGAAGTCCACGGGACTTGGCCTTTACCTCGTGAAAAAGGCGGCCGACATGATCTCTGCAGATGTGATCTTCGATTCCGAAGTCGGAAAGGGAACAAAGGTGACAGTGCTTCTCGGAAGGAAGCAGGAATCCTAGAAGAAGCAGGTGGCCGGGCACTTCACTTCGCAATCTTACGAAAATGTAAGATACGCACGGAAGATTGTAAGATACATCGATGGAAGCACTTCCTCTGGAACGATAAGATGTACCTGTAAATTGATAGTTGCGGCCTGCCCGGGATCCGGAAGGATCAGCTGAAGAAAGGTTTCGGACGGGCATATGCCGCCAAGAGAGGAGTATACTTCTATGTCTATGTTAGAGGTTAAAAATCTGAAGAAAATCTACACCACGCGCTTCGGCGGAAATAAAGTGGTGGCACTTCAGAACGTGAATCTTACGGTGGAGCGCGGTGAGTATGTCGCCATCATGGGCGAATCCGGTTCCGGTAAGACCACGCTTCTGAATATCCTTGCGACACTCGATAAGCCTACAGAGGGCGAAGTCCTGCTTGACGGCAAGCAGATGAGCTCCATTAAGGAGAAAGAACTGGCCAAGTTCCGCCGCGAGCGTCTGGGATTCGTGTTCCAGGAATTTAATCTTCTGGATAACTTCTCGGTAAAAGACAACATTTTCCTGCCGCTGGTGCTGGCGGATATCCATCACACCGAGATGGAATCCCGGATCAAGCCGATCGCCGCAAAACTCGGGATCTCCGAGCTTCTGGAGAAATATCCTTATGAGATCTCCGGCGGACAGAAACAGCGCGTCGCCGTGGCCCGCGCCATCATCACGCAGCCGGAGATCGTGCTGGCCGATGAACCGACAGGTGCCCTTGACTCCCGCTCGACGGACGAGCTTCTCGAGCAGTTCGCCAACATCAATAAAGAAGGCCAGACGATCCTGATGGTCACACACTCTGTCAAGGCCGCAAGTACCGCAGGGCGCGTACTGTTCATCAAGGACGGCATCGTATATCACCAGATCTATCGTGGCAACGAAAGCAACAGCGAATTCTACAGACGCATCTCCGACTCACTGACCGCGCTGATGGGCGATGGTTTCCGCGCAGTGAACGACTGAAGACGGAGGCGCCAACATGAGAAATATATACAGAAGCCTGGCAAGAAATTCACTTGCCAAGAATAAGATCATTTATGTTCCCTACATCATCTCCACCATCATGATGATCACCATCACCTACATCATTTTCGCGATGACCACCGATCCGGTCATCGCAAAGATCGAAGGCGGAGCGTCGCTGCAGATGGTCATGGTGTTCGGCATCTTCGTCATGTACAATATTTCCTTCTTCTTCCTCCTCGGCGTCAGCCGCTTCGTCATTAAGCAGAGGAAGAAAGAACTGGGCCTTTACAGCGTCCTCGGCATGCAGAAGAAACACATCATCCGTGTGCAGTTTCTCGAGAATCTCGCGGTATACCTCATCTCCGGTCTCTCCGGTACGATCATCGGAATCGTTCTGGAGAAGGTCATGCAGCTCGGCGTGCTGAAGATCTACCATGCCGAAGCGGATTTCGGATGGGATATCCAGATCCTTCCGGCCATTGTCAATCTTGGCGCTTTCGCCGTATTCTTCTTCGTATTCTTCCTCATTAATGCACTGGGCATCCTCCGCTCAAATACCCTCGAGTACATGAAGGAGGAGAGCAAAGGCGAGAAGAAACCGAAGTCGAACTGGATCCTGGCGATCGCCGGCGTGATCCTTCTTAGCACCGGGTACTGGCTTTCTTTCCGTTCCCAGTCTGCTACAAAAGCACTGAACTTCTTCTTCTATGCGGTGATGCTCGTCATTTTCGGTACGATTGCGCTGTTTCTGGCAGGCAGTATTACGATCCTGAATACCCTCAAGAAAAGCAAGGATTACTACTATAAGACGTCACACTTCATCTCTGTCTCCGGCATGCTCTACCGTATGCGTAAGAATGCGATGGCACTGGCTACCATCTGCATCTTCGCAACGATGGTGCTCGTGACGCTGTCGTCGGTCATGACGCTCTACAACACCGTCCGAACCCTGGCGGAGAACTGGTATCCGGTGGATTTTAATATTTCTTATGATCCGAAGATGGATGAGGTGAGGATGGCGGAACATGTCGACATGCTTCGTGACGGAGCAGAGGCGGCCGGTCTTCAGATCGATCAGATGGTCGAGTACTCTTACTTCAACGAATTCGGCGCGGTAGGAAACGGATACTGTACGGCATATCCGAATTATGCAGCGTTCGATGCTTCCGAAGTGTTCCTTCTGTCCCTCGACACGTATAATGCGGTCAATGGAACGGATCTTACACTTGCTGATAACGAAGTCGGACTGTTTACCAATGGCGGGACGATGCAGAGCGGGCAGATCCGGTTCCGCTCTCTGGATGCGGATTATAACCCGAAGCAGGAAGAATCGGAAGCGTATACGATCGTGCCGTTTCCGAAAGCGCCGAAGATGAGCTACGGCGGAAGTATCAGTATTACCGATGGTGTCTATTTCTTCGTTCTGCCGAGTAAAGAGGCGCAGAGAAGTGCCGGCAGTTATATCTGCCGGACGGAAGCTGAAGTCCTCAATCCCTGTAACTATGTACTGATCAATACATCCTCGGACCGTGCAACGCAACTAAAGTTTAACGAAGATCTGAAAAACAGAGCACATGAGTATGACTACTTGTATGTGGACTGCCGTGTCGAGAATATCGATGAAATCACGGGGCTTTATGGCGGACTGTTCTTCCTGGGTATCTTCCTGAGCATTGCGTTTTTGACCGTCACGATCCTGAATATGTATTTCAGCCAGCTTCTGCAGGGCTACGAAGACAGTAAGCGTTTCGCAATCATGCGGAAGGTGGGCCTGTCCAGAAAGGAGATCAAGCGCTCGATCAATTCCCAGATCGTCATCGTATTTCTTCTGCCGATCCTGGTGGCGGTGATCCACACGATGGCTGCTTACCCGATGGTCAACCGTATCCTCCGTCTTCTAGGCGGGTGTAAGCCGCAGTCGTTCCTTCTGATCCTGTCCGGCTGTATCCTGGTGTTCACCGCCGTCTATACTGTTGCGTATCTCTTTACAAGAAGGACGTATCTCAGGCTGGTGAGTGGGGCGTACGCGGGGAAGTAAGATCTAATCAAAGAGCTCCATACGGTTCATCTTCGCCACTTCAAACAGTTTTTGTCTTCGACAAAAAACTCGTGGCTCAGAGGAACTGTATGGAGCTTTTTTGCTTCGACTTTCTTTCTCGGTGGTGACGCGGACCGAATTTGCGGCTTGTTGTTTATGCTCTTTTTCTTCCGCCTTGTGAGGCGTGGTATAATCTTCTAAAAAATAGAAGTTGAGGATATGGGTATGGCGGATGAGGCGCTTATAAAGGATTCATGTGTGGCATGTGAAGGAGAGAGCCGGGATTGGCGGAAGATGCGGAGGTTCAAGCAGCAGATCAGTGACGAGGAGTGCTGTGAAGTTCTTCTGAAGGCCAAGCGCGGTGTGCTCTCGATCATCGGGGAGTTCGGGTATCCTTACGGGATCCCGATGAACCATTGGTTCTGTGAAGAGAACGGACATATCTATTTCCACGGGGCGAAGGAAGGGCATAAGATCGACTCGATCGGGCAGTGCGATAAGGCGAGCTTCTGTGTTATGGACGAAGGTTTCCGAAGAGAGGGCGAGTGGGCGCTGAATATCCGAAGTGTCGTGGTCAGAGGACGTATCGTGAAGGTAGAAGATCCGGAGATGGACCGCAGGATCGGTACGGAGATCTGCCGGAAGTTTACGGACGATGAAGAGTATCTGCAGCACGAGCTGACCCATGCCCTCCCGCGGGTGCAGTGTCTGGAACTGATCCCCGAGCATGTAACAGGGAAACTGGTGAACGAGAGCTAAGCGATGGGGGCCCCTTGGACCGGCTTTTCGGATTGGCGATTGTTACATAGAGCGGTTTCATGTACAATCAAAGAAGGTATGTAAGGCACGAAGAGGTGCTTCGACCGAAGAAAAGGCGGGGATGGCGGACCTTTCGGGTCCGGCCCTTTTGGAGGAACGATATGGCGGATTATATTCTGGACTGGAATAAGTATACGGATACGGCTGTGCGTGTGGCCGAGGAGGGAGCGGTGCTCCTAAAGAACGACCGCGGGGCACTGCCGCTTACTGGTGGCACGAAGGTCGCGCTGTTCGGCAGAATGCAGAAGAATTACTACAAGAGCGGCACGGGCTCGGGCGGCATGGTCAATGTCAAGCATGTGGTGTCGATCCTCGAGGGCCTTCAGGAGGCAGAGGAGATCGAGGTCGATGAGACGCTTCTTCAGATCTATGAGGACTGGGAGAAGGAAAACCCGGTCGATCCGGGCGTCGGCTGGGGCAAGGAGAACTGGTCCCAGGAGGAGATGCCTCTTGCGGATGATGTGGTGCGTGATGCCGCGGCAAGAGCCGATGTGGCGGTCCTGGTGATCGCGAGAACGGCGGGCGAGGACCGCGATAACACGGCGCAGAAGGGTTCGTATTTCCTGAGCGACAAGGAAGAAGATATGCTCGGGAAAGTCTGCGCGGCCTTCCGGAAGACCGTGGTGCTCCTGAATGTGGGCAACATCATCGACATGACTTTCGTGAGTAAATACGACCCGGCGGCGGTGATGTATGTCTGGCAGGCCGGCATGATCGGCGGTACAGCGGTGGCGAATCTTCTGACGGGGAAGGCGACGCCTTCGGGGGCATTGACGGATACCATCGCGCGTGACCTGTCTGACTATCCGTCTTCCGAGAATTTCGGCGGCGACGATCTCTCGAAAGATTTCTACGCCGAGGACATCTTCGTCGGATACCGCTACTTCTCCACATTCGCTCCGTCAGAAGTACTGTACCCCTTCGGCTTCGGTCTTTCTTATACGGATTTCGAGATCACGCCGCAGGTCTTCACGATCGGCGGGAAGGATATACCTGCGGGAGTAGCGGCTTCGTCTGATCTTACCGGAGAAGAGACGCTTCAGACGGAAGCGGTCCTCAAGATCCTCGTGAAGAATAAAGGAGAATATAAAGGCAAGAAAACCGTGATGCTTCTTGCGAAGACGCCGGCGGACCGGATCGCGACACCTTCACGGGTGCTTCTGGATTTCGGGAAGACCGCAGAACTCCTTCCCGGAGAATCCCAGGAACTGACACTTCGTGCAGGGATGGAAAGGCTCGCGTCATTTGACGATGACGGGCGGCTTCTGGGCCGGACCGGCTGGGTGCTGCCGAAGGGGAAATACATCTTCTATGCAGGGGAGAACGTCGTGGCGGCAGAAGAAGCCGGATCCTTCGAGCTTTCGGAAGATACGATGCTTGAGGCTCTTGATTCGGCGGCAAAACCACTACAGGCTTTCGACAGGCTGACGATCGATTCTACGGCGCAGGCAGGAGCTGATGGAGAAGTATGTACGAAGAAATATGAACCCGTGCCGCTTCGCGAAGTGGAACACGTAGACACAAGATTAGAAAGAGTCCCGGAGGAGATTGCTTTTACCGGAGATAAAGGAATCAAGCTTGCGGATGTGAAGAACGGGAAGAATACGATGGAGGAATTCATCGCCCAGATTTCGGACGAGGAGCTCTCTCTTATTATCCGCGGCGAGGGAATGGGCAGCCCGAAGGTCACGACCGGAACGGCGGCTGCATACGGTGGCGTAACGAAGGAACTCCGTGCGATGGGCATCCCGGCGATCTGCTGTGACGACGGCCCGTCCGGCATGCGCATCGACAGCGGGAAGAAGGCATTCTCCCTTCCGAACGGAACTTGCCTGGCTTGTACTTTTAACGAGGAATTGAACGAAGAACTCTTCGACTGGTTCGGTATCGAAATGGTCAGTAACGAAGTGGACTGCATCCTCGGCCCCGGAATCAACATTCACCGTCATCCTCTGAACGGCAGAAACTTCGAGTATTTCTCCGAGGATCCGCTTCTTACGGGACGCATCGCCTCCGCGCAGATCCGGGGAATGGAGAAGCACGGTGTGACCGGAACGATCAAGCATTTCTGCTGCAATAACCGGGAGACGAACCGCCGGGCGATGGATTCGGTCGTATCGGAGAGAGCGCTCCGCGAGATCTATCTTAAGGGTTTCGAGATCGCGATCAAAGAGGGAAAAGCACGAAGCGTCATGTCTGTGTATAACATGATCAACGGCGTTTTCGGAACGGCGAACTATGAACTGGATACCATGATCCTGCGTGAGCAGTGGGGATTCACGGGTCTTCTGATGACCGACTGGTGGGCCTATATCGATGGCATCCCGGAGAATTTCTTCGACCACGCGCTTCGGGCGCATTCGGCTATGGCGAGGGCGCAGTGTGATGTCTATATGGTCTGCTCGTCCGTTGAGCGGCCGGATCTTATGGCGACGGATACGTATGAGAATCTGAAAGAGGGAAGGCGTGATCAGATCACGCGGGCCGAGCTTCAGAGAAATGCCGGGAATATCCTCCGCTTCGCAATGGATACGCCGGCTATGGACGCGGTCATGGGCAGCAAGAGAACGGTCGAGCACATCGACTGCCCGTATTCCGATGATACCATCGAAGCGAAGGTGGACCTGTATTACGATATCGACAAGGATCCGGTGATCCTGGTGGATGTGGATACAACGGAAGGCAAGGATTTCGTATTCGGTATTACCTCTGACCGGCCGGGTGTGTATACGTGCGAGCTGACCGCATCTTCAGATCTCTCGCCACTGGCACAGCTTCCGATCACGCTCTACTACACCAGCATTCCGGTGCGCGTCATTACCTTCAACGGAACGGAAGGGCGGGATGTGACGATGACCTCAGAGGCTGGACTCATCGCGAAGCACTCCGTATTCCGGATGCATTTCGGGAAGAGAGGACTGCGGCTGAAGAGTCTGAAACTCACGTACAAGTGCGGACTCGAGGAATACCGCTTCGACGAGTAAGAGAAGAATCCGTCAGATGATCTGCAGAAGATAGAACTTAAGGTAGTCGGTCTCGGGAATCGCCATGGCAACAGGGTGATCCGGGGCCGCTCTTCTTTCTTCGATAAGACGGAGAGTCACACCGGCATCATGGGCGGCCTCTAGGAGCATCTTCCGGAAGAGTTCATTCGGCATGAAGTGTGAGCAGGAGCAGGTGGCCAGATAGCCTCCGCGGGGCAGCATCTTCATGGCACGGTAGTTGATCTCCTTATAGCCGCGTCTGGCATTATCTGTGGTCTTCCTGCTCTTCGTGAAAGCCGGCGGATCCAGAATAATGAAGTTATAGTCCGCATGTTCTTTCTCCAGTTTCGGAAGAAGGTCGAAGACATCTGCACAGAGGAAATCCATCCGGTCGGAAAGTCCGTTGATCCGGGCATTCTCGGCTGCAGTATCGACGGCGAACTGGGAGACATCGACGGCTGTCACGTGCGCGGCACCGCCTCTGGCCGCATTCATGGCGAAAGACCCGGTATGGGTGAAGCAGTCGAGGACCTTCATGCCACGGGCGAGTTTGCTGACGGCGAGCCGGTTATATTTCTGATCGAGGAAGAACCCGGTCTTCTGGCCGTTCTCGACATCGACGGTATAGCGGATGCCGTTCTCCGTGATCTCCACGCGGGGAGACGGGAAAACATCAGGTAGAAAATCGCCCTGATACCAGCCTTTCTCGAGGGGCAGACCCTCCTTCTCACGAAGAAGTGCTTCATTTCTCTCGAAGATGCCACGGACCGTGACGCCGTCTTTCCGGAGTTCTTCGACAAGGGCGCGGTAGATCGTGTCCTTGACCTGCTCGGTGCCGTAGGAGAGGACCTCGGTACTGAGAATGTCTTCATAGCGGTCCACCGTGAGCCCGGGGATACCGTCCGCTTCACCGAAGATCAGGCGGCAGCAGGCGTAATCATCCTGCATCACCGTGCGGCGCATATCGAGCGCGTACTTCACACGGCGCTGCCAGAAAGAAGACGAGAAAGTCTCATTCGCGTTATTACTCAGGATGCGGATACGGATCTTGCTGTTCCGGCTCAGGAAACCCGTTCCGAGATAGCGTTCTTTCACCGAGAACACATCGACGAGGGCGCCGTTTTCCACATCTTCGGGAAGTCCGGAGATCTCAGCGTCATAGACCCACGGATGACCGCGCTTGATGGCGGCCTCCGCTTTCTCGGTTACGGTGGCTCTGGCCCAAGCTCTTTCTTTCTTCATAGTGTTTCCTTCACGGACTTAAGCTCGTCGAGGAATACCTTCGAAGAGGCATCGGACGGAAGCTTCAGATCCCCTCTCGGCGAAAGATCGACCGAACCGACCTTCGGGCCGTCCGGCAGGCAGGACCGCTTGAACTGCTGTGCGATGAAGCGGCGCAGGAAAGTCTCCTCCCACTTGTAGATCGTATCGTCGTCATACTCGCCGGCGAAAGCGATCTTCGCGAGACGGAAGATCTTCGACGGGGCGAATCCCAGACGGACGAAATAGTAAAGGAAGAAATCATGCAGCTCATAGGGTCCTACGAGATTCTCGGTCTTTTGCGAGATGGTGCCGTCTGCGGTAGGCGGAAGAAGTTCCGGCGATACCGGTGTATCCAGAATATCGCGGAGCACCGCTGCCGCCTGCGGGTTCACGTCGTTCATGCGGTCGGCTTCGTATGCCACGATATGGCGGATCAGAGTCTTCGGCAGAGATCCGTTCACGGCGTACATGGACATGTGGTCGCCGTTGTAGGTGGCCCAGCCGAGTGCCAGTTCGCTGATGTCTCCGGTACCGACGACGAACGAACCTTCATCGTTTCCGAGGTCCATCAGGAGCTGCGTACGCTCTCTGGCCTGCGCATTTTCAAATGCGACGTTGTGGTTGTCGATGTCGTGTCCGATGTCCTTGAAGTGCTGGATGACGCTGTCCTTAATGGAGATCTCATCGATGGTGGCGCCATATGCCTTCGCGAGTTCGTGGGAGTTATTCTTCGTTCGGGCCGTCGTGCCGAAGCAGGGCATCGTGACGGCGTGGATATCGCTCTTCGGAAGTCCCATGATGTCGAAGGCACGGGAGCAGACGAGGAAGGCCAGGGTGGAATCCAGACCGCCGGAAAGACCGAGAATGACTTTCTTACAGTTGATATGTGTCATGCGGGTCACGAGGGACTGAGCCTGGATCGTAAGGATCTGCTCGCATCTCGGGCGGATCTCGGAAGGATCGGCCGGCAGGAACGGGTTCTTCGCGACGGGGCGGATGAGGTCGAGCTTCTCGGGAAGTTCCTGCTCGAAGCTTATGAAGTCGAAGTCCGAATCGGCTGAAGAGTTGGCGAAGTCCGTCCTCCAAGCGTCGTCACGGATGCGCTCGCCGGAAAGAAGCTTCAGGTCGATGTCGGTATAGATGGCTCCATTGGCAAAAGCACTGGACCTCGTAAGTTCGCGTCCGTTCTCGTAGATGAAGTCGGTACCGGCGAAGACCAGGTCGGTCGTCGATTCGCCGACGCCGGCGTTCGCGTAGATATATGCGGCGTGGAGCTTCCGGCTCTGGGCCGAAAGAAGGGACGTGACCTTGTCGGTAGAGCCGACCATGTACGGACGGGCAGAGAGGACCGCCATGATGTGGCAGCCCGAGAGGGCGGCATCCACATCATCGGAGATCGGTGCTGCCAGATCTTCGTCGAAGAAAACGCCGAAGGAGTAAAGGTCGTTCTCACAGAAGTAAAGAGGCTGTCCGAAGGTGATCTCGTCGTCGAAGTATTCATCGAAGAACGTACCGTTTATTTCGTAAGGAGAGAAGTAGCGGGTCTCTTCTTTATTCAGTGTGAGCTTCACGTTACAGCCGAGGACCAGGCCCTGATGAAGGACGACCGCCAGGTTCAGAAGCTTGCCTTCAATATAGGCGGGAAGGCCGATGATGAATGTGGAAGGAGCATCTGCGGTCTCTTCCGCGATGCGGTATAGGGCCTCCCAGGCCTTGTCCACGAAGGATTCCTGCAGGAAAAGGTCACCGCAGGTACTGCCTGTAACACAGAGCTCCGGGAAGACCAGAAGGGCGCAGTCCTTATCCGCGCGGTTGACGCAGGAGATGATCTCACTTGCATTGTAATCGATATCGGCGACACGCAGCTTCGGTGTCACGGCACCTACTCGTAAAAATCCGTCTTTCATAGCTGATCCTCCTTATTTTCTGCTGCAGGGCTGTCTTGTGCCGGTGTCTCCGGACCCAAGACCGGCGAAAGTACTTCTTCAGCTGTGGCTTGCACCGGAGTTTCCCCATCAACGGCCGGCGCTTGTTCGCCCTGATTATACACCAGGTCCACAAGCCCGTTGAAGTTACTGTAGTACATCTGGGAATTCTCGATCACGTAGCCGTAGAGCGCGCGCGGCTGTTTCTCATGCACGGCCCGGCAGAGCGCTTCGGACTGAGTCTCGTCCTTGACGGGGAAGCGGATGCACTCGTGGTTACGCGTCAGGAACACGGCCTGGTAGACCGGTTTGCTGTTCACCGAATTGACCTTGTTCGGATACATCCAGACGACGTCACGGATCGTGAGGATCTGCGGGCTCATGGCTACCGCCATAACATGCTTGTCGCTCATATAGATATTCCCGAACTGCTTAAGAGGCGTGCGGAATTCTTCGTCGAGATCCTTCGACGTCATCGACTCGCGGGCGAGCCGGCTGTCCATCTTCTTGATGTATTTCTTGCTGAACATGGACAGTAGAAAACCAACTGCGGAGACGAGGCAGACCAGCACGAGCAGCATATACAGGCTTGATTCGCTTAAGAGTGCCTTCTGCAGAGGATACATGACGAACATCTTATCGGCGACCTGGTTTCTCACACTGGCCGGAGCACCGGCAGCGTCGAAATACTGGTTGAGGTACACCATGGTCTTCGGATTGATCTCGTCGATATAGCCGTTGCAGTTGATGCTTTCCTTCAGGATGGAATCATCACCGGATTCGAGATAGTCCCAGGTCTGCTCGATGATCCGCGCGGCTTTCTCTTCGTATTTATTCGGAATATAGACGATGAGGTAGGCATCTTCTCCGTCTCCGTCCTGCACGGGTGCCAGATAGAACTTCCCCTCGGAATTCTCGGCAAACCAGTCGTAGAGCGAGTAGGTCTTGCCGCGGTAGAACTGCTCTTTCTTATATTCATCTGTCGGAGTGGCGAATACGTTCTTTCTGGCGAGATAGTATTTCGTATGCTGTGGCAGCATTCCGAATGCGATGACAAGAGCGAGGATGATCAGGGCGATGGCGCAGATGATCTTACCGGCCCGGACGGAGTTGCCGACTTTCTTCGTGACGGAGAACTGACTCATGATGGATTACCTCTTTGTTGTGTATAAGTTAAGGTGCCTGCTGTCTAATTGCCAGAAGCACTTAATCAGTATATCATATTAGGGTATGGGTCGGATGTGTATGTTCAGTCCGCATGACCCGTTTGGTAAGAAGAAATCGAGGAAAAAGAAAATGGATGGTTTTAATTCGAACCCCGAAGAAGGGATGAACCTTAACTCTAGAAGCGGAATTCCGGAACAGCCGGTGCTTCAGCCGCAGATCCCGATGACGCCGCCGCAGGCCTTCGTGCCCCAAGGTGCAGTGAAGAAGGATGGCCAGCTTCCGCCGTTTACCGAACAGCAGATCCGCTCTTTCCGCCATAAGGCGGAGATGCCGATCTATATAGCGATGGTGATCTTTAATCTGCTGGTCGTCTCTATCGCACTGATCGGATCCTTCCTTGCGTTCTTCGATGTCGGTCCTCTGACAGGCAAGAGCGGTGCCATGATCAACCAGCTGATCCTGGGTATCCCGGCGGAAGCGTCGGCCCATATCGAGATCCTGATCGTCCTTATCGGATTGCCGATCGTTCTCATGTTTGCCGTCTATCTGTACTATGCGCAGTACCGCGCCAACGCCATCCGTATCACAGAGAAGAATTTCCCGGAGATCTATGAGGTCGTTGAGGACTATTCCCGCCGTCTGGGCCTGAAGCGGGTCCCGAAGGTCTATCTGACACAGGAGAACGGCGTCATGAACGCTTTCGCGACTTTTATCCTGAGAAGACAGTATATCGTACTTCTGGCGGACCTCTTTGAGGTGGCCTATCTGGAGCATCACGATCTCAACAGCATTAAGTTCATCATCGGCCATGAGATGACCCATATCCGGCTGCGTCATTCGACGTTCTCTTATAATCTGAGCATCCTCTTCGCCGAGTATCTGCCGATCCTTTCATCCGCCCTTTCCCGTTGCCGGGAGTACAGCTGTGACCGTGTGGCCCAGCAGCTTGTTGGGGTCAGCGGCGTGGAACCGATGCTGGCCCTTATCGTGGGTAAGCACCTTTATAAGAAGGTCGACATCGAGGATTACGTCCAGCACTGCCGTGAGACACGTGGTTTCTTCGTGTTCCTCGTGAACCTTCTCAGTTCTCACCCGATCATGCCGAAGAGGATCCAAGCCCTTCTTAAAGACCACGGATCCGGAAGACTGTTCTTCTGATTGAACTGTAGTGGCTGAACCATGACGGAGAAAGCACTGGGAACCGTACTTCTGCCGAAATAAAAATCGGCTCTTCATGCAATTTGAATAAAATCATCTTGCAAAAACAGAAAACCCAAATAAAAAAGTAGAAAAAAGCGAAAAGGCGTTGACAAGCGCTCTCGAAACCTTTTTACTATATACATGCGCAAAGGCGTGCATCTTCAAAATTTGCAAGCAGGAGGAACAAATCATGAAAAATATCGCGCTGAGTGACAAGAGTAATCTTCTGGAACAGGATCCTTATCAGTATACGCTGCAGGATGTCGAGAAGCCGGAGCTTTTCCGTGAACTGTTCCCGTATGCCGAAGTCCCGAAGATCGCTTACAACTACCGGAAAGTTCCGATGAACATGCCGGAGAATATCTATATTACCGATACCACATTCCGTGACGGCCAGCAGTCCCGTGCACCGTATACCACCGAACAGATGGTGGAGATCTATAAGATGCTGCATCGTCTGGGCGGACCGAAGGGCATCATCCGTCAGACGGAGTTCTTCGTGTATTCCGAGAAGGACCGCCAGGCTCTCGAGCAGTGTATGGCGCTGGGGTATAAGTTCCCGGAGATCACGACCTGGATCCGTGCGACCAAGTCCGAC
>Ga0310691_10004727_pt1 | contig 15196 bp, 9 predicted proteins | sample 176DNAGHGlowgp2_FD_203887 | JGI IMG/M metagenome (GOLD analysis project Ga0310691, IMG submission 203887) | Sheep rumen microbial communities from Palmerston North, Manawatu-Wanganui, New Zealand - 1766 DNA GHGlow gp2 (v2) (version 2) | ecosystem: Host-associated > Mammals > Digestive system >... | reverse complement strand
TAGGCATCAGCTGCGAACTGGTTGGGTGTATCGCCGTAAGCTGCTTCATAAGCCTTAACAAAAGCCTGTGTCTTAGCATCGGTTGCGTCTGCTGCGAAAGGAGTAAGTAACATTACGCCCTCTGCAAGAGATGTGTCGAAGTTTTCAACACCAAGGATACCGTCAAGTCCGTCACATCCGAAAAACTTGAAATCATATCCTGCGCTTGCTGCCTGGGTAAGGATAAGTGAAGCTTCTGTGTAGTAGATGGGCAGGAATACAAGTTCCGCACCGTTGTCTGCAGCCTTCTGGAGCTGTACGGAGAAGTCTGTCTTGGAATCTGCCGTAAATGCTTCCGCAGCTACGATCTCAAAAGGCTGATTCTCTGCTTCTGCCGCAAACTTTGCGTAAATACCCGATGAATATACATCGGAGCTGTCATAGATAACGGCTACTTTGCTTGCAAGGTTGTTTTCACCGATATATGCTGCCGAACCGACACCCTGGTTAGGGTCTGTAAAGCAAACCTGGAATACGTTCTTGTTGGCGATACAGTCAACAGCAGATCCCGAAGGAGTAAGCTGGAACATGTTGTCGTTAACAGACTCTGCCGCAACAGCTACACAGCATCCCGATGTAACTGAACCGATAAGGATGTTCATGCCCCAGTCCTTAAGTGCGTTATATGCGTTAACCGACTTTTCGGCATCAAGTTCGTCATCCTGGAAGTTGTATTCGATCTGATGACCGAGGATACCGCCTGCTTCATTGATCTCTTTGATAGCAAGATCGGCACCGTTCTTAACCGCAAGACCGTAAACTGCTGCACCGCCCGTGGTAGGTCCGATACCGCCGATCTTGTATGTGCCGCTTGATTTTGCCTGACCGCAACCTGCAAGGGAAGCGATCACCATTGCCGTTGAAAGGACAACGGCCAAAGCCCTTGTAACTCTTTTCATAATAATCCTCCTTAAAACAGAAGCTTTTCGCTTCATTTTAAGCAATGATAAATAAAGACCGTCGCTTTGTCAATGCATAATAATACCACTTTAATTTGTTAAAGTCGGGGTGGTATTGTGAAAAATCAACAAAAGCACAGCCTGATTATGTGCGATTTAACCAAAAAGGGTGATTGAGGAAATAAGTATCTGCCCACCGAAATAAAAGATAAGCGAGATAAGAGATCTTCTGAAATTGCTGCCCACAAGCTTGTTGCGTCCGAGCAGCCAGTCGGATATTACCAGAAAACATGCTCCGATACCTACGAGCATGTTCGCAGGTTCCTGAGTAGATATAAGGCTTACGCCGAGAGCGAACGAACCGCTTATGACAAGATTGTACGAAACAAGCGGCAGACGGTATTTCTTTCCTAAAAGATCAAGTGTCAGTACAGTCCCGATAACCGCAAGCAACAGATATATGATCACGGTGATGACAGTGATCTTTTCAAGCATCACGTAAAGCCCCGCAACATAAACAAGATGTCCTGCCAGGAAGAGGCACCCTCCCCTGAAAAACTTGATCTCAAGAACAATGTCACCGACCGCGCACAGCATCATTCCGACAGTCATGATGACGATAAACGGTCTTCCGGTCGGCGTTACGAGTTCTTTTACCATACCGATGATCATAACAACAAGGGGGATCCCGATGCAGATCCCCTTAAATATCAGTTTGTTGGTCCTGGAGGAATGATCGTACTTTTTGTGGGTATAAACCGGCACAAACAAAAACATATCGATCGCCCAGGCGATGCATATGAGTATTCCCGTAATGCCCAAGTTCATCAGGTCGTCTCCTTAAGTACCACGCGCTTTAAATTGTTATCGCTTAACAGTATTGCGCCCGGAATTGAACTGACAAATTTCTGAAACTGCGAGTAACCGTATGATTTCGGTGAGAAGGACGGGTATTTTTCATGGATCTGGTTTGAAAGATCGCTGATGTCCATTCCTTTTTCACCCGCCTTTTTGATAAGTTCCGTTGCAAAAGAAAACAGTTCGTTCTTGTCCGCAATGCCGGCGAGAGTGACGATATAGGCGGATGCGCCTTTCTTTTCAAGATGAAATCCGTCCGTTTCCTCGACCATCTTGGAAAGAGTGCTGTATCCGTAATCACGCGAGTCAAAGTCGGGATATCTGGCATTTATCTTGCTGCCGATCTCGCCAAGATGCGTCTTGCGTCCGTTGTTGTCGTTGTCGTTTATGATATCGCGCATGAGCGAGATGACAAACTTCTTGTCAAGAGCCTCTCTCTTGGAAGGAGAAGACTTTTTGCCGTTTCCGGGTTTGCTCACATCTTCGCGCTCGATAAGGTTTTCTAAGGTAATGAACTTATCGCAGGCCATACGGATCGAACGGGGGGATTTCTCTTCTCCCATCACGATCACATACATTCTGGATTCTCTTAAGCGGCTGGCAAGCCTTGTAAAATCGCCGTCGCTCGACACGATACAGAATCCGTCAACACTGCCGGTATAAAGAATATCCATGGCGTCGATGATAAGCGCCGAATCCGAAGAATTTTTGCCCACGGTGTTCTCGTACTGCTGGATGGGTGTAAGGGAATTATCCCTCAGTACATCCTTCCATGTCTTTTTGCGTGTTTCGGTGAAATCACCGTAAATACGTCTGTAAGATATGCTTCCGTATTTCGTTGTTATCTCTTCTATTATCGCACCGAGATATTTGGGTGATACATTGTCCGCATCTATCAAAAGTGCGAATACTTTGTTTTCTTTTTCCATCATTAATCCTGTTTGGGATATATCAATATGCGAAAGGAGTCATTCCGAGTATCGAACCGTCGCTGCAGTCAATTACATAGCAGTCCGAAAGATACTCTGCCCACTGATCCTTGGACAAATAGGTGATCGGGTAATTATCGCAATCGCCGTTCCAGTAGTTGTAGTAATAATTTGCCTCATCTATGAATGCCGCGTTGTCGTTGGGGATATACGTGGTCTCGATCAGGAAATACTCACCCGATCCGTACCATGTTTCCACTGCGACCTGAGCGTGTCCGGGAGGCAGGATAAGCATTGTGTGCATGCCGGCACTCTGAAGCGCGCTCGCGATAACAAGCGATGTTTCAATACAGAGTCCCGTTTTACGTTCAAGCACCTGATCGGGGAAAAGAATGTGCTGATCCGCATTGTCGATCGAAAATACATCCATCGTATATCTGACGTTTGCTTCCGACAGTGCTCTCATAAGAGCCGCAGTCTGAAGATATGTGGTCAGAAACTCCGCTGTCACCTCGTCACCGCTGTCGTAATAGCCGTCGCCGAGATAATCGTAATTGAAGAACGGTCCCTGATATCCCACAAGTGAATTCATCTGATTGTCGGACATATATGTCATGATGTCGATCGAATCTCTCTTAAGATCCGCGATCGCTTCCGAATCGGGAGCCAGGAAACAGAGTATGTTGTCCTGGGTGATCGTTCCGAACTCATCTGTGTACCATACAAAATCGTTACGGCTTGCGATATGTACGGGGAAAGACTGTTCGTCGATCATCGCACCGGTTCCTTTTTCCCTGATGCTGACCTTGATCTGAGAATCCTTGGCGGTATCGAGGTTAAGTTTTTCCTCGGCTGCAGGGGGCTTGATGTTGAGTACGGTAAGCGCTGAACCTATGTGGTAACTCTGCGAATAAACCTGGGAAAGACCGGGTATCTGACACTCTATGACTACATCCTTGGATCCGCTCATACAACCGAGTTCAACGGTTAAGAAACTGTCATACGTATTGTATAAAGAGGGATAGATCATGTTTATATGGTCATACTTGGGAGAAGTCAGTACGTTTTCGATATCATAGTTGAACACATAATTTTCGGCATTCTTGTCAGTCATCGATGTAACGTCGTTTAACTCAACGATTATACGGTCGGCCAGATCTGCCTGATCGATCGCAAAAGCAAGCTCATCGATAACGATATCCGTCAAATGCTCGCTTTCATTGGTAAATACCGTAACAAACCTTTCGAGATGATTGTTGGCGGATGACTGACGGAGACTGTCATCAAGCTGATCTGCTTCGTCGGTCCTGTAAATATATGTCTCCAGAAAATCTATGGATTTTCCGATCTTGGCCCAAGAATCCTTAAGATTATCGGGACAGCTGATCGCATAGTAACTGTCTACAAAAGACGAATAGATTGAGAACATGTCCGAACTGTCGATCGATTCCGACAGAGCCATAAAATCAAGTATAAATACAAGATTTTTATATACGTCATCAAGACAGAGCTGATAAAGATCGTATGCGTCATTGCAGGCCTTGCTGACATTTGAAGGAAGGCCGTTTATCTGAGTGATACGGTATTTCTGGTCTGAGAGATCATCGTAAAGTTTTTCGGTGGCAGCCATAAAGGCTTCAAAATCATCGGGATCCGATAATTCCCATTCGGATACCGAGGCATCGGTTTCATCAAGTATAGCCTTAAGATCTTTTAATGCCCTGTGAGTTGATGATTTTGAAGGTTTTTTGGTATCATCATCCGAAGTTTCTCTTCCGGAATTCACGGAAGCGGTGGTATCCCTGTTCTTTAAAGTAAATACAAGGATACCTATTACCGCCAAGGCGATCACGCCGAATACCACCGCAAGTATCACCGGAAGCCTGTTCTTTTTACCGGGCGCAGGCGCAGCCTGCGGCTGCATGGGCTGCATCACGGGCTGCGGCTGCGGCTGCGGTGCAGGAGTTGGCTGCGGTGCAGGCTGTGGCTGCGGCTGCGGTATAGGTGTCTGCTGCGGTGTGGGTTGCACCGGAGTCTGTACCGTACTGTATATTATTTTTTCTCCGCAGTTTGTACAGAATTTAGCTCCGTCTTCTACTGCCATACCGCATTTGCCGCAGATCATTTACCTGTCACCTCATCCGATTTTCTGATCACCCCGCGGGATCAAACGTATTTGTCCGTTCGCCCGCAGGATCAATTGTTGTTTTGCTGGGGTTTTGCCGTTTTTTCGGTTTTTGAATACATAAAGATATCTTTTTTGTCACTTACGACAAAACTGTTGTCCCTTGTGTAATCAGCTGCGGAATCGTTTTTGTATACACTCGTAAGCTGACCTTTTAAAACCATTGCATATATAAATCCCACAATAAGACCTATTACAAGGGAAACGATCAGTTTTGTGCCGAATCCGAAGCCGTCTGCGCCTTCGGTTGCTACAACCGTGAAAGCACCGGTATTTAATAACATAGTCTGAACAGATAATAATATACTCATGCCTTCACCTCCTAAATAAAGTAAAACAATGCCTGAACCGCAAACGCTATGACTGCGGCTATACCTGCAGCCTTAAACAGATGCTGTGTATAAAGGCTCTTGTCCATGGGAAGGTTACCTACGAACTTACCGGTCTGACCGTTCATGGCAAACACAAACTTCTGGCCGTTCCAGGTCGTATTGAGTATCCAAACGGGATAAAGTGCATATTTTGCAACGCCGTTTGAAAGCTGTATTGCGGAATTTTCAACATCTACGGCATTGTATCCCTGTACCGTGCGTCTGAAGGCATCCTCGGTAGCACGTTTGACTCTTTCATTGGCTCTTCCGATGCTGGCATCGGCGTCCACATCATATTTATCTGCCATGTATCCGGCAAGATAAGCTGTCTGGAAAGGAACCGCTTCCTTGAAGTTATAAGGCTCCAGAGACTCCATGAGCGTATCGTCCATCTTGGTGGAACCGTCTACGGGCACCTTGTCGAATCCTATCGAACCCGATCTGAATACCGAGAAGAAATCTGTCCTTTCATATCTGAAATTCGAATCTTCCCATCTCTGAGTCTTGGTACATTTGTATCTGATCCTTGCATTGGCATCGGTATCAAACAGCCAGTAAGGAACATAGATACCTTTGATGTCTTCTATATGATTGTTCTGGGTGAAAGCCTTGGGAAGAAGCTTCTTGCCTTTCATATGGTCAGCAAACTTCTTTTTGGCAGCTTCTTTGTCAAGTTTAAAGGGAATAACAAAATCGGGCTTAAGTGTTCCGCTGAACTGTCCCATCATAACAATGGGATTGCCGCAATAAGGGCATTCCGTAGCCGCGGTCGTGGAGTCACCGATAACTTCTCCGCCGCAGGACTTACATACGTATGAACGCATGCCGTCGGTCTCGCCTTCGCCCCACTCGGAGCCTGCCGTAGTCTCCCATGTAAAATCATCCGCACCTTCCTGCTGTAACTCTTCGTCAAAAGAAGCAAGTGCAGACATTTCAAATTCCGTATCGCAGAAAGGACATTTAACTTTCTGAAGTGCTGAATCAAATGCTAATGCGCCGCCGCAACAGGGGCACTTATATTGTAATTCCGCCATATCTCCTCCTGATAAAAAATGTGCCTCCGCCTCGCATCGAAGCGGAGGTCACTTATTAATTTGATCGATTACTGAACGTCTCTGTCATCGAAAACGTCGCCGCATTCAGGACAGAATTTAGGAGGATTTGTGGGATCCTCAGGCATCCAGCCACACTTGTCACACTTGTAAAGAGGTGCGCCTGCGGGTTTCTGAGCTCCGCAGTTGGAGCAGAACTTACCCTGGTTAACGGTACCGCATGAGCAGGTCCATCCTGTTGTGGGAACCGGTCTGGGGGATCCGCACTCGGGACAGAACTTACCGGTTGCGGTTGCGCCGCATGAGCATCTCCATGCGTCAGCTGCGGGAGCTGCTGCTGCAGGTGCGGGAGCGGGTGCTGCCGCCTGCTGCTGCTGACCCATTGCGAATAAGTTGCCGATCTGGCCTGCGCCGCCGCCGGCATTCATAGCCATACCCATTCCGATGAAGCCGTTCATTGCTCCGCCGGGGTTGTTTGCTGCGCCCTTCATAGCGTCTGCCTGAGCAGAAACCAATGTAGCTGCAGCCATGCTGGGATCTCTGTTGATGGCGTTTCTCTGAGCAACCTTGATCATCTCTGCATCTTCGTCGGGCAGTGTAACCGATCCGAGAGCTATGCTGACAACCTTAAGACCTCTTAACTCGCCCCACTTGTTTGAAAGTGCAACGTTCATTGCATCTTCAAGTTCGGTGTTGTGAGCGATGATCTGGTTGGGACGAAGTTCCATATCGGAAAGTTTTGCAAATGCAGGCTGAAGAGCTGCAATAAACTCTGTCTTTAATGTATTGTCAAGCTGATCTCTTGTATATTCTCTTTCAACGTTACCGCAGACTTTCGAATAGAAAAGAAGGGGATCTGCGATCATGTAGGAATAAACACCCGAGCAGCGAAGTGATACGTCTACGTCAAGACCGATCTTGGAGTCAACCACTCTGAAGGGGATCGGGTTGGGAGTACCGAACTTGTTGTCAAGGATTTCCTTGGTGTTGAAGTAATAGATTCTCTGATCCTTACCGGTATCGCCACCGTAGGTGAAACGCTTTCCGATAGTCTTGAATGTTTCAAGGATGCTCTCGCCGAGTTTTCCCGAAAAGATCGAAGGCTCGGTAGAAGAATCAAATGTAAATTCGCCGGGTTCGGCACAAACTTCAACGATCTTACCCTGTTCAACAATGATCATACACTGTCCGTCCGCAACAGCGATTCCGGAACCGTTTGAAATGATGTTGTCTGAACCTTTTGTATTGGAAGAACGATCGCTTGTACGCTTAACACCCTTTGTAACCAATACATTCTTGTCCATAGCTTCACAGTAAAAGAACTCTTTCCACTGATCTGCCATAACTCCGCCGGCAGCTCCGGCGATTGCCTTAATTAATCCCATAAAATATATTCTCCTTTCTGAATTAAGGGCCATGCCCTTAGCGTCAAACTTCAAAAGCCCAAATGCTTTATTGTCGACCTACGAGAACAATTATACCTTTATTGTCCGAAAAAAAAAATACCCTAAAGGGCATATTCAAAAAAATGTTTTCGGGGTAAAAAAAGTCCCGCCGGACTGTATTTAATGCCGGTGGGACTTAATATATTCAACAAACGAATCGATCGACAGAGGTCTTGAGAAATAATAGCCCTGAACGATATCTCCGCCAAGGCGAACGGTATTTTCAACATTGGCCTCGGTCTCGACACCTTCCACTATGACCTGTGCCTGAAGCGCATGTATCATGTCCACTATGGAACTGATGATGATGCCGTTCTTGCCGTCGATATTCGACTCCTTCATAAATGCCATATCAAGCTTGATAACATCGAATGGCAGTTTCATGAGTGCGTTCAGCGAAGAATATCCGCTTCCGAAGTCGTCTATCTCCAGAACAAATCCCTTCTGTCTTAAAAGATCCATTGTCCTTATAAGAGTATCGCGTTTCTGTGCGCATGCGCTTTCGGTGATCTCCACATGTATCCTGGAAGGATCTATATCAACTTCGGTAACTATCCTTTCAAGCGTTGCCGCTATATCCATGCCCATAATGTCGATCTGTGAAACGTTGATCGAAACGGGCCCCGAATAAATGCCTTTATCCGAAAGTTCCCTTGCCGTCTTTGCCGCAAGTTCCCAGATATATACGTCAAGATTGACCACAAAACCGTTTTCTTCGAATATCGGGACAAATTCTGCAGGTGAGATGCGTCCGAGTGTAGGATGCTGCCATCTTGCAAGCGCTTCCGCACCGGTAACTTTTCTTGTCATCAGTTCGATCTGCGGCTGCAGTTCTATGTAGAACTGACCTTCCCGCAGTGCATTGTGCATCTCAGCGACAAGAAGCTGTCTTCTCTTAACCTGTTCTTCCATTTCATATGAATATTCGAGTGCTCCCATGACGGAATTTTTCTTACACTCCGCAAGAGCAAGCAATGCTCTTTCATAATAATGGTCTAGAGGTTTTGCTATATCGTCAAGTACCACAAATCCGTGAGCCATGTCGACATGTATATCAACGTCTTTGTCTATCGGTACATCGATACTTGTAAGGTCCGATGAAAGTTCATCGACATAATCAAACGGAACCAGCGCTGAAAACTTACCTTCCGAAGTTCTGCCGTAGATCATCGGATAGGAATGATGATAATCATGGTAACAGTGTTCTATAAAGCGAAGTACCTTGTCACCGACTTTGGTGCCGTAGGATGCATTGATGGCCTTAAATCCGCATATCCCGCTTATCACCAGTGCAAATCCGGCCTGGGATTCGTTGCGGTACAAAAATTCGTTGGCCGCTTCAAAAAATCCCTTACGGTTATATGCGCCGGTCAAAGGATCTGTGATCGCGATCTTATGCTCGCGCTCGATCTGCTCTTCCATTTTGGTGACATCGTAAAAGATGAAAAACGTCGCTATGTGATTTTCCTTTTCATCTTTTACCGGTCCGTAGAGTATTTCGTACTGGCCGCCTTTTATTTTCTTTTTATACTTACCCTCACCCTCCGGAAATCCGAGATACGAGCAAAGTTTATCGACATTTTCCCAGACATTGTCTTCCAAAAGGCTCTTGGCTTTTTTGTTGATCCTTAAAACATCGCCCTTGTAGTCGTAAATTATCGTTGCGTCCGAAATGTTGTCGTTAACGTAGAGCTGAACCTTCCTGATAAGGCCGTTCGGTGAAAAGTAAAAGATCGAATAATATAAAACGACCACGCCCGCCGTTATCATAAACGATGTGACATCGGGCCTTTTGTTGGGATCTATCAGGAAATATATATTGCAGACAAGTATGGCCAGAAACAGTATGAATGCGACATTATACCTGCCTCTGTAAAATTTCGAGATCGTAAACACCCTGTAGGTCACGTAGTAGACCATGAAAGCACATACGCTGAATCTGAGGGCATAGTGTACAAAACAGAACAGTTTCGGCGAAGAAACCAGGAACATGTCATATACGGGATGAGGCGCAAAATCAAACGCAAAACCGTTTATGGGATTTGAGATAAAGATGGCCGAATCGATCAGAAATATGATCGCAAGGATCGCTATAGACGTACGGGTAAGCGGTTTTTCAACGCTTTCCCTTATGAGTGCAAACATCGAAAACATGGTCCAGTCGATGGCCGCAAACTGAAGGGAATAAAAAACTTCTTTTAATCTGATGGAATCTACTGTTATATAGCAAAGATACAGAGCCATTAAAGCGGCACAACAAAAAGAAGTCCAAGCAAGCAACCTTGCCTGCCTGCTCTTCCTTGATGCCGATAACGATCCGTATATAAGTGCAAGAGCCAGCGAGATGATTGTGACTGTGGTGAACAGTATTCTCATAAATTCCCCGTTGATTATTGTTAAACACAATTTTCGGCCGGGATATTCCCGACCGAAAATGATTTTACAACCTTATGATTAAATCATTATTAACCATACACAGATGCCCGTGTTTCAGGGGATCAGTCTACTTTTTCAAAGACAGGCATGTAGTCGATCGGCGCATCGACGGTCACCTCCCTGCCGCCTTCAAAAACTTCGCCGGTTGAAGTAAGTTTCCATTTTCCCTTAGGAAGATAAAGAGTCCTTGTAAACTCGTTAAGTGCAAATATCGGCGCTACAAGATATTTTGAGCCGAACATGTACTGATCTTCAAGTTCCCAGCACTTATCATCTTCGGGGAATTCGTAAAACATCGTACGGATGAGGGGTGAACCGTTACTTGAAGCTTCTTCGTAAAGCGACTTTATATAGTCCTTCATGGAAATACGGATGTCATAGTATTTCTTCATGATCTTATAATTGTCTTCGCCGTAGCTCCAAAGTTCGTTGGGCTGACCGGTGTGAAGATATCCGCCGCCGAAATCCCTGTTGTCAAGCGGAGGGATGTTGTAAGGTCCGCGGTCTCCGTGCATACGGAATACTGCTGAATATACCGCAAACTGATACCATCTTATAAGTAACTGCTTAAAATCAGGGTCACCGACATCATCTGTCATGAAACCGCCGATATCGGTCGTCCACCAGGGAATACCCGCAATACCCATGTTAAGGCCTGCGGTAACCTGATCTTTAAAAGCCTCAAACGTTGAAGGAACATCGCCCGACCATACCACATTTCCGTATTTCTGGCTGCCTGCCCATGCGCTTCTAAGCAAGTTGACCACCGGTCCGTTATCCTTCATGTTGTCATAGAAAACTCTTGAATACATCTGAGGATAAAGGTTGCTTAACTTAAGCGCCGGACCGTTATAGTATCTGTAGTTTTCGAAATCGTAAACGCCGTAATCGGGTTCGGAGTTATCAAGCCAGAAAGCGTCTATACCGAGGTCGTAGTAGTTTCTTTTGCAGACATCCCATACATATTTGCGGGTTTCGGGATTGAACGGGTCGATCTCCACGCAGTCGCCCTGATAATCGTATGTCTGCGCAGCTCCGCGCTCTGTTTTGATAAGTAAGCCCTTTTCCATCATGGGATAAAAGTTTTCGCTTCTTCTGTCGACAGACGGCCAGACGGATACGATGACCTTAATGCCCATGGAATGAAGTTCGTCGATCATTGCCTTGGGATCGGGCCAGTAGGTTTTGTCAAACTTCCAGTCACCCTGAACGGTCCAGTGGAAGAAATCGATAACGATAAGGTCTATCTTGATGCCTTCTTTTTGATAAGCCCTGGCAACGCTAAGTACCTCATCCTGCGTGCGGTATCTTAACTTGCACTGCCAAAGTCCCATCATATCTTCGGGATATTCGGGAGCATGTCCGGTCACATCGGTATAGTTTTTAAGGATCTCCTTGGGAGTGTCGGCCACCGTGATCCAGTAATCCATCTCCGAGGTCGATCTTGCCACCCATTCGGTCACGTTCTTGGCAAAAGAAACCTGTCCTACCGCCGGATTGTTCCACAAAAAGCCGTATCCGCGTGAAGAAAGTGCAAACGGAACGCTTATCTGAGAATTACGCTGTGCGAGTTCAAGCTGCGCACCTTTAAGATCGGTAAAGCCGTACTGATACTGGCCCATTCCGAATATCTTCTCATCTTTGTTGGCTTCAAAGCGGACGTTGAGTCTGTAATTGTCACCGCCGATAATACCCTTCCACTCTCTGTTAACGACCTTAAGGCATCTGCTCTTTTGCGAAAGCGTGCCGTCATACATTGCGAAAAACTCTCTTAATACAAGCTCGTCATCCCTGTAAAAAGAAATGATACCGACAAAGTTTACTTCGGCTCTGATGCGGCCGTTTCTTATTGATGCATTGGTACGCTTGTCGATATTGCCGTCACCTACCCAGTGGTCGATCTCAAATGTCTTGACCTCGACATCCGAAGAGGCGGGCACGTTCTCGCTAAGAGCCCAGTCATTTCCCGTAAGATCGGGAAGCATTGTGGAACGCACTCTTAACGCGTCTTTACCCCAGGGCTCGATAAGAAGTGTCTCTCCGCCCTTTTTACATATAAGTTTTTGGTCTTTTACTATGAATTCCATAAATACCTCACTTTTTTATATTATTTTTTACCCGAAACACAGCTGTTACGGGGTATAGAATCCTTTCTTAAAGTGCGCTTTTTAGCGCTGTAAGAGAATGATAAATATATAAGCCACACCCACGCAAGCGCGGAAATAACGGTTGCCGCAACCCAGTACGCGGGCTGTTTAAAGTATACCTCGATCTCTCCTTCGAAACCTGCGGGCACAACGACATTTATGAGATTTAAATATCCGTTCCGGATAGTCAGGCGGTTTTTATGTTCGTCCCTTGCACGGTAACCCTTATAATTAAGTTTAGGGACTTCAACAAACGATTCCTCACCGGGATTTGAAACATACATCACGATCTTCGAATCTTTAAGTTTCTTAACTTCATATGCCTCAATCTGAGGGTTCTCGGGAACATAATCGCTTATTATCAGTTCGGTACCTTCTTTTAAATATTCGCAGGCCCCCATGTATCCCGAATCGACTTCGTCATAATTTTTAAAGTCAACTCTTCTGTAACCCTCTTTGTATCTTGTTGTAAAGACTGTTGTCATGACAATGCAGACCACCGCCGTTACAAGCATTATCGCGGGGATCACATATTTCTTTTTACCGACATTACCGGAATCTCCGGAAGCATCTGCCCCATCGGCAGCCCCGGCAGTGTCCGTAAAGTCCGCGATCAGCATGGCCGTAAGAAGCGAAACAAAAAATACCGCTGCCGCCAGATACCTCCACGGGAACTGAACCCTCGCAAGTATCTTGAAAAGATGCGTATATCCTTCAAGCGAATTCCACGGGAACAGGTTCGTGGACATTACAAGCGTAAGCACGGCCATAAAGCCGAGTGCGAAATATTTGTACTTACGTCTGAAAACGACTACGACAACAAAGCACACCGCCAGTGCGATCAATGCGGCAAGCCCCGGTGTTAACTGCATGCGAAGCGACGCATCTTCAATGTTCTGACCAAAGATATGTCCGAAAAAGTCAAAAAACTGTGACACATATGCACCCGAAGAACGTATTTCGAGCGCCTGCGTATGATCTCCGCCTTTTCCCGCATAGACCGGCTCGTTGATGTAATAATCAAGAAACGGTACAAAAAAGTATAGGTTTAAGACTATGGTCTCAACTACCGCAAGCCCGATGGTCAGAAGCGAATTTACACGGAATGTTCTTTTTGCAAAAAGAACACATACGACAGCCAGTAAAAACACAGTCATAACGGTACTTAAAAGATGGCTTTCGATAAGTCCCGTCATTCCGAGCGCCAGCAACAGATCGTCCCTGCCGAGTTTCCTCTCTTCCTTGTCCTTTTTAAGGATATTCACCATTGCAAGAGCGATGACCGGGAAAAAGATGAATGCCGAATACTCTCCCACCGCAGCTCTTACGTATATATCCATCATCCTGTACGATGCGGTAACATAGATTAAAGCACCGATATACGAAGCTGCCGCGCTCCCCGTGATCTTTTTAAAGCATACCACGGCACTTAATGCTGTAAGGATGTTGATCGCAAAGACAAATATCTTGTAAGCGGCTGTGACTCCGACTCCCGTAAGTCTTAAAAGAGCCGGGAAATACAAAAGGGCATCTCCGTAAAATATGCTTACGGGATAGCCCTTGCCATGCATCCATACCGACTGCATCATGACAGGGAACTGACCGCCCTTAAGCCCTTCTTTGATACCTTCTATCCTCGACAAATGAAACTGAAGGTCCTGATGTATCATCCCGTCGATACCGCCCAAAACAAGCGGCAACGACGAAAGAAGTGCTATGAATGCAATCGCAAATATATCTTTAAGTATTTCTTTTCTTTTTTCCATTATAAATTCCGGGTATTACTCGGAGAACAGATCTCTGTACCACTTAAGCGATTCAAGATACTGCTCGTATACCTTATCCATATCAATATTCTTGATGACCATGCGTCTTGATACCTCGGTCCAGTCAGCCACTTCGTAGGCTTTGATGAACTCAAGCACTTCCGCAAAATCACCTTTGCTGCGAAGCAGTGCGCTTTCGATGGGTTTGGAAACCTTTACCATGATAAGAGCTTCATCCATGGGCTTATCAAGGATAATGTCAAGTACCGAGAAAAGACCCATTAAGAAAAGTTCCGATGACTGTCCCGCCATATCAAAAAGCGGAGCAAGATTCTCGGCAAATTTGGCTCTTAAAAGCGAAATCCTGGTGACTTCGCCGGGCTTGTCATCACAGAGTTTCTCGGCGACTGCCGTATTGATCCACTTTTTAAGTTCCTTCTGGCCCAGCATTGCGGCTGCGTGACGTATGGTGGTGATACCGCCGTTAACGGTCATGCGGTTGACCATCTTAAGGAGCGACACTACCAAAGCGGTATCGCGTCCGATGATATCCGCCGCCTTGGTAAGGTCGAAATCAACATCGTTTACGACATTTAACAGTTCGATATATGTAACTTTAACGGGAGCGATCTCTTCAACGCCCTTCGTAACGGGAAGTCTGTAAAAATCACCCTCATAAAGAGTATATCCGCCTTCTTTGACCAGATCGTCGAACACTTCCTGGCTGTCAACATTCGTGGCAACAAGTTTGATGTTGGGAAGAAGCTTTGTGAAATAAACCCTTGCCTTGGTGATGTCGATCCTCTTGTAATCAAGAAGAATGAAATCCATGAGTTCAAGGAGTATACGGTAGTTTTCAAAATCCGAGACATTTATCTTGCGGATCGCGAACCTGTAACCCTTGGCTCTTAAATCTTTGATCCTGTTCATGAATACATCTTCGGGTTTAACGGAATTGTCTATTAAGATTACGATGCGCGATGAAGGAGCCTTACATTGGGCTTCTATATCGGCAAACAAAGAAATATCTGTAACCGCAACAAATATATCCGCATCATCGGCCAATGTC
>Ga0310691_10004726_pt1 | contig 15198 bp, 8 predicted proteins | sample 176DNAGHGlowgp2_FD_203887 | JGI IMG/M metagenome (GOLD analysis project Ga0310691, IMG submission 203887) | Sheep rumen microbial communities from Palmerston North, Manawatu-Wanganui, New Zealand - 1766 DNA GHGlow gp2 (v2) (version 2) | ecosystem: Host-associated > Mammals > Digestive system >... | reverse complement strand
AGAAAAAGTGCGATGAAGCAAAACAAATCATGGAAAATTTAGAATCAATCAAGAAAAGGCTAGTTATATTCTAGCCTTTTTTTATGTAAACTAATTTTTACTTATCTTATTATTTAGAGCATATTTAATTATTTCCTTAAAGTTTTCATCGTATGGAATATTTTCCATATCGTATTGTAGCCACATTTCTGACCAGGTGTTATTTTCTTTTAATAATTTTTGTACTCTTTCATTCTCAATAGCATTACAGCTTTGTTGTCTACTCAAATCCACACATCATTCTTCATCATACAATTTACATTGTAAATCACATTCCAATTTATCACATTGATAAGCAAAATTCGCTTCTTTAGTTTGATGTTCATCAAATTCTAAAAATATTTTTTCTATCTCTTCTCAATCTATCAAATCTTTCAAAATTTCATGAACTGCATCATGTTCTATTCTGATTTTTTCTTCTCTTGATATCTGAAATTCTGTTAAATCTCATATCACTGTTTCTCAAAGTTCATGAATTGCAATCATCATTATAACTTTTAATATATCAACATCATAGTTATATTCTGACTTCACTGCTATTGCGAGCATTTGTACTCCAAAAATATGTTCGGCCACACTTTCAAGCCTTTCTCTTTGTACATTCCAGTCTTTCCATCCTGTTCTAATTACATTTTTTAGTTTATTACATAATACGTAGTAATTTATTACATTTTTCTCTTTCTCCATTGCAATTAATTAAAAATTATAAAAACGATTCAAGTATATATAATATATTTTTATTTGATTTAATAACGATAATTTCACTGTTATCTTCCTGCTTTTTATAGTATATACTTTCAAAATCTGTTATGTCTGGGGAATATTTATCGTCTATTTCTAATTCATTCAACCAATTAATAACTGCTTCCATATATGAATCATAAAATACTGTAGGCAAGACAACGGTTTCGGAATGAGGTTTTTGCCGGTTCAACATAGACTCAACTAACTCATCATTCTCATAACTATAAACATGATAGCGAACTCCATCTCAATGGAAGCTTTCTCATGAATCTTTAGAATAAATTTCTTCAATATTTGCCTCCTTTGGAATTTGAATTCACCGATTCAACTTAATTATATTTGTGTAATCATTCATTTCTTTGTAAGCAAAGAATCAGAATAGTATTAAAGTTATTAATGCAATTCATGATATTATCCACATTAATTTCTTTTTCATTTTATGTACTACAAAAGTATAAAATTATTTCTTCACTTTCTTAAATTCTGATTTTAATTCATTTTTCATCTGTTGTTTTCTGTATGAGTTAGAAAATCTATGAGCTTCATCACGAAGTTTAACCAAAAATCTATCAGCCTGATCATAAACTAGAGGAATTTCTTCTATATTAAATTTACCATCAGCAAAGCGATAAATCTTTTCTCAAACTAATCATTCATGTCAGCGTTTTGAAGCTAATCATATTCAGCTTTTTCTTCTTGCTTCTCATTTTCATAATGAAACAAAATCCACCTTCTGGAATACTTTATAAAATTCTGGAGATTCTTTACATAGGTCTTTAATTACATTCAACTGCCCTATTCATCAGTCTAAAATAAATACATCTGGATATCCAAATTTTTCTTTTCATAAAAATCTTCTTTGCATCACCTCTTTTAATGAAGCGTAATCATCACTCTGTTCTGAGACTGATTTTATCTTGTATTTACGGTATTTCTTTTTTTCTGGTATTCCTCAAACGATACATGATAATCATCCACTAATCCAATCTCAATTCATATGCGAAATATCTACACATTCTACCCAATTTGGAAAATTCTTGAATTTGTAACGGTTTTGTAGTTGTTCAAGTAATTGATTATGTAGTCATGGTCATTGTAGAGTCGAGGATATAACATATGAATCGAAGAATCATTCAAGCATATTTATTAATGCAGATTTTTCCTCTTTATTAAATGATACTTTATTTGAATAAGCTAAAAGAGAGAAAGCTGAATTTCATTCCTGAATATTTAAATCTCATATTTCAGCTTCAAATCATGATTTTATCCAGTAAATATCTCCATCATCAATCGGTACTTTTTGACGAATAATATCGATAAGTTTTCATTCATAGAAATTTAGTAATACACAAATGTGCGAATATGCAATTTTCTTTATAGCTAATACATATCATGTTAAGTTTTTTCATAATTCAACATGTTGCCTTTCTACCAATTCTTCAATATGCATATAAATGTCACGAATTTGACTCGCCCACTCAAAATTTTGCTTGGCTACTGCATCATCTATCTGAGATAATAGTACTTTTTCTATTGGTTTAGTGTTTCATTTAAAAAATGAACTAAAAATCTGAAGATTATTTTTGTATTCATCTTTTAACAGTGGTAATTCAGCTTTATTTTTACACTTTTCACATCGTCAACCACATAATCAGAAATAAAAATCTGAACATATTTTTCATTCTTTAAATTGTGAATTTGGACAAGTACGATATTTCAATATGGTGCGTAAATATTGCATCAGCTTTTTTAATTCTTTTGTATTATGTTTTGGTCAAATATATGTTGCCTTATCATTTCTCTTGTTTCTTGTTGTCAAAACTTGTGGAAAATCTGAATCTGAAAATTTTATATATGTGTAACCATTTCATCATTTCAGCATACAGTTGAAAAATGGTTTATGCTTTTTTATTAAGTTATTCTCTAAATATAGAGATTCACTTTCATTTGCAACTACGAAAAACTCTACTTTTGAAGCTTTTGCTACCATCTCCTGCTTCCAAAGTGAATTTGGAGTAAAATATTGTGAAACACGTTTCTGGAGATTTTTTGCTTTTCAGATATACAAAATAATACCTTTCGAATCTTTGAAAAGGTAAACTCACGGTTCTTGTGGAATATGGGAGATGTCTATCTGCATATCTAAAATAAAAATAAATTAGGAATCTGATTTTCTAACTTTTTGGACTTCTTTTCGTAATATTTTTATCTTTCATCGATTAAATCATGCTATTATTCAAATATAAATCATACAAATTCATGCGAGCATAAATAATAATTGCCATCTATTTTGATCTGGATAGAATAATGTTGAAATGTTTTTTATCCATTGAAACAATAAACATAGAATTCAGACTATTAATAAATTTTTTAAGAAAAATTTTCGATCAAAACTGAATGGGTATTTCTTTTTGATGTAAATAAGTCATCAAAGAAATTGAATTATTCGTGATAATGCTAAAACTGAAATTACAGCATGTAAATCACAATTGAATACAAATAATGCTAACACATTACATGTAATATTTATCACAAGAGAAACTAAAAGGATAACAAATCTCTGCTTAATTTTTCAAAGTCATGCAAGTAAATAGAAATTCAAACTACTCAAACAATTAAATATTAAAAATGGTCATAAAATTTGGAGTAATTCTCATGAAAATCTGAACTTTTCTCCGTATAACAAAACCGAAACCTCTTGTCAAAATACTAAGAATATTCATCATGCGACTAATGCCAAAAACGCAAAATGTGTATACATCATTGATTCAAGCATTTTAAATTTCTCTTTCTCTTTTCTTGTTGAAAGTTCTGTCGTTATAGGGAAAAGTAGTGCTAAAAATGGTCACACTATGGCTATAAATATACTCAACAGTGAAAGCATATTTGTAAAATATCATGAGGATTCTGCTCATAGTTTATTAATAATTAACTGTTGATCTACATTTCATAGTAAGGTTCACACATTGTAGGTTAAAAATACCCAAAATGCATATTTAAACTGGGTTAAAATCAGCTTTTTATCCAATTTATCTCTAGGTAATTTCAATAAGTGGTTATATTTTCTAAAAAGCTGAATTAGTCAAATTCAAATTCAAACTGCTACTCAAATAATCCATGCTAATGCAAATAAGGATACATTAAAACTAGCAGAAACCCAAAAAATAACAGAAAATATCAGTACTGAAAACGAATTACAAAAGCTCATTAGTCATGAATTAAATGTATCTTGAAATGCTACAAATATTGAATTACAAACCTGTATTAAATTAGTTCATAGAAAATAAAATGACATAATTTTAATTACATTCGTAGCTGCAATTTCATGAAAATGATGGATAGCTAACCATTCTGCGTTAAAAAATAGCAAACAAAAAATAAGCACTCATGTTATTAATTGCATAAAAAATGAAAGTCAGATTGTGTTCTTTATTTGTCATTTCTTTCATTCTAATCGGTATTTCGGCAAAAAATATTGCATCGACTCTGTCAATCCAAGATCATTATAACTTGATAAAAGTCCGAACAAGCTAATTACTCAATAAATTATTCATATATCTGCAACAGATAATGTATTGGATGCCACCAATCTAATCAGATATCCAAGTGGTGCTGTAAATACAACAAAAATATATGCTCGGAATCACTTATTTATTAATTTATGAGAAAGAGGTTCTTCTTTTAGTAAATTTTTCTCCATTTATCATTGTTGGATAAATTTTTATTTCACTTTAATCTTATTTAATTCTCATGAAATTATTCAACTTATGCTATCTGTAATAATTCAATTAAGCTGATCTACTCAACTATTATAATATCATTTCAGATTTTCTTTAGCTCATGAAAATCAGTCTTTAGCCACATCGACATATCCTTCCAATGTATCTTCATAATATTTATTTGCGTATCATTTTGCTTCATTTCGCTTTCAAGATAGGCTATCTGGTACAATATTTTTTGTATCAATTTTTGGTAAATTTCAGCTTCAAATCATATTTTTTAAGTCATCTTTTGCATTTGAATTATCTACGTCCATAAAGTTATGGTTAACATTACATCACGTCAACATAATAATGAGAGGTACTATAATAGCTATAATTTTTTTCATTCGAAAAATTTTGACATAAAAATACTTGTATATAAATTATAGTGTAATATTGAGGAAAAGCAAGAGGAAACTGGGTTAAAATTGAGTAATTTCTTGTTTATCTTTTGGCATTTTCATAAAATTATTATTATAATAATATTGTATTATTTGCGCTTTTCTAAAGTAGCATTATAGAAAATTATTTATGTAATTCAAAAAATCTTTGTCTTCATGTATTTTTGGATAGTTTTTTTTAAGATAATCCTCATTTAATACTTCTACATTAGGAGCTTCTAAATTTTCTCCTAAATGGAAAATACTATCCATGGCTTCTCATATTGCTCATGTATCTATATAAAGATCTCTTTCTAAATCTCCTCCACTCCAAATATATTTTCAGAGTGTTCAGTCTACAGGAAAGTTCGGCACATCGTAAGTACTTCAACGTGGATTTTCTTTAGCATTATTGTGTATCCAATTTATAAGATTTACAGTACGAAATCATTCCTGAGGCTCATCAAACGTCATTCATAATCAATCTATTGTCACTGACTTTATATTTTTTGAATCAGTCATGTTTACAGTAAACTTTTCTGAATATCACCAGCTACTAAATTTTCAAGTAATTTTTCATTCTTCTTTTTGTTTTTCGTCTGGTATAAATTTAGGATTCTTTCTCTCCTCTGCTCGATCTACATCATTCATAGTATTTATTATTTGTTCTGTCATTGCATCAATTTCACTATGGGTATCTACTTCGGCTTCTTCAACTACCCTTATTGTGGGAGTAAAATCAAATTGTAATTGTGTTTCTACATATTCATTATGTGCTTGCTGAAATCACACTCACTCTAGTCCATTTTTTAGTTTTTCTTTCACTTTTTCTAAATCATTATCACTAAAGTCTAATGTTGATATATTTGTCACATTTCATGATGAGTCAAACTCAAGAGCCGCTTGCTCCAGACATAATTCAAATATTTTTTTTGCTAATTCTTGTCATATTCTTTGATTTTTCTCATCCTCATCCATTAACAATTCTTTTACTGTTTTACCTGTTGATTTGTCTTTATAATAATCAAATAAATCAGGTAAATGCTTTCTAATAGCTTCGCTAATAGATTCATTGATCTCTAATTTTCAGTCTTTCACGGATACTATATCTTCTCAAATCATTTGCATAGCACTTAAGAAATTAGCAGAATCATTTATGTCATTTGAATTCATTCACATAACGTGGTTCATAGTAGTCACTCTGTTCAATATTCATTGATACATTCAACTAAAGAAATCATAATACTCTCTCGATTTCTTTACTAAATAATCGTGTCAATAATCTGGATCCATATAAAGAATAGTTCTTTTTAAATCATCCCATTCGATACTTTTTTGGCTCATAATTCTCTCAAGTTCTACCGGGATATCAAGATCATCTTCATGCCCTGACTCTCATAATCATGATCCTGTTTTTCTTCTAAGTTTGTTTAATTTTTTCTCCATATCGTCCACGTAACTTATCAATTGTTTTTCTTTCTCTGTTAATTCATTACGTAGTGGGTTTAATGACTCATATTTTATTTTTACATTAGGATCATCGAAATGTAAAACAGTATTCGTCATATCTCAACGACTTAATGCATAAATTTGTCAATTTTCCACTCTGAATAAAAATTTATGAATATCTCAAATTCATGCCTTTTTGGCATTAATAACTAGATTTTCAGGAATTTCTACGTATCCATCCTGTCAATTATTGTTGGTTTTTATAAAATCAATAATTTGTTTTTCATAATCTTTTTTCTTTTCTCTATAGGAATATTCTCTCTCAATAATCACTTTAACTCTCTCTCTAAATTCTTTCGTTAATTTGTCATCGGCAGCTTCTACTGGTGAATCTAAATCAACTTCTCAAACAATCATTTTTAACGCCTGATCTTTTGTTAATTTATCTGGATTATCTACAGATGAATCCTCTGCTCCAAAAAATAAAAATCATGTTACATCTTTTATTTTTCGTTTATCATCCATATATATTCATGTATTATCTCAATCACATGTGTAAAAATTTATTAATTCTAATTTATCATTGTGTCAATCATATCCATGAATTTCTCTAGCAATACTATAAATTATATTCTGGAACGCACTATTTGATACTTGAGAATCTATACCTTCAATATTATTACCAAATTCATCTCAAATTAAATATCTTATTGTATTTTCCTTAGGCCAAACTGGTCTTTTATCTATAGAATTAAAATCCAACAGTACATTTTCAATATATTCATAATCAAATGTATTCCAAGAGAGTCATGTTGTAATTTTTTCCTCCATAGGCCTTCAAAGATTTAGATATTCATTGTATTTTTCCACAAAATTAATATTTCTCTTTAAATTAGTTTTTTCTTGTTCTGTATAATTATAATTTCAACTATCATCCTCAAAATTGCCTTCTATAACCCGTTTTAAAGCCATAGTTCATTCACAAATTTCCTGTAAATGAGATGGATCTTCTTGTCTTAATTTTTCAAATATGGCAAATTCCTTATTATATTCCTGAGATAATTTTTGCTTATATGCTTCTTTATATGATTCAACATCCATTCACTTATAATCTTGAATATATGCATCTTCATGATCTGTTTTTAAATATGCATATACTTTTGAATTTGCTAGAAGTTGTTCCACATATTCGAGTCATTTATTTTCCGATAATGCCTTCTTCATTTCATTATATTCCGATGAATTTTTATCTTCTTTAACGTATTTTTTGATATACTCCATTCTAATGTTGATAATATTTTCCATTTCTTTTTTTTCTTCTTCATACTGCTTTTTATCTTCATCACTTAAAGTTTTTTTGAATGACTCCTCACTTTCTCAACTTCTATAATAACTTTGTAATATATTAAAACCTCATTCCATAATTTCTTCCTGATAGATTAAGGCTTCCCATGCATCCTCCATCGTATTTATTTCAGAATTTGGCCCTCTATCGTCCTTTATTGATTCTTTCATTCCCTCATCCATACTTAGGCGATCTGACTCAAAAAGTTGGACAATAGATTGTTTAACTTCAGTTCTTTTTTTATTTATAAAATCGTACCTGTTTTGAGCATAAAATTCTTTTACTTCCCCAACTAATGAATCATATGCGGATGATGCAAGCCACGAAAGAACTCATACAACAACTCATATTGCCGTTCAAATTCATGGAGCCACACTTCATCAAGCTGCACAAATTCCAATAATAACAGCTGCTTCTAACAATAGAGGTCATACTCAAATCCAAAGCTGAACTTTAGCGTTATCTTTTAATATTTCTCCTCTAACTTGATTTATTTTCGAAACCAATTCTGCCTGTTTCTCGCTTTCTAAATAAACCCAGAAATCAAATCAACAAGCTAAAAATGATATTATTCACATTCATTTAATTCATTTCAATACTTTCGCCAATTTTGTACTATTTTTTAATATTTTTGTTAGTCATCTTATTTCTGCTGCATTTTTTGCAACTTTTAGTTGTTTTGCGAAATCGAGTGATATATCGATTTTCTTTACATCTTTAAAATATTTAATAATCTCTGCATCTCACATTTTTAGCACTCTTTCTAATTCTTCATCTGGCAAACTTTCTACCAATTCATCTATTAATCCTAACGTCCTCGTATTCATACCAAATCATTTTTTTAATAATCATGACGGAATTTTATTTTCTAGTTTATGCCAAGCTTTTAGTGCTTTAGCAGTTTCCCCATCTAATGAGTTGGCTGCCTCATCAAATCGTTTTATTGATTTCTCATAAACTTTCTTTTGGGCTCTACTCACTTTTACATCATTCTTTAATTCTTCCATTTGTTTTTTAGCTCTTGTTAACAAATTTTTTGTACTCTCGGCATCAAATTCTTCTGGAGCATTCTTTAATTTATTAATTCATAAACTTCTTTCAGCCACAGAAATTCCTTCACGGTATGCCACACCTCATCACACTCAAACAGCAACTCATCCCTCAACAGGAGTGACTCACTCTTGCTGATTATTCTCTCATTCTTGCTGATTATTCTCTCATTCTTGCTGATTATTCTCTCACTCTTGCTGATTATTCTCTCACTCTTGCTGATTATTCTCTCACTCTTGCTGATTATTCTCTCACTCTTGCTGATTATTCTCTCACTCTTGCTGATTATTCTCTCATTCTTGCTGATTATTCTCTCACTCTTGCTGATTATTCTCTCACTCTTGCTGATTATTCTCTCATTCTTGCTGATTATTCTCTCATTCTTGCTGATTATTCTCTCACTCTTGCTGATTATTCTCTCATTCTTGCTGATTATTCTCTCACTCTTGCTGATTATCTGGTTTATCCACATCATTTTCTAATACATCTAATTTTCAATTAACAACCAAATTCGACAATTCGTCCAGTCTTCATTCAGTTTCAGCCTGTAATATTTTTTCCTGTTTTTCTTTTAGAAAATTGAATGTTTTGTTTACCAAATTTTCAAACAACTGTGTTTCTCATATTTTTATACCCAACACATTTCTCCAAAATCATAAATCTTCCAAGTCTTTAAGGTTATCTACATCAATCTTTTTATCTGATTTTAGGATATCTTTCATTTTAGTAAAAATTGGTGCAACTAGAATTGTATCAAAAAATCCTAATTCTTTTTTAAAATCCTCAATATATCTATCAGATATAATTTTTTTGTATTCTTCTACTGATGTCATCACATTTAGGATAAATTAAATAAAACTATAAAACTCTAGCTAGAATTTTAATGAATTTAGCTAATGTTTTTCCTACATTTATTCCCAATTTTCAGAGTTTACCAATCACTTTATCAAACTCTTTTACGATATTTTCCACAGGTATTCACTTGAGTGATTTCGATATTTCACTTTTTCTTAATAGACTAGTAAATTCACTGTACTTTCATTCTGATAGTAACTTCTTTAATTTTTCTCAAATCTTTTCTCCTGTGCTTAATTGATCACTAACATTAAATAATCTTTTTAATTCTGGTATAAATTTTGCCTCAAATTCTCATTGTTTTATAAATTTAGTAAAACACTCCATTTCCTCATCTACTAAACTCGTATCCCCTTTTAATGCCTCCAGTTTTTCAATATGAATTTTATTTACACGAGGGTTACCGGCTTTTTTTAATTTTCTTATAGCAGTATCTACAGATTCATTAAATGCTTTTCTGGTATCTGATATATTATCTACCACCTCTGAAGCAGATCTTCACGCCCTTCTTAACTTATCTACTGCTTGATCAACTGTAATTTCGCCTTTTTTCAATTTTTCTAATAGACCATTTTCTTTCATGGCTTTTAATTCTCTTAATTTAATTTTCTTTAGTTTATTAATATTATCCGATTTTATAACATTCTTGAACTCGTCATCTAAAATAAGCTCCTTTAATAATTTCATATCATCTCCTCATTTAACTTTTTTAAGCATATGTTCGAAATAAGATTTTTGAACACTATTTCACAGTTTATCAAATTCTACATCAAATTCTTTAAGAGCTTTAAATCATTCAGTATCAATGTTATAATGAAATGTTCAGTCTGTTAATCATCAATCTCTAAAGCCATCTTTGGTATATGATACTAATCAATCTACCTTACGGTAGTATTTTATAAATAAATCTGCTTCTGCTTTGTTAGTTTCACCAAATATACTATGTACTGTTTCTTTAAAAACTAGGTCTTTGTTCTGAAAACCTGTAAGATTAAATGATGTTTTCATATCTCCATTATTTTTTAATATATTGAATACTTGTTTTTTACTCAACACTCAGTCCAATATTTTCTTCTTCATTAGATTCTCCGCTTTAGTTTGGTTTATTTTTGCCAAACTATTTATACGACGTTTAACTGCCCAAGAACATCTTGTGCGTCATAATCACATTTCTGCTAATGTATAAGGGGCTAGTCATACTTTTTGTGTATAGTGTCCTAATTGACACAAAAATGGTTTTCACAATAATCTTCCTCAGAATTTCAATACTCATCAAGATATTGTCATTCAAATGAAAATATTAATAATATCTGATACATCAGCTCTTCAATGTACCAAGTCGTTTACCGATCAAATAAAATGTCACAATCAAGTCCCAACTGCTCCAAGAACTTGTGAGACATAATCTCATAAATCTTTATTTTCTTTAGCCTCTTGTACTGCATATAGTGCGACTGCAATCTCTTTTTTCATAGAAGTATATTCTCATACTAATTTTTTCAATTTATCTACATTTTCTTTAGTCGGATTTGTTAAAAGTTCTGTTTCAAGCGATTGGATTGATGAAGCCGTTTCATCTAAAGCTTTTGAAATTCCTGTCTCATTTAAAATTGTTTGTTTATCCGCTTCACTTAATCAAAGAAGTTCAAAACAATAATCAAAAGTATTATATATCCAACCACCATCTTTACCTGACTTTAAATCTTCAATAGTTTTATCTGCAATCGCTTTAAGTCCATCTTTTTCGCTTGCATCCAATGTTCATCCTCAATTTAATTTTGCTTCCGCTTTTACGAAGGCGTTGTCTTCAAATCATCATATAATTTCAGCTGTTTGTTCATCTACTCCTTCAATGACATCATTTAACTCTTGTGTCATTTCAGTATCATCAAGTCCTTCTTCCTTTAATATTCTGCACGCTCATACGATACTTGATGATAAAAACTCTCAATACTTTGTGCTCTTCAAATTTTTATCAACCCATTCTGAATCGTTAATCGCTTCATTAATCATTTCTTCTTGTTCTTCTGGATCAGATGGCCAAGCTTCACCATTATATCATTGTGCTGATAGAATTTCTCTTGCTTTTTTAGAAGCTAAAGCGTTCTTCTTATCTGCCATATAAGTAAGCACCTTTGTATATTGTCTGAAGAATAAATCTAGAATATCTAGATTTTCACCAGCTCTATCGCTAATTCATTTGAAATATTTATCCATCTTCTGCTGAGAAGTATCTGTACTCACGATTCAAAATGTTGCGAAATTCGCAAATTTTGATAGAAATGGAACCATAGCTTTATCAAACCATTCTGCTCCAAAACTCTTAATTTTTTGTTGGTACTCCTCTATATTCTTACTTCTTATATACCTATTTAATCATCAATATGAAATCATATCTCAAACATTAGTATAAAAATTATCTAATGAATATGGCACTAATCATCTTGTTTCAATGTCTTCGTATTTTTCATCCTTTTTAATTTTTTGCTCTTTAGCTTTATCTCAGATTGCTCACATAACAATTTGGGAATCTGCTCAAAAATAGTTTCTCTCAGTATCTCGTATTTTATCGTACATTAAATTAATATTTTCTCATATTTGTTCATATTCTTTGTATTTCTCTGGATCCTCATGTAAGAGTTCAGTATAATTATCATAATTCTCTTCTGCAGAAGATGTTGGTCAATCATGATTCCAATCAAAGAAATGTCACAAATCCCATTTACCAGTATTTAATCCATGGACAACATAGTAAATTCATGTTCATATCCCAGTCCATTTGAACAACTTACCATACCATGTATCCCAAAATTTCTTTTCCTTTTTCTCTGGCTTTTCTTCACTTTCTTCTTCATCATCACTTCAAAACAACCAATTCCAAGTTTTTTTAGCTCATTTCCATAAAAGAGCTACAGCTCATACTCATGTTACTGCAAATCATGCTGTACGTAATCAATTCTTCAGTCAATCTTCTTTTCGTTTATCTGTATTCCATATATCTGACCATTGGTTTCATATCCATTCTTTTGCACTTCAAAACCAGTTTCCAATCGTTCATAAAATTGATTTGTCTTCATCCTGAACTTCAGAAGTTGGAGTATTCGTTGTTTGATCTTTATCCTCTATTTGATTTGTATTGTTTTGATTTAGATCTTGATTCCTAGTTTCTTCTCACATTATATCGTTATATAATGTCGTTATTTCATCTAAATTCTTTAATAAAGTCTTAGCCCTTTCTATTTCTTTTTGAGAATCTTCTCATGTTTGAGATTCTAATTCGTTGATCTTTTGTTCAACATCTCTTTTGATTGTTTCTGTTTCTGCATTATTAAAAATTTCCTGAGCTTTTTCTCTTTTTTGTTCTTCTGAAAGATTAACATCACTTTTTAAACTATCCAAATCACTTTTGATTTGTGATGTCTTACTTTCTAATTGTTCGATTTTTGTCATAACGTTTTTGTTAAAAGTTAAAATAAATTACTTGTTATTATATATTAAAACATAAAAAAATGCAAAAAAAATCGGACTTTTTTTCTATTGAATAATTTTCGTAGAATAACTGTTAAAATATATTATTTATCAATATTTGAATAATATATTATTCTTTAGATTTTTTATCTAAAAATCTCAAAAGAACATCAAATCAACGTTCTAATAAAGATTCTTTCTCTCCTTTATCTTCATCTTGTTTTTCTTCACTTGAATTGTCATTTTCTACTGTAGAGTCATCTTCTTTATTACCTCAAAATGTCCAATCCCGCATTTTTTTTGCTCATTTACATATCAAAGCGGCCCCTCATATTCCAGTTAATGCAAATCATGCTAAACGAAATCAGTTCTTTCGTCACTCTCCTTTTCGCTTTTTTGTATCCCATATGGAATTTCGTTGTTCTCATACCCAATTCCCTGCTTTTGACCATCGATCTCATATCCATTCTCCTGCTCTTGAAAAAATATTTTTGTTCTCTGTTTCAGCCTGCTTTGTCTGAGTTGATGTATTATTGCTGGAATTAATAATAGAGGTGTATAAATTCATAATATCTGTGAAACTGTCCAAAAGAGCTTCTGCTTCTTCTTTTTTTTTCTTTGACTCTGCATCTGTTTTGCCATTTAATACGTTAATCTCATCTTTCACTTTTTGTTCAACAATTTCTGCCTGGTTTTTTAATGATTCAGCTTGATTTTTTTTCTCATCTTCAGAAATTGAAACATTATCTTTTAATGCATTTAATGATTTTTTGATTTCATCTGCCTCTGCTTTTAATTTTTCTATATTATCCATTTATATTTTGGGGTATTAATCTAAAAAACTACGATAATTATATATACAATCATAAAAAAATGCAAAAAAAACATGACTTTTTTCACTTGATTTTCATATGTGAAATGATATATAGTGTTTTTGGTACTCGATGTGGTATCCTTTTTTTGATGGAACGAATGCAACGATAGCATTTCAATAGGCTTTTGACCTAAACATAAAGCTCTTCCACTCAATACCTCAAATATGAAAAACGATATATGATAAATTTTTGTGAATAAATTTTTTGTAATTATTTAGCATTATAGACTATAATATATGAACGAAGAAAGAAAAAAGATCTATGAAAACCTCATGGAGGACATTTCTGAATTAAGTGAAGATTTGCAGGATTTACTCTTGAAATGAGCTGAAAAATGAAGTCTTTTGGAAGAGGACTTAATCGCCTCACTCGATAACATGGAATGATCAATCAGAATTTTGGAAAAGTTCTATGATTTGTGTGATAAGCTCAAGATTAAGGTAATCACTATCGAAGAAGAACTTGAGAATAGAGAAAAAGAAGACAAATGAACAAAAAAAGAATCAAGACTTTGAAAAGTTTCATTATATGGAAAGACTGATTTGCCTCCTGATATGCAGTATAAGGACTACATTAAATTATATTTCAACGATATTTCAAAAATTCCTCTTTTAACTGCAGAAGAAGAGAAAGAAGTAGCGAGAAGAGTGAAAAAGTGAGACGAAGCAGCAAAGCAAAAATTAGTTGAATCAAACTTGAGATTAGTAATTGCCATTGCTAAACGCTATTTTGGAGGAAGACTTGGATTTGCTGATTTAATTCAGGAATGAAATATCTGACTTATTAAAGCTATTGAAAAATTTGATCCTGATAAGGAGTTCAAATTCTCGACTTATGCGACTTGGTGGATTAAGCAGTCTATCACAAAGGCTATTGCTGATATGGGTAAAAATGTGAGAATTCCTGTACATCTAATAGATGAAATAAATTCATATAACAAGACTTATTCATTGTTATTCCAAAAGCTTTGAAGAGAGCCAACAAGTAAAGAAATCTGACAGAAACTCTGATACCCAATCAAAAAGGTTAAAAAGCTTGAGGAAGTGATTTTTGGTAATGTATCACTTGATAGAGAGGTTTGAGATGAAGGTAGAGATACTTTAGCAGACTTGATTGAAGACTGAAATACTTTACGTCCAGATCAATTAGCCGAGAGGGATACTCTTAGAGCTAATTTGGATCAGATTTTATGAATGCTTGATGATAGAGAATCAAAAATCGTAAAAATGAGA
>Ga0310691_10004720_pt1 | contig 15206 bp, 18 predicted proteins | sample 176DNAGHGlowgp2_FD_203887 | JGI IMG/M metagenome (GOLD analysis project Ga0310691, IMG submission 203887) | Sheep rumen microbial communities from Palmerston North, Manawatu-Wanganui, New Zealand - 1766 DNA GHGlow gp2 (v2) (version 2) | ecosystem: Host-associated > Mammals > Digestive system >... | reverse complement strand
TTTCCCAATCAATAACATTACAGAGGTCATTCCAGCAGATGACCGAACAGATATTTTATATATAAGTTAGAAAACCATAAAACTCAACAGCAATTTTATTTTTTAAGCTTTATTTATCATGTCTTAATTTGAATACACCGTCTTCATAGCCTTGGATGGATTTATCCGTTTCGGCTTTTTCCAAGCGCTTTTCGGCAAGAGCGACATATTCTTTTTCACGTTCAATACCGACAAAATGACGTCCCAGTTTTTTTGCAGTTACCGAAGTGGTGCCGGAGCCTAAGAAGGGATCAAATACAACATCACCCTCGTTACTGGAAGCCAAAATCAGTTTAGCAATTAATTTTTCCGGCTTTTGTGTCGGGTGCGGGGTGTTTTCAGCCATTGACCAAAACGGAATGGATATATCTGTCCATAAATTTGAGGGGGCAGTTAAGCGGAATTTGGCACCACTGTCATCAGCTTCTTCCTGCCAATCTTTCGGTACACCGTTATCATCTTTATAAGGGGCTAAAACAGGACGCTTTAATTTGACGGCATCTAAATTAAAAGTATATTCGGCAGATTTGGTGAAAAACCATATATCTTCCATGCAGTTCTTCCAGTTGTTGCCGGAACTTCTGCCTTTTTCACGTTCCCATGTAATGCGGTTTTTTAATAAGAAATATTTGCCGGCAATTTCAGGGATGGCGATAGATGTATTCCAGTCCGAACAGATATATAGTGTACCGTTCGGCTTTAAGGAAATAAAGACTTCGGCAAGCCACTTATCCATCCACTTTTTATAAGCATTCCAATCCATGGATTTAAATTCTTTGGTGCCGAATTTTTTGGTTAAGTTGTATGGCGGGTCCACCACAACCAAATCAGCAAAATCAGCCGGTAAAAACTTTAAGGCCTCAAAGGTATCCTGCCAGATGGTTTTATCTAAGATGTCTTTGGTTTTGGTCTTTCCTGAAAGTGTAATGGCACGTGCGGCATATTTATCCGTTTCTTCGGGAGACAGGGTAATTGTTTTGTTGCGCGGTGCCGGTTGGCTGGTCATTTTTCCTCGCCGAATTTGTTGTTAATCAATGCGGTTAATTTATCCATGGCGGTCTGGGCATCATTACCTGATGCAGATATTTTAATGGTGGTGCCTTTGGCGGCGGCCAACATCATCAACCCCATAATGGAACAGCCGTCCACGGTTTGTCCTAAACGTTCCACTTCAATTTCAGCATCAAGACCATCTATTGTTTTAACAAAATTGGCGGCGGCACGGGCATGAAGACCGCGCTCGTTGATAATGGTTAATTCTTTAAAAATCTTGTCACTCATGGTTATTTTCCAAGTAATTCGGAAGCTATGGTAATGTATTTAATGCCGGCCTCTTTAGCACCGTCAACAGCTTCTCTTAAAGGCTTATCTTTTCTTAAATTGCTTAATTTTACCAGCATTGGCAGATTGATACCGGCAATAACTTCAACATTTGCTCTGTCCATGATTGAAATGGCCAAATTGGAAGGTGTACCGCCAAACATATCGGTTAAAACAATAACACCTTCACCGGTGTCTACCGAATTTACCTTGTTTAAGATATCTTCACGGCGCTCGTTCATATCATCATTCGGTCCGATACAAGCTGTTTCAATTTGTGCTTGCGGACCGACAACATGTTGCATGGCTGATAAAAACTCATCAGCTAAATTTCCATGCGTAACAAGTACAATACCAATCATTACTTTCCTCCGCAACGCCAAGTGCGAACGGCACCGAATGCCGCAATAAGCTCGGCTTTGCTTTTAATGCGTTCCAGCTCATCTGCTCTGGTCTGACGGCCTTTGAATGAAAATTCTTCAACGGTTTCAACCGGTACACCGTAAGTGCGCTCCACAGTTTCGCCATTAAGTTCAACAATCATCACAAATTCCTGTTCGGCAAGAACGGAACCGGTTTCTTTGTTTATACCTTCTAATTTTACGGCGATTTTGTTATCTCTTTTCAAAAGTGCTGTCTTTTTGCCGTCATATTCCAAAAACGGGTTTAACGGTTCATCTTTGCGCGCATCAATAAACACGGCAAGTTCGCCGAATTTGTTTTCTATAATCTCAAAAAAATCCTGCTTTTCTATCAGTGTGTAGTATTGGTTTTCCATGTGTTAACCCTTTATCTCAAATCAAACCATCAACAAAGGATAGAATATCACAAACTTTTATAAGTGTCAATTAAGTTTATCGGTCATCATTTTCTTTGCCGCTTTTTTCAGGGTTTAAGACCTGTTCGGCCTGATAAATATCTTTGGCTAATTCCGATAAGCTTTTTTTAGGTTTCGGACGGCCGGATTTTTCTAAAATCAAACGTGCTATTTCTTCCGGATTATCCTCTTTATCCAGTTCCACGAGAGAATCGGCAGGCATTCCTTTTAAGGCCTCATTTGGCAGGTCTTTTTGCACGTTTTTAATGTTTTTGACAGCTTTGGGCAAATCTTTTTCGGAAATTTCACCTTTTAATCCCAGCGGCTTTTCTATCTTTTCTTCCAAGGTTTTACGGCGAATTTGTTTAACATCAAACGTGGCAGAGTTTGCCAAGCGAGCATCACGCTTGGTCATCTTGGGGTTTAAACCGGCTTTTTCGGCGGCGACGGCGGTGTTCATGATGATGTTTAATTTGCCTGCCATTTGTTGCTGTTTGGTGATGCGGATTGTTTCTGCTTGGGTATGTTTTCTCTTTTCAAAATCGTCATCTATCAGGCTGATGTTAAAGAATGGAGCATTAACGTCATCATCTTCCTCTTCTTCTTCCTCATCATAAACTTCGCGGATTTTCTTGCGCAATTTTAATAGCGGCGCACCGTTGGCAATGCGTGGCGGCAGTACCTGCGGTTTGGTGGCTACTTTGGGAGCCGGTTTAGGAGTTATCGGCGAACGCTTTTCTAATTTTTTACTGATACGTTCCGAATCGTCACCTTTTTTCTTATCCCAATCAACAACGGCACGTTTACTCTTCTTATCGTCTTTTTCTTCTTGCTCTTCTTCTATCATCTGATGTTCTCCGGCGATATTATTCTTTATGGTAGGTTATCATTAAAGTTGAATCCGCTAACATGACCGGCATTACCTTTACGGATTGTTTGTTCTTTAATTTTAAGGTAAACGGTGAGCAGGAGGTAATGTGTTTTTGCATATCCTCACGGAAGCTGTTCCAGTCATTAAATTCCGGCAAGCGATCTTTTTGCTTATCTAAAATTTCTCTTAAATTCGGTTGGTTATCCATATTCGGAGCTTTGAGCTTCCATAATTCCAAATATGCGGTGTTGTAGTATTTTAATTTCAAGTTTGGTAACAAAATAACAACCGAATCGCCGAGATTGTCCAAAATGCCTTGTTGAACGGCTACTAAATCACCCAGTTTGCGAGCGGCGGCTAAACTGTCTGTAATATCTTCATAGGCGATAATTGTTCCGTCCGGATGCGGGGCGCGCAGACGGCGGAATGTTCTGCCGTCCGGAATATAAAGAAGGTCTTCTCTTTGTTCGGTTAGGGCATCAAAAGCTTTGTTTTCTTCTTCCTTGTAGGCCTTAAAATCGGAAACTTCGGGAAGTGTTTTTTGTTCGCGAATCTTATCTAAAAAGGCATTATAATGCGGAGCGTTGTCTAAGAAGTTTTCCGGCAAATTCCAAAGGTTTAAAAATGCGGCATTGGCAAATGTGAAGTTATGTTTGTTATTGATAATGCAGAAAGCGGTATCTAAAGAGCTTAAAATTTCCAGATGCGAATCTAAGTGTACGCGATAATTGCGTTTTGCTTCATCAAATTCGGTTATATCCACCAGAGAACCGATAATGTGTGAGGTTTTTAAGCTTGAGTCATAATACGGGGTTTCGGTAATTTCATAACGTTTTAGGTCTCCGTCGCACAATATATTGATTTGTTTTTTCTGTGCGGTGTTAGATTCACGAGCAGTTTTCGCCATTTCTAAAAGATTGGTGGTATTGCCTAAATCTCTTAAAACCGAATTTTCATCCGTTAGCTCATTGAAATTTTTTAAGCCGAGCAATTTAAGGTATTGCTTATTGAGAATCGTTAAGTTCAAATTTTCATTTCTCAGCCATACCGGACAGGGCAGGTTATCAATTAAAATACGGAAGTCTTCTACTTTTTTGCGACAATGGTAGGCTTCTTCGGTAACACGGTCAATATAATCCGTGGTTCTGGTAATGTCACGGAACCACAGACAGCTGAAATTTATTTCTTCATCTGAAGAGCTGATGCGTGTGCCGGTGATGGTAAAAGTTCTGCCGCTTTTGGTTTTGGCAAGCGTTTCAAAGGAAGTACCGTCCTTAATCAACATATTAAATGATTCGGTTAAGTCTTCGGTTTGTTCAAAACGATTTAAGACATCAGCAGCCGTGCTTTGGATACCTTTCTTTAAATTAAGCAAAGTTGCGAGCCGGCGCGAACAATATTGGTATTCTTTTTTCTTATATAAAGAGTATGTCAGATAACCGTCGCGGGCGGCATAGAGCATTTCTTCATAGTGGCGAACGGCATAATTTTGCTTATTCAGTTCGTTTTTAAGCTTTGCATTGCGCCGAATAACCCAAATTACAATTATGGGGAAAACAACAGATAGCGGAAGCCATATATAAAGAATCGTTGTAATTGTTTCTATGCTCATGCCTTTTCTTTCAAAAGCTTTAAAATTAGGGTTGTTTGTTTTTTTATTATGCTATATAAACCTTTTTAAGATATTTGTCAGTTGATAGCAAACTAAAAATTGAAAGAGTGAACAAGGATATGTATACATTGGTTTTTGATACAACTGCCGGCGGAACCGTTATCGGACTCTATAAAGATATGACAAGAGTCTTGAAAATGGAAAAGATAATGGAATTCGGACAGGCGGAGGAATTGGCGCTCAGTACGGCAGATATTCTTGAAAAAAATAAACTTTCTTTTCAGGATATCGGCTTGTTGGGTGTTTGCACCGGACCGGGGTCTTTTACGGGTGTGCGTTCGGGGCTTGCTTTTGCCAGAGGGTTATCGCTCGGGGCACCGAAACTTAATATAACCGGAGTTTCAGCTTTTGAGGTTTATGCCAGAATGCTTAAAGAATCCGACAGAGCTTTTTATAATGCCGTGGTTATAGAAACAAAGCGGGAAGACTTTTATTTTCAGCTGTTTGATGCAAATTTGAGGAAAGTGACGGAACCTCTTGCCTTAACGCGTGAGGAAATTGTGCAAAAATTAAAGAATCGGCAAACAAGTTTTATCGGTGACGGGGTGGAAAGGCTGCTTTCCGTTTCCACCGGTTTGCAAATTAAACAAGTGGAATTGTCTGAAATTATGAGTGTTGATGCGCTTTTTGCGGTAACTTATCAAAAATATTTTGATAAAACACTTGATTTTCCTAAGCCACTGTATATAAGAGGGGCAGACGCTTGTGTAAAATGATGAGAAAAATATAGCGTCGTTGTAAATTTGATGCTATGAGTGTCCATAGTTAATTTTAGTTTTTATGAAAGAGGTATATCGTGACTAGATCCGAATTGATAGAAAATATTGCAAAGAAAAATCCTAATCTCTTGATTTCTGAGATTGAGCGGATTGTTAATGTTATTTTTGCCAGTATCACGTCTGCTCTTGCAAAAGGTGATCGTGTGGAATTCAGAGGGTTCGGCGTTTTTTCAATTCATAAGCGCGCACCGCGAATCGCTCAAAACCCGAGAACAGGTGATAAGGTTAAAATCGGTAATCGCAATATCGTACATTTTAAGGTCGGTAAAGAATTGCACGAAAAACTTAATGAGAATTAAGTCGGTTTAATTTATTTTTTAGGAGACGGGTATGTGGTGGCTTTTAAAAACCTTGACGGCGTTTCTGTTAATGATACTTTTTGTGGTCTTTTTGGTACAAAATAATGAAATCGTACCGCTTTGGCCGTTGACAAATATGGATTGGTTTCCGGTTGAAAAGGTCGGTACCAGTGTCGTTTATTTTGTTCTGTTTTGTTTGGGGTATTTGGCAGGAAGATTTTCTGCATGGTCAGCTTATGCGCCGATTAGAACAATGCTTCGTAAACAAAAGAAGGAGAATAAAGTGCTTTCAAAAGAACATGAAAAGCTTAACCATGAACATGAAAAGCTTAATCAACAATATACGACTCTGCAGGAAGAAAATGAAAAAGCCGAGAAAGCTCATCGTTTTTCCTTAAATAAGAAAATTAAAGGATGGTTTTCTAAGCCGTCTGTTGAAGAATAAAGTGTAAACGAGGTATCTTATGAATTGGCTTACAGATATTGTCAGACCAAAAATACAAAAAACGACTCCGAAAGAAATTTCTGATGATTTGTGGGTGAAGTGTCCGGAATGCGGACAAATGCTTTTCTCTAAAGAGTTGAAGCAGTCTTTATATGTATGCACAAAGTGCGGGCATCACTTGCGGCTTTATATTGATAAACGCTTGAAAATGCTGTTTGATGACGGCTATTACTCGGTGATGATTTTGCCGAGCGTTAAAGAAGATCCGCTTAAATTTAAGGATACACAGCGCTATGTGGACCGCTTGAAGGTGTATCGTAAGAAAACCGGAAACCACGATGCAGTTAAGGTCGGTATCGGTAAAGTTGCCGGTATTGAGACGGTTGTTGCCGCAATGGATTTCTCTTTTATGGGCGGTTCAATGGGAACGGCAGTCGGTGAGGCTATTGTGACGGCGGCAGAATATGCTTATGATAATAATTGCCCGCTGATTATTGTTAGTGCTTCTGGTGGAGCGCGTATGCAGGAGGGTATGCTCTCTTTGATGCAAATGGCTCGTACAACAGCCGCCGTTAATCGCTTGAAAGAAAAGGGACTGCCTTACATCTCTATCTTTACAGACCCGACAACCGGCGGTGTTTCGGCCTCTTTTGCCATGATTGGTGATGTGCATATTGCCGAAAGAGGGGCACTTATCGGTTTTGCCGGCAAGCGTGTTATTGAGCAAACTATTCGTGAGAAATTGCCGGAAGGCTTTCAAACTGCAGAATACCTCAAAGAACACGGTATGATTGATATTGTGGTGGAACGTAAGGAGCTGAAGGCTACGGTGGATAAAGTTCTCTCTATGCTCATGTCCAATTTTAAGGGATAAATTTTGGTATCTGATTGCGAATGGAAGCCGGGTTGGCATAAATTCACGTAGTTCTATCTACGCTAGGATTTATGCCACCGGACATTCGCTTCCATCTACACAAAATTTCTCGCCTTAAAATATTTACGTATTTATTCAAATTTTTTTATTACACTGCGGTTGCAAACCTGCTTTTAAGCAGGTCATTTTTTCAAACTTATTGCTGATTTATTTTAGTATGGTATGGAATAAAAAATACCTGATATTGCGTTTGGCAATGTCAGGTATCTTTTTGCTGGGTAATTAAAGGACGATACTGGTTCCGGCGATGGAACAATCGTACAGTAAGTAGCTTTTGCCGTGCTTTTTTACGAAACAATGCAGTTCGCCTACTGCCAAGCAATTATGCATGTAGTAATGCTTGGCGTTTTCTTCGCCGAAACTGTTCTTTTTGAAACAGTTTGTTACTGTATCATATCCAAGTCGGTAGTCACATTCCGGTAAGCGACCAAATACAAATAGGTCATCTTCGCCGAGATTTGAAAACTCGTCTTTGAAACGATTGAGGTCTGTAACATAGCCGATGGTCATGTCTTCCCAATCTTTTCCGGGGCGAGCCTCTGTAACGGCAATCTGGGGAATGTTGTTCCCGTTAAACATCGCTACAAGCTTAATTTGGCGCGCACTGTCAATTTCGTGCAGCTTGCGCAAAAATTCGTCTTTTTTCATCGCTAATAATTTTTTTTGTTAGACATAAAATTTATTTTGTGTGGAGATGATACTAAATATTAAAGATATCGTCAACCTATTTTTTTGTCTAAAATTAAAATAAAGATTTTTTTATGCAAAAAAAGTTTGAACAAAAAAAATTGTGCCTCGTTATATTAGGTGTTGAATTTAAATTTTCTTCGTTATTAAATTTATATGAGGTGAAAAATGAAAAAATTATTTGTTTGTTTGGTTGCTATATTTGCTTTTTGTTCGGTAGCAAATGCTGAAGCTATCGTGGTTATTGATTCTAACGGTAATGTTATCAGACAGATGTTTACCAGTCCGACGGTCTATGTTGAACAGCCGACGACGGTTGCAACGGTGCCAATGCAAACGATGACAGTGGTGCGCGAATCTCCGGTTATTCAAAATAGCTACTATTATGATAGCGGGGCAACTAACGCGGCTTGGGCAGCAGGTGTGACAACCGCAGTTGTCGGAGGCTTGCTGTTTCACGGTTTTCGTCATCATCACCATCATCACGGGCATCATCATGGTGGCGGACATCATGGCAGACATCATCGCAGGTAAGGAATATTCATGAAGGTAGTCGTTGGCATAATCTTTTTTGCATTAAGCTTAATTAAGCTTCCGTCTGCTTATGCCAACAGCTACCTTGAGATGATTACTACGGCTCCGGTCAGTCAGGAGATAGATGCTGCTATTACAGAAGATAAAACACCTGCCGCACCGCTTAATTGGTGGTATGATTCCCGTATCGTGACTTCATCTCCGGTTGTTGTTTCTCCTTATCCTAAATATTATGCTTGGGCTCGCTCTCAGGCTTTTGAAAATTTGTATGATGAAACTCATGAGCAAATTCAAAATTTGATTTATGCGGTTGAAGGCGGTCTTCTTGGCTGGGGACTTTATGAACTCTATAAATATTAATCTTTAATTTTGTTTTATTTGGGCAATTGTGGTAAACGGTTCTTGACTTCATGGTTTTTAATCCCTAAATGTAAAGCAGATGGATTTTTTATACAGAGGGTTATGATGGACGCCAAAGATAATAAAATTGATGAAGATGAAGCACTAGACTTGAATGAAGAAGAAACTTCCGAGGAAGCTACCGAGGAAACTTCTGAAGAGGTTGTTGCCGAGGAAGGTAAACTGGAACAAGATTTTGCTAAACTTAAAGATGATTATATCCGCCTTTATGCCGAAATGGATAATATGAAAAAACGTACACAGGCGGAAAATGAAAAAACAATAAAATTTGCTATTTCTTCATTTGCTAAAGAGTTGCTCGGAGTTGCAGATAATTTGGAGCGTGCTATTGCCGCCATGTCTGAAAATAAAGACTCTTGCGAGGATTTACTTAAAGGTGTTGAATTAACACAAAATGAACTGACTAAAGTTTTTGAAAAATTCGGCATTAAACGTTTTAACCATATCGGCAAAAAGTTTGACCCGAATTTTGAGCGCGTTGTGCAAGAAGTTGATAGTCCGGATGCCGAATCGGGCACTATTCTGTCCGAATTGCAATCAGGGTATACGATACATGAGCGTATCTTACGCGAAGCAATGGTCATTGTTGCACGCTAAAGCACTGTCATAAAAGCAAAAGGAAGCCCCTCGTCGTCGCGTCGTGTACCTCTATGTACACTCGTGCTCCTTGGGGGACTTTTGCTTTTAGCACAGCACTTTATCGCACAACAAGTTGCCCGATAAGCACTATCATAAAAGCAGAAGGAAGCCTCTCGGCGGCGCAACACGTACGTCTGTGTACGCTTATGCGCCTTGGAGGACATCCGCGATTATTCCACAATAAAATTCTTTATTTCTGTGCCTCGGTGGGGTACTGCCCGTACGGGGCTCACGACGATAGCACCACAATTTATCGCACAACACAACCCTGTACTGTGTATGCCTCATTTTGAGAGGGGACTTTTGCATTATCTGGTCATAAACATAGAATTTGTGAAAATAAGGTTTGAAAAATAAGATTTTATGAGCTAACTTCGTATCTATGAAAAAGTTAGACAGATATATTATAAAACAGATTTTAATCGGTTTTTTACTGGTTTCGCTTTCGTTAATGTCCATGCTTTGGCTGACACAATCGCTGAAGTTTGTTGAAATGGTTACGGATAAGGGATTACCGGTCTATTTGTTTGTGGAAATGACCTCTCTTTTAATGCCTCGTGTTTTCAGTATCTTATCGCCGATAGCACTCTTTGTTGCCGTGATGTTTGTTTATAACAGACTGGTTATGGATAGTGAATTGGTGGTTATGAAGGCGGTCGGTATCAGTTCGTTTGTTATTGCCAGAGCTGCCTTGATAATGGGTGTTCTTTTGGCTCTTTTTAATGTTTTTGTAATGAACTGGGCAATTCCTGCTTCTGAAAACAGGTTTCGTGATTTGGAGTTTGAAGTTAAAAACAGCTTTACCAAAATGATGTTGCGTGAAGGATCCTTTACAACTTTTAAGGATAAAATGACGGTATTTATTGATAAGTTTATTGACGAAAGTACGGTTCAAGGTATTTTGGTCAGTGATTATAAAAAACCGCAGGAAAAAGTTGTGACGGTTGCTGAACGAGGCAAATTGGAATATACGGCCGAAGGACCGAAAATTTTGCTGGAGAAGGGTACGCGTCAGGTTATGAACAAGCAAAGCGGACAATTTTCTTCCATGACTTTTGATGATTACGTGGTGGATTTCGGTGATGTCAGCGTGGCGAAGAAGAAAGATAAGGGTGTTCGCGAACGCAGTATTAAAGAACTTTTTGAAGAAGCGGAAAAACCTGAAACATCTCCGAAAGATGCTAGGACTTTTAAAGCCGAGGCGCACAGGCGTATTTTGGCACCGTTTTTTAATTTGATTTTTGCATTGCTTGCTTGTACCGGTCTTTTGATTGCTAATTTTAATCGGCGCGGGCAGGGAAAAGTTATCATGTTTTCAATTTTGGCGATGATTGTTGTTCAAATCGCCGATATGGTTTTTGTGAATATGGCTCGTAAATATGAGTGGATTATTTTTTTAATGTATGCTAACTGTTTCTTATCGTTAATCATAACCGGCGGTTTGTTGATTAAGACACCGGTTTTTAGAAAGAAAAACAAAAGGGAGACTTTAAATGAAGCGTAGTCTTTGTCTTGCTGCGGTAGCAGTGTTGTTTGGGGCTTTTAGTGCTGAGGCGGCAAATGAACCTTATGCCGGTGCGATTGTGCGTAAGGATAATGACGTTACACCTAAGGCTGATTTTCGTCCGGGGAATATGACAGATATTATGCCGTCTCTCAATAGTAAAAAGAAAAAGGCAGAAGAGAAACAGGAAGTTTATTTTTCAGCAGATGAATTGGAAACGGACGAAGATAATGAAATTATTAAGGCTAATGGCAATGTTGAAGTTATTCGCGGTAAGATGACTTTAGTTTCCGATACTTTGTGGTATGATCAGAAAAATGATAAAGTCGTGGCGGAAGGTAACGTTGTTGTTAAAGATGTAGACGGCAGCGTTTTATATACTGATAAAATTACCTTAACCGATAAGATGAATCGGGCTGATGTTAATAAAGTCAAAGTTATTATGCGTGATGAATCCAGAATTTGGGCGGATACTTTTGTTAAAAAGCCGAATAATAATAAGCAAATGCACCATGCTTCATATACCGCCTGTGATATGTGCGAGGGGAAATCTCCGTTGTGGCAGGTTGATGCCCGCAAAGTAAATTATGATGCTGCGGGGCAAAATATCAATTATAATGATGCTGTTTTAAGGGTTAAGGATGTGCCGGTTTTCTACACACCGTTTTTAAGTCATCCAGCACCGGAGGTCAAGCGTCGTTCCGGTTTGTTGATGGCTTCCATGGGTAGTTCTTCTTATTTGGGACGTTATTTGCAACCGGTTTATTTTTGGAATATTTCTGACCAGACAGACCTTGTTTTGTCGCCGTATTTTACAAGCGACAGAGGTGTTGTTTTAGATGGTCAGTATCGGCAATATTTTTACAAAGGAGAACTCAGCGCTGAAGGTTCTTTCTTAAAGGATAACGGGCATTATAAGAACAAAAAATATGAAAAATACAAACGTCCGGGGCATAGAGGTAATTTGTTTGTTAAAGGTCGGTATGAAATCAATGATTACTGGGTTGCCAATGCGGATATCAAATATGCATCAGATGTCTTTTATTTGAAAGATATGGGGATTGATAATGAAGACGATGCGTGGCTAACTTCCAAAATTGCCTTTGAGCGTTTTGAGGGGCGTGATTATGCGACGATAGAAGGGTATTATTACAGATTAAACAGTCTGCAATTGAAGAGAGATTATGATAAGGTCGGTAAAGATATGCCGATTGTTGCGCCGTATATGGAATATGAACATATTTCAAGCCCTGATAAGTACGGTTCATATTTTAAGACCAATATAAGCGAAGCATCAGTTTATCGTGATGATGATGAGTTAAAAAACACACATCGTGCGACGATGATAAATTCTTGGGAATTACCTTATATGAGTAACTACGGTGAGCAATATAAGGTTGTTGCTTCCGTCAAATCTGACTTATATTATGTAGATGATTACAGGTATAAGCCGAATTCAACTTTTGACGGTAATTTGGCGCGTGTTTTCCCGCAGGTTGGTGTTGAATGGCGCTTACCGTTTGTTCGGGCTACGGAGGATACCAGACAGATCGTAGAACCGGTTGTTGTGGCTGCTTTTGCACCGGATCAGGAAAACCATCGCTATAAGCTTCCAAATCTGGATAGTACCGATATAGAATTTGATGATGCCAACATTTTGAGTTTGGACAGATATGCCGGTTACGATCGTAATGATACGGGAAGTCGTGTCAGCTATGGTTTTAACTGGAATTCTTACGGCAATATCATGGGGCATACATCAGCCTTTATTGCGCAGACATATCAGTTGTCTTCCGATAGTACGTTTATGAAAGCGATGGAAGAAGAAGATAAATTATCCGATTATGTCGGTCGTATATATGCATCGCCGAATAAGTATTTGGATTTAAACTATCGTTTTCGCTTGGATAAAGATAATTATAAATTGAAGTACAGCGAATTGGGTGCTCAGGTCGGTGCGGATATTTTGAAGTTTTATACATCATATATTTATTTAGAGCCGAACCAGAATACTTATTATAAGGCGAAGGAAAGAAAAGAAGTTTATTTCAGGGTTTCATCTAAGTTGACGAAGAACTGGTCAGTTAATGTATATGATCGTATAGATTTGTCTGATGATGACAGTGGACAACTTGAAAACGGCGGACAGGTTGTTTATGAAGATGAATGTTTGCAGTTAGCATTTACAGCTAAGAAGCGTTATTATGATGATCCGTCTTTTGACGATGATTATGAATTCGGAGTTACGTTTTTCTTAAAAACGTTAGGTGGTTTCGGCTCTAAATAATAGGGAGATTTTAAGATGAAAAAAATGGGAATATTTTTGGGTTTGATGATGGTTTTGACGGCTTATACGCCGGTGGCTTTCGGTGTAGATGTATCTGAAATAGATAAAGAACTCAGAAGTGCTGCTTCAAAATCTATTATGTTTAAGCGTGGTAATAATCCGGATGCGGCACCGGCTGAAAAAAAGGCAGAACAAAAAGCTCCGGCACAGCCGACAAGACCAATGTTTCGTCCGTATAACTTGTTTGGTACTGGCTATAAAATTGCGGCTACAATTAACGGCGAAATGCTTTCCAATAAAGATTTGCAACAACGTGCCAATTTATTTGCTTTAACAACCGGTATCCAAATCAATAACAAGAACAGAAAGATGGTTGCCGATAAAGTTTTGCAGAATACAGTTGATGAAAAAGTTAAAATCCAAGAAGCAACAAAACAAAATGTTCATGTTTCCGATGAAGAGATTAAAGAAGCATATCGTAATTTTGAGCGTTCAAACGGTATTCCCGCCGGAAAATTTCAAAGTGTGTTAAGACAATATCAAATCAGTCAAAATGTGTTTATGCAGCAGATTAAGGCTAATTTATTGTGGAACAAATTAGTCGGGCGTCGTCTCGGACAAAATGTTGATGTTTCGGTTAAAGAAATTGAAGACGAGCTGGCGCATATCAGAAAAGATATGGATACACCGAAATATATGGTTTCTGAAATTGTGATTAAGAAAAAAGATGCCGAGCATATTGATGAATTGGTGGAAATCTTAAGAAATGATAAGCGCTTTGAATTATATGCGGCACAATTTTCTCAGTCTGCCAGCGCACCTTCGGGCGGTAAGCTCGGATGGGTGGCACCGGGGCAATTAGCCGCACCGCTTGACAGCGCTATCAGAAAATTGAAAACAGGTCAGGTTTCTAACGCTATTCCATATCGTTCCGATTATTACATCTTTAAGATGGATAAAATTTATAACCCGCTTAAAGATAAGCAGGAAATGCCGGATGAGGAAGAGGTACGCAATTTCATTAAAGGTCGCAAGATGGATGAAATGGCGAATAAATACATTCGTGATTTGAGAAACCGCGCTGTGGTTGAGAAGAAGTTTTAGGGTGTTCCGATGCATGAGCCAGCGCTTCTGACAACTAAGGAGTTTGTTGATAAATATGAGCTGATGGCAAAAAAGGCATTGGGGCAGAATTTTTTGTTAGACGCCAATATTACCGATAAAATCATGCGGCTTTCTTTGGCGGCGCAAGATATAGCAGATTTTTCTTCTGAAACAGCAGTGGAAATCGGCCCCGGGCCGGGAGGGTTGACACAGGCTGTTTTAAGGCAAAATCCGAAAGAGCTGACCGTTATAGAAATGGATGAGCGTTGTTTGAAAATTTTGCAGGAAATTAAAAGTTTTTATCCGCAGTTGAATATCATTAACGGTGATGCGCTTAAATACAATTGGCAGGAAAAATATGAAGCGTGCGGTCGGTTTCATATCATCAGCAATTTGCCGTATAATATCTCCGTGGTGTTATTAACCGGTTGGCTTAAACAAATAGAGTGTTTTAAGAGCTTAACTTTGATGTTTCAAAAAGAAGTCGGCGACAGAATTTTAGCTGAACCGGGGACAAAAGATTATGGCAGAATATCTGTTATTTCCCAACTGCAATGCGAGGTGAAAAAATTATTTGATTTACCGCCGACTTGCTTTGTGCCGGCACCAAAAATTTGGTCTTCCGTGTTGTTGTTTTTGCCTAAAAAAAATAGTATTGAACCAAAGTTATTGGAAAAGGTTGAAAAATTGACGGCATTGGCTTTCGGGCAACGGCGCAAAATGATTAGACAAAGCCTTAAAAGTATTCCGCAATTACAGCAATGCTTGGAAGAATTGGGGATTGAGCCGACGTTGCGCGCGGAAAATCTTTCACCAGAAGATTATTTGAGTATAGCGCAAAGGTTAGGCTAGGTT
>Ga0310691_10004719_pt1 | contig 15211 bp, 13 predicted proteins | sample 176DNAGHGlowgp2_FD_203887 | JGI IMG/M metagenome (GOLD analysis project Ga0310691, IMG submission 203887) | Sheep rumen microbial communities from Palmerston North, Manawatu-Wanganui, New Zealand - 1766 DNA GHGlow gp2 (v2) (version 2) | ecosystem: Host-associated > Mammals > Digestive system >... | reverse complement strand
ATAGTTGGAATGTTGCTATGTGTTAAGGGTGTAATCTTTTCCAAATCACTTTCATGCAAAACAACCTGATAAGCCACGTCCTCCTGTGCCAAAGCATTTTCCATCAGACGGTCAAAGTTAGTTGTCAGTATCACTTTGACATAACCATCTTTGGCCAGTTTGGCTATTGAAGCATGAGCTATGGTAGGTTTCTTCCACCCCATCTCATTGTCGGTATCTGACGGTTCAAAGAATTCTCTCATCAGTCCCACGCGCTCCGTCTTCGTTGAAACCAGTTCGTCCAACAATGTTGAATAATCAGCCTCTTTCCCAAATTGTTTCTTATACCACTCATGCCAGTCTTTTTCATCCATCACGCCCTGCGTAGCGGCCAGTCTTTCTATCAACACTTTCTCCACCTCCCATGCTGAAGGGATATGTGCTGGTCGTGAAATACCCGAACCCAATAAGACCGCGAATGCACCCTTATTGGAATAAATGCTAAATGCCAATGTGGTTAATCTACTAATGCTCATACGACTCAATTATCAATTACATTTCCCTTTCCCATCAACAATAATTCCCCTTCTTCTCGCTTAGGAGTAAATCCCAATTTTTCATCCAAGATGGCATCCATCAGCCCGAATTGCGACACTATATAGCAATCATCACTACATGTATTTAACAGTCGCTCTGGCTTCAGTAACGTCTCATGCATCAATGAGACTGTTTCTGTCTGATTAAAATAATCTCTTAGTTCTTCACAATACCCTTCACTCTTAGACGATGCTGCAGGAAACACATAGTTCACATAACGCGCCAAGAAATCGTGGTTATCAAAGTCCTTTGGAAAATAATCGGCATCGCCGTTCAATAGGTGTGTGGAGTAGAAGCTTAAGCAAAACAGTGCGTGACTATAAAATGACCTGTAAATAAGCGAGTGCAGAACACACTGTGGCAGGATATATTCTGGCTTAAACAAACTTTCCCTGTTTGCGGCAAGGCTACAGGCAAGAATCAGAACAATTCTTCTTATCTGATGTTCGTCTGATATGGAAACTGGTAGCAAGAAGTCAAACACCTTAATATCTTTCTTCAATGAGTAGCCGCTGTAGTTTATTGTACTGAAATCCTTTCTGCCCAATTCCTCCCAGCAAATATACGATGAGCCCCCCAAGTACAAGCACGGCAGCCCAGATAGGCTGTATCTCTGATTGCCTACAAGATTACGTTTGTCATAGGGTATATGGAACATCTCATCTTTTGTGAAGTGAAATAGCTTGGCGTTCTCCCTGCATTTATACATGGGGAATCCAGGACACAAAACCGCAAACTTCATCGCTTGCATCATCTTATGGGTCTTTTGGAGGGCATCCTGTTGGTTTCCTCTCAAAAAAGCAGATAGTATCTGTCGGATAGTGCTTTCCGTTTGATCTATCTTCCCCATAATGGTACTTAACGAGAGTCCCGTATTATCGCATATCTCAGTTTTCTCCTCTACCACGTATTTCCGGAAGCAAGCAACCACAGCAATAGTGCGCTCAAGTATATTACCAGAACGGCACGCTTCTGATTGAAGCCATTGTGATGCTTGTTCTACCAGATTTTTCATATCACGCTATCTTAACATCATCTCTTGCACCACTCTCGAACTGGCAATCTCCGTCACAGGCAGCAACTGTTTCCTTGCACAGAAGAAGTCATACGTTATACTCTGGTCAAAGATACCATTCCCAGAATTGAAGTTCACAAAGCAGCACCCCGACAAACCACCGCAAAACCTTTTATTATAACTCGTCTTGCTTCCATGATGGGGTATCTGCAGCATTTGAAATACAGGTTCACTTCTTAGCACGCTCACAACCATCTGCTCAAGCAGGTCAAAGTCCTTGTCCTGGCTCAGGTTCAAGTCTCCAGTGTAAGTGCAGGTTCCATTTCCATCGCTTTCTATAGTCTCATAATATTTTCTATCATACCAAAACCTGTTAAATCGTTCTCTTTCAAGGAGTGACGCCTTTATAAAAATATGATTCACCGCTTGCGATACAACTGCAAGAGAATTGATATTTATCAGTGTGTCATGTCCCACTGGCGTACCAACGCTGTTGTAGATATTCTTTAGCGCCTTCAACTTTTTGTTCGCATCTATCTGTTCCAATGTTTTGTTCTTCACGTTGGGCGAACAACTATTCTCAAATATCTTTTTCACATCGTCCAAGTCCTGAATATTCAGGTCTGGATGCTTGGCTACCCTGTCAAAAAAATCCACCGATGTACTGTCGTGCAGATTAAAAGGTATATACTCCCATATCTGTCGAAATATAAACTTCTCCGTCGGTTTTATCAGTTTTCCCTTCAGTTCATTCACGCTTACCTCATCACCGTCAATGTCCTCAAATGCGCCCTCCATATCTATCGGACTCAGGTCATTCCCTTTTATTTTTTCACCACCAGACAGTGGTACATAAAGCACTCGCCTGATACCTGCCAGCCTGAGGACTTCATATATTGCCAGCACACCGTTTCCTGTCAGTTCCTCATAGATGCGCAACTCGTAATCCTTATACAGTGGTAGTACGAACGTGGTCATGTCATCAATATACTTTGCGGCAATCATATATTTGATACCACTCACATGATCCTTATCCAGATGCGATATGAACAGAAAATCCACATGTGGTCTGTTCGACCTGGCAAATGCACAATCTATTTCCTGTTCCAATAGTGGCTGATTACTCCTTACGCCGCAATCATACACCACGTTCATCACATTTTCACCGGTATGATAGTCATAGAACTGTTCAGTAAAGAAAGCCCCATGCCCTACTGGATGTAAAACCCTATTCACTATCATTCTCATTGCCATCATATATATTGATTAACGTGCTTATATTTTTCACTTAATGCTAATAATTCCTTGAACATCGTCAGTCTTGGTTCTTTCAACTCACTAGCATTCATTAGTTTTCTCCCGCGTTTAAGAAAATGTACCATCAACTTTTCTTCTGGAGCGTATTTCGATGGATTACGGTGATTAATCTCTATGAAAGCCTTCACTTCATTGAACCTACTCTGCCAACGTTCTTCCTGTGTCATTGTGTCAATCTTTTCATCCAGCCCTTCACCATAAAGCATAATCTCTCCCAAAAACTCCTGTTATCAATTTCGTCAATCTTCACTGCATTCAACATCTTACAACTCTCCTCCTGATTACAAAACAGCACGATATTCTTTTTCCCGACTAACGAACTATTGTAAATCATACCATCCAATTGCACTCCTTTGTACATATAACGAAGAGACTCCGTAAACACCTGTGAAGGCACATACTCTGAATGTATCCTATTATCGCGCTTGATAGGACGTGTTATCTCTTTGTGGAAAGCATTAAGGAATGCTATTTCCTCAAAACCTTCCAACCAAAACGTTATTGGAGATGGAAGTTCCGTTAGGTCTAGGACATTTAGATTTTTCTTCGGAATAAAATCACCAGTCAGAAACCATCCTATCCCATCACCTTTATAGCTACCTTCCAGTAAGGGAGTCCTTTCATCAAAAGCGGCATAGAACATTGAAATACCCGCCGGACTCATCCTGTTTTGTTTAGCCGCAGAGTCAGGAGGGCATGTTATCTCCTTGAATTCATGTGCAACATTCTCTGTCAATGGCCTTACCCGATACAAATGGGTATGCTTATCTATTACCTTACACAAGCTATGCCTGACAATGATACCTTGCAGCTCCGTCAATATGTCAAAGAGACCATTGTCTGTATGCTCAGGCTCACCATTAAACTCATCTCTTGAAAGGAAAGTAAACCTTTGTCGATGCATGACATCATTCGAGAATTGTTTCCATTTTAGGTTTAACTCATCGCCTAACGGTATTACAAACGGTTCCTTCTCTATCCACCAATGGTCACCCAACGCTTCTATCAGGTCTGCGTTTAATTCTTCATTTTTAGTATACAAATCCAACTCTTCCAGCAATTCTGCGGTATCATCGAAGCAGGCGCAATCTTTGGGCACTAAATAAGGACCGAAGCTGGTAAATTTGCTATCTTTGTCGTTTTCTTCGCCCTTATCGAGAAAACTGTTAGCCAAGTATAGGTCACATTGATCGGGGTCATCATAATACTTCAAGATGTAACGACGAACATAGTCTGTCGCATCGTTCATCGGCACTACGACACCATCCTTACCCGAATATGAACATATCCCTGAATTCCCAAGTTTAGTGAGTGCTTTCACCAAATTAGAATCACTGAAACAATCTGGAGAAATATATTTGCCAGCAAAATCGACACCCCGTTCCTCCATTTCCATCATCATGTTCTTGAAACGTCCCATTATTCCAATTTATCTTCTATACTGTTAGACTCATCATAGCAAAAAATATCAATAAATGTTCTCACAAGCTACTATATCTCTTTTTTTAGCAGCACTGAATATCTATCTGTTTTTTATCTATGCCATCCATCGTTCTTCCTGTGTCAACCAACCCGACTATTTTGTTACATTTTCAAAACTATTTCGCCATTCGGAAAAACTTATTACCATTATTATTTATTTTGTAAAGGAATAAAATTTAATGAACTTTTATGTCGCATTTTTACTATTTAAATGAAAAGGGAGATAAGAATCACTTGAAAAATCCATGTCGAAATAGTATAATTTAAATATGAGCAACAGATTTTTTTTAACAAATATTGCAAAATTAAAAACTAAATCGAAAAGTCGCGATATAATTTGCAGAACATAAAGATAAATATAAGAAAAAGATGAAGAAGAAAGAACTATTCAGGCTGTTTTCAACAATCGTTGAAGTAATCAGCTTATTCGTCACCTTAGTAGGTTGGTTCATTTGATGACCAATCATCGCTTAGGTCTTCGGCATCTGCCGAACAGAGTTTGAATTAAGCTTGCTCTTCGTGAGCCTTTAGGATGCTCTCAGACATATCCAAGTGTCAGGGAGCATCTTCTTTGTCACCACTAATTGTCATCTCAGCCACCGTTCCCTGTGGTTTTCCACAGAGCCTTTTCCTTCCCCAAGTGCTCAGCGATTCTCCAGCTGATTAGCCTTTCTTATAACCAACAAGGAGCCACATCCCTATTGGAGTTGCTCATAACCAACAGTTCAATGTCTCCTTGTCAGCAATCTATGTATTAATACTAAAGATTTACAAACCAATCCGTCAAAGCCTCAGGCTTGCTGAGTTCTTCAAAGATTTGCAGTTCTAAGAAATTCCAGGTGCTAGGCGACTTTAGATGCTGGCGCCACACGTCTTTCTCTTCTCGCAGCAACTCCAGCCTGTCAACTTCTCCATATTGCATTCTTACCGTTAACCTGTCTGAAAGTGCTTGTATCATTTTCTTGACAGCTTTGTCTGCTTCATTCTGATACTTTTCTATCAAACGAAGGTTCTCTACCGTAGTCAGAATAATATTCTCCGCAGGTACATCTGCCCGAAGTGCAGGATTAACATCAATCCTCACATACGGATAATTTAACACATCATCTATTATCAGCGTACATGTTACAACGGGAACGTTTGGTACAGTGTCAACGAAAGCGTTGAAGATAAGTCTATGATCCCGTTCGTCGTTCAGCCAAAGTGTTCCCTTGTCACTATTACATTCATGGCATAGTGGTATCAAGTTCGAAGTCAATACCGAGAACTCCGGCATTGACTCTCGTGGCACATAGTGGTCCCAGTCATCGTAAGTATCAATTCCACATATAGGGCAGATAATTGTCTTGCAATGGTTTCTGTCCAAAATATCCTTCTTATGATTCTTTACGATAGGACGATTCGACTTGTAAAGGTCGTGGACAAACTGACGTTTTCTCTCTGTTGCATTTCTTTCATCCTCAGGCGCAAGGAAATCCACCTCCCACTTCCCTGAAAGTTGATGCAGACATCCCGTATCCATCTTTTGATGATAGTCAGCATATGCCTCTATCAATTCGTCCTTCAGCGACTCCATATATTCTCGGTTAGTGAAGTGAAGTCCCTTTTTCCCTGCCTTGAAGATATTCTCATCAGTATCGCGTGTATATACAAGTTGTTTCATCGTCTGTTCCTCCTGTATTCCATCTCCATATCACGGATGGTAAGTTTGGCGTTCAGGTTCAAATCCATATGCTTACTCAACAGCTCAATTATTTCCTGACACGTCAATTCCTCTTTAACGTACCCCTTTACTATCTTTCGGAAAAACGACTCCTGTTCATCGTACTCAAATATCTTGTGATATAATGTGCTGATGTCCTCACCAAAAGTATCGAACGCCACCGGATCGACCACAGGAATAGTGCCATCCACTTTGTGCATCAGAAAGACATTCTGCCTGACTAACTCACGGACAATAAGAGGTGAATGAGTGGCAATGACAGCATAGCTTTCAAATTTCTCCAACACATCACAGAGTAAGGCAACAAAATTCATAATGGTATGAGGGTGAAGGTGTACCTCTGGTTCATCAATGATAAACAGCGACGACAAATGAACGTTGGCACACATAAAAGTCAGCATGGCAAATATATGCAATTGTCCGGAACTGAATTTAGGCAGCATCTCGTCGAACGCAGCCTCACAGAACACCAAACGAATATCTTGTCCATTCTCATCTACTTCATTGAACAGCCCATCAGCGATTTCCCCAACATGCTCGTCAACAAGTTGCTGGTACATCTGTGCCATTTCGATTCTTCTCACGGGCTTCCTGGCTACGATTGTTCGGATGGCAACCTTCAGCTTTTCATTTAAGAACGGAGTATCTTGCTCGAGACAGCACGGGAAATAAGGCCTGTAATCATTATCCTCATCTTTATCTGGATACTTGTCCTGCTCTGTGGAATATAGAGCGATGTAGCTACTGAATTGCGGAAAGTGATGGAATACGTCATCACGATGGTCTTTCAAGTCTCTGACAAGTCCGGATAGCATCAACGTTTTCAGAACTCCATTTTCTCCGATAATGGCCGATGCTCTTAAATAGCATTGTGGCCGGAACTGGAACGTAATGGCCAAATCTGTATCAATGGCATCGTCAAAGTCTGGCGTAAATCGATAATTGATGCTGTAAAAATCTTCGTAGTTCAAACCGGAGAGAATCGCCTGAGCATTTTCCAAAGCTTTCTCCGTGGTTTGATCTCTGAGAATGGATGCACGATATGCCTCTGTTTCTTCAAACACCTCTTTAACGAGAGGGTTCACGGCACAGTCACGCAAATTGTGAAGCAGTTCGTCAATCCAACTTCTCTGAACAATAATATCCCGAATACGGGCATAATACTCATCATCTATTCCTATAGAGCAAAAACGCTCGTCAAGTTCACCATCCCAATGTTCTGGCAATTCGTGATAGATGTCATAAACTCCATCCTCAGCTATAATCTTTAATTCTCCCAAGAAATAATTTTGTTCTTCTTGGCGAAAATAAAATAGCGAGAACCAAGTTTTGTATTCAAAGTCATTCCAGTCATCATTAAACACAAGTACAAAAGACGGGTATCGAGATGGTGGCAACACCGAATCAGCATAGTCTGATCGCTGACCTTGTTTTACTTGTTTTTCGAAGTGTAACATACCTTATTAATCCATGTAAAGCATGCTATGTTTCAGACATGAATCTTTACCTCTTCCTCCACAACTCCATCAACTCGCCATTCAATTTCTTGTTCGTTGTGAAGTTCTCTATATCAGCATCCTTCAGGTTCAGGTCCTTACAATAGTCCCTAACTCCTATCAACACCTTCCTGCAGTTATCCCACGACCTCCAGAATGGTACCGAACCAGTAAACTTCTCTATACGCTGCCATGAGTAATAACTGAAAGTCTCTAGAGACAAGGCTTCATAAATATACGGCAACACCTTTTTAAGATACCCCAGAGCGCTGAAATCTCGCCAATTGAATGCTAACACATACACATATACAAGTTCATTGGCCTCGCATTTTCCACTCAACTCTCCTTCAACAAATGTTTTCCATGCGGCACTCCCCATGTTCACGACGATGGGATCATCAGGTACTATTTGATTCTTGATAGCCACTCTGATATCATCGTTCACCATGTTCTGCTTTCCCATCCAAGCAATCACTCTTGAGCGCTGCTTCAAACAGTACTTAAGAATAATCTTGTTAATAGGAACTCTGTTCGGCTGATTCCATTGGTCCAAAGCTATAGCCACATATTCATCTACATGTGCTACAAATTCAGAAATTACATTATCTGCCACGAATGTATCTATAGTAAGTAGTTTCTTGTATAGCTTATCCCAGGCAATAAAACCTTCAGGTACATTTCTTTGGAAAATGGAGAATAGCGAGATAAATTGTGGCGGCATCAAATCTAACCAGAAGTCTTCAGCAAGCAATTGGCTATTCATAGTCACAATGGACTTAAAGAGTGACCAGTCTTTGCTCAGCAGTGCCACGACCTCTTCTTTATTCAGATTACCTAAGGCATTCGAGAGCATTTTTTTTCCCTCATCGTTCAGATAGTCAGACTTGCTCAATTCCACAAGCAGGGACACATAGTTATCCATCCCTTGCGAAATCCTGTAGGCGTCAACTCGTTTATCAAATCCTATATCGTCGTAATCAAAGGCTATATCCGTGTCGATGGTAGCTAATGTCTTTATAAAAAGGCGCTCGTCACAGAAATACTTACTAACTTGTTCACTGAGAAAGGAGCGTTTCAGCATAGCTCCGCTTTCTTTCTCTCCGAAACCGGCCTGTAAATGATGAATAACATCTTGAATCGATGAGCCGTCAGAAGTACCCTTGATTTTCTCATCAAGCAGTCTCAATAGGTTTAGTGTAGCAAGAAATTTGTTCGAGTCGCTTCCTATATCTCCCGAAAATCTATGCAGCATCTGGGCCACATCGCTTCTGCCATTCAGCACAGCATCCATCCAAAGTTGAAAACCTGCATCAGCTTTTGGCCTGCTGACATTTTGAGGATATGGATCCATCAGCGATTCTCCTTTACCTGTAACGAACTGTAGATTATAAAAGCCTTTCTCAAATTTCCTTATAGTTCCACTGCCGGAACAGATAGCGAGTTCTTTCAACATACCATAAGGCATATTCTGAATGAGTCGCATACAGAGTTCTGTGTACAGCTCTGCATCTTTTTCTACTAAATACACAGCTGGCTTTTGACGGTCAAGAAGTAGTGCTGCCATAAACATAAATCTAGTCTGGTCTATACCATCCAGTGCATTTCTGCTTTCTTGCATATTTTCTTCTTGCAGCTCAATTGGCTTTGTATATGCCACAAAGTCCTCTCCTTCTCTTTCTGGCCTCCGAAACAACTTCAACAAATCAAAAAAGTTAAATTTCTGTCCAAGTGTATCTGTTCTTACCATAAGGGAATGGGTCCATACGCAGCCTGGTCTGCTCATTTCTTCAGCATACCAGCTCTTGGCTATAACATAGCCCTGTGATTCTGCAAGCGGATAGGCTGTGATATAACTGGTATCCTTTGTAAAAGGATTCACATAGCCAGACCAGTCACTAAGATACGACATCCTGTCTGCATCTTTTAGTGGTAAAGAGACTGAACTGGCTATCAGGTGATGACCGTTATTATATCCATGCAGGAATTGATCGATTTGCATGTCTTCTAAGAAATCAAATAGTTAAATGGCTTCGTCAAGTCCGACGAAGGTTCTTTCTCATCGCCGTATACTATGAATGCACGATTGCTCTTACGGGCTTTTTCTTTCATTTGGGAGGCTTTTTCGGCCACATCTTTATAATCAAACCCTTGGGCACTTACACCAAAGAAAACAGATTCGTTGAAATGTCGCTTGATAAAGTTATATAGGGCTGGTGACCGTTGCTTCAGAAACTCTTCTGGTGTCTTTCCGCTGTTCATCTTAATATCCCATGCAGACAGACCTATGGCCACTTTCTTCATTCTTGCATGATTCGATATGTATTTCAGCACCATCATATTCTGCGATGCCTGCAACATTTTCTCCGGTGCTAAACGTGGAGCCTCTTCTTTATCTTTGGTACTGTTAGTTGATTCGCCAGCAGGATCATCCTCACTCTCTAAGTCATCTTTCAGACTATCATTCAAATTATTGATTAAAAACAGCATCCTATCTGATTGCTCAATCCAATGCTGTATGTTCTCGGGCAATGTATGCTCAATGATTTTCTGGAACTGTTCCCCCATGAAGTCGGGAATGTCCAGCACCAACTCTTCTCCGTTCGAAATTCTCTTTACATTGATGGTAATATCATCTGGTACAGGAGTCTTCGAACGTTCTATTTTCTTCATACTCACCCAATACTCCCATATCTCATTCAGATAACTGGCGTTTTCTTGTTTTGTGGAGAATTGCAGTTCTAATCCTCCTCCATTACGCTGGATGATGTCCCACAGTGCAGCTATATAGGTGGTCTTTCCTGCACCTGGCAATCCCGCTATAAAACATTTCTTTTCCATAAGCTTATTTCAATTTTTCTCCTACCCAGTCAAGCGACTTTTTTAACCTCTGTTCCTCGGCTTTCGACGTATCGTCTTTTTTAATGAGGTCACTGACAAGTGTCTCGAATTCGGTATTATTATGTATATGCTTGGAATCTATCTCTCTGACATCCAGCTTTTCTTCGCCTAATTCCAGTTCTGTACGGAAGAAGTTGACTACGGTATCTTTCTCACTCTCGTAAGCTGATTTCAATTCTGCATTACCCCTAACCAAATCTATCTTATTGAACAACAAGGTGAAAGATGCCTCCTTCGGCATTTTGCCACATTCTTTCAACCCTGCAAATAGTTGACGGAACCTTCCCTCCTGCACGTCCCATCCAGTTTGCAGTTGAGTGGAATCCATCATGATGAGAACCCTCTGCGCCCTGGGCAGTGACTCGTCTTTTTTGATATGGTCCTTGATGTCAACATACTTTTTGTACGTTTCTCCAGCACGATCTGAAATAATGAGTTGTTTTTTCTCTTTGAGTGACGGATTATAGAAGGTCAACGTCAACAGATATTCATCTTCCTCCTCCGTGCGTAGGGTCTTCGATTTGGCCGTTTCGTCATTTTTGATATTCCTAAGATATAGTCTTCGCTCAAAACCCGAGAATGTGTCTGAGTCATATAGTTCATACCCGCCAACATCACCTTTTGTTAGCAGATAATAGTAAAGCGAACCTACAAATGTTGATTTGCCGTAGGATGAAAAGCCGATCAGAACTATCAATTCAGGCTTCACGTTGTTAAGCACCATATTGATGTTTCCGTCATTCATGGCATCACAATAATATTGCGATGTGTCGGGTATGGTCGGCGTAAATCCGTTATCTACGCTTTCTGGGCCGTCCTCGAAAAAACTCGTAAGTTTCTTTTTCTCCTCTGTCTGTATCTCAGCTGCCATAATACTCACCAATTATATGTTCTAACAAAATCTCATAATACACATATACACCAAACTCCATCACTGTCAGTCTCTTGTTTTTGAGTTCAACAGGAATAGGGCCTTTTTTGATATATTTCAAAAGAAGTGAAGATTCTTCTAGCGTCTCATAGGGTAATTTTACGCCTACTTTCATCAGTTCATTCACTATTCCTTCTATTGTCGCTTGTTTCTTCTGTTCTTCTTCGCTGATAATCTCCGTCAGCAATTGTTTCACATCGTTCTTCATGAACAGCCAATTGGTCTGTTCTATTACTTCTGACAGGTACTCATACACCTTCACATACAGGCTCTTCGTACGCTGTTTCCGATATTTCTCTATAATTGCCTGTCGCTTATACAGTGTAGCCATCTTCGCCATCTCCCTCACTTCCTTTCTTACCTCATCTTGATTGTAGTGTTCAATCAGGTAATCTGGGGTTGAGAGAATATTACCGATACTTTTCAATTCATCGCCTTTGCCTATGGTGTCTTTTTCAAAAATAAAATCATCTAGCTTAAAAAACATTTCGGCTATATGATTAGGAAGTATCAGCCGTGTGAGCGATCCTTTCCGATATAGCATATAGTTCATCAGTATCAGCGAGGCTACAGCTCTGTCTTGACCTACCATTTTGTTTGTTACGGCATCGAACGTCATGTTTTGAGCCAACACAATAGCAAAAAGAGGAGGCAAAATGAGTTTTTCCTCTTCCGGAAACATCTCTGCATACTTCTCCTCCACCTCCTTTTTTAACTCCCAGTCTGGTTTATTAAACACAAACGACTGGATATATCGGTCAATGTTATAAACCGACACCTCTTCGGCCATAGCATCACAAACCGTCGCCAACTGACTGGTTATCTTCGCATCGTATGGGGTTACAACAACCTCATTGAGCATTCTTTGCAGCATATCTCCCATATCATTTCATTTTTTCGTTCAGTTCTGCTAATTTGCCCATTCTTTCCAATAAATTAAGAAAATCATGGCAATTTTCATTTTCGGATTTATCACTATCCGGTGTAAAACTCACTCCTTCTATTGTGTCAAAATAGTCGGTGCGGTCGTCTCGATCCATATATTTGAACTTAACCGTTCTTTTGTCTATCTCTTGAATCTTCATCATTGGTTTCCCCCATTTATTCTCGTTCCTTTCAACGGATATCTCCTTCTCAAAGCATCCTTCATCATTATCTACAAACTTGTTCTTATCCCAAATCTGTGATATTCCTTTTACTACAATATGGGTAGCATCTTTCTGTTTTATCTCTATGATGTTATAAACTGGCAAATACTTTTCAATTTTACCTCCTTTGGGCGGGTCGAAAGCTCCAGACTGTACCACAACCCTATTCCCCTCTCTAATAGTCTGAATATGTACATGTCCAAACAATTGTATATGGTAATGATTGTCTAAATACTCTTTAACCCTATCCCTTGATGTTAAAAATGGCAGCGGATGATGAGCCATCAATATCCGAATCTCTTGTTTCTCTTCTTTTTCCAACACGTATGCTCTTCTGGGTAACATCTGAATATGCCCCTCGGTATATTCTTCGTTCCAATCCCAACCATCACAGTTCAGCGCAGTGTTAACGCCTCGGATAACAACGTCGAAGTCTCCGACTTTCTTTTGTAGTTTCGAATGGTAGAACAATTCGTCCTTATCATCGACAGGTTCCTTTGGATTGCCAGTTATGCATTTGTTCATCAATCCTTCTTGGCAGAAGAAATTGTTGGCAAACTTGTTATAATCAGCAAACGCAGAAAATAAGGTTTTTCGCATTTCTCCAGATCTCAGCACAACTTCATCCAGAAAGCTGTCATTATTTGGGCCAAAGGCAAGCGATGCGTCTATCATCTCTCTTGTTTGAGCGCCTGCAGACTTTCTATTTAAGTCATGATTTCCTGGCACAACAAATACGTCCTCTCGTTTTCTTCCGATAATTTTACAGATAGAGTCGATATACTCTAAAGCTTTATCATATTCTTCCGTAATGCCTTTGAAAGCAATATCTCCACAAATAAAGATATAGTCTATTTCATTCCCTGCCTCAATATACTCTTTGATATCCTTAAGGAACCTACTTTTCATCCCTTCAAAATCATCATTCCAATGTTTACGCTTTGTCCAATGGATATCTGATATTTGCAAAATCTTCATTGTATCCTTATTTATCTCTTGTTTAATATTGTGACATTCGCAATCCATTACTTCTTTCGGCCTTCTTCGTGGCACAAACATATAACTGCAAAACTGCCACACCACTTCTATTATTCGTTTAATCCGTGCCATTCGTGTTCGTTTTCGCTATGGTTATCGCTGCTACTTATAATAGCTCTTATACCATTCTGCGAACTTCCTTAGTCCCTCTCTCAACGTTATCTTTGGAGTAAACCCGAAGTCACGTTCAAGGGCTGTGGCATCGGCATAGGTGGTTGGTACATCACCGGGCTGCATGGGAACGAGTTTCTTGTGAGCCTCGAAATCAAAGTCTGCGGGAAGGACACCGGCCCGTACCAGTTCCTCTTGTAGGATCTGTACGAAGTCTAACAGACTCTCCGGCTGACCACCACCTATATTATATACGGCGTATGGGGGGATAGGCAGTCCATCCTCACCTTTCTTACGCTCTGGAGCACCCTGCATTACACGATACACACCCTCTACGATGTCATCGACATAGGTAAAGTCACGACGACAGTTGCCGTAGTTGAATATCTGAATGGTCTCACCCTTCAGCAGTTTGTTGGTAAAACCAAAGTATGCCATATCAGGACGACCGGCAGGGCCATAAACTGTAAAAAAGCGCAAACCCGTTGTGGGGATGTCATACAACTTTGAATAGCAGTGAGCAAACAGTTCATTGCTCTTCTTGGTGGCTGCATACAGCGACACAGGATTATCCACTCGGTCATCAGTTGAGAATGGCACCTTCTTGTTACCACCATATACAGAACTTGAAGAAGCATATACCAGATGCTCCACAGGATGATGCCTACAAGCCTCCAGGATATTATAGAACCCTATCATATTACTCTGTATATAGGCATCAGGATTGGTGATGCTATAGCGCACACCAGCCTGAGCAGCCAGGTTCACCACCATATCGAACTTATACTTCTCGAACAGTCCATCAATCAGCGCCTTGTCAGCCAAATCGCCCTTGACAAACTCATATTCAATTCCCGCAGGTTTAGCTTTTTCAATCTCACTGAGGCGGTAATCTTTCAGTGTCGGATCATAATAATCATTCAGATTATCCAGTCCAACAATGGTACCTTCGCTCAGTTCCTTGAACAAGCGTAGCACCAAGTTCGAGCCAATAAATCCGGCACTTCCTGTAACTAATATTGTCTTCATTCTCTAATTCAAATTCTTGATTAGTCTCTCTTGAAAATATCGCGAGTATATACCTTCTCCTGAACATCATCCAGTGCCTCGTCGTAGCGATTGGCAATGATGGCATCACTCTGCTTCTTAAACTCTTCCAAGTTATTCACAACACGAGACCCGAAGAACGTTTCACCATCCTTTAACGTTGGCTCATAGATGATGATATTGGCACCTTTTGCCTTCACACGCTTCATGATGCCCTGGATAGCACTCTGACGGAAGTTATCAGAATTAGACTTCATCGTGAGTCGGAACACACCGATGGTCACATCTTTCTCTGCACTCTCACTCCAGTCGCTATTGGCAGTATAGTAACCTGCCTTGCGCAGCACTTCATCAGCAATAAAGTCCTTACGAGTACGATTACTCTCCACGATGGCCGTCATCATATTCTGAGGCACATCCGCATAGTTG
>Ga0310691_10004718_pt1 | contig 15212 bp, 14 predicted proteins | sample 176DNAGHGlowgp2_FD_203887 | JGI IMG/M metagenome (GOLD analysis project Ga0310691, IMG submission 203887) | Sheep rumen microbial communities from Palmerston North, Manawatu-Wanganui, New Zealand - 1766 DNA GHGlow gp2 (v2) (version 2) | ecosystem: Host-associated > Mammals > Digestive system >... | reverse complement strand
CGCGTATCATCGAATTAAACCACATGTTCCTCCGCTTGTGCGGGCCCCCGTCAATTCCTTTGAGTTTCACCGTTGCCGGCGTACTCCCCAGGTGGGATGCTTAATGCTTTCGCTTGGCCGCTTACCATATAAGGCAAACAGCGAGCATCCATCGTTTACCGCGTGGACTACCAGGGTATCTAATCCTGTTCGATACCCACGCTTTCGAGCTTCAGCGTCAGTAACGCTACAGCCAGCTGCCTTCGCAATCGGAGGTCTTCGTCATATCTAAGCATTTCACCGCTACACAACGAATTCCGCCGGCTTCCCGCGCACTCAAGGTCTCCAGTTCGCGCTGCAGTGCATAGGTTGAGCCCACACATTTCACAACACGCTTAAAAACCGGCCTACGCTCCCTTTAAACCCAATAAATCCGGATAACGCCCGGACCTTCCGTATTACCGCGGCTGCTGGCACGGAATTAGCCGGTCCTTATTCATGCGGTACATGCAACAGCCCACACGTGGGCCTCTTTATTCCCGCATAAAAGCAGTTTACAACCCATAGGGCCGTCATCCTGCACGCTACTTGGCTGGTTCAGGCTTCCGCCCATTGACCAATATTCCTCACTGCTGCCTCCCGTAGGAGTTTGGACCGTGTCTCAGTTCCAATGTGGGGGACCTTCCTCTCAGAACCCCTACCGATCGAGGGCTTGGTGGGCCGTTACCCCGCCAACTACCTAATCGGACGCATCCCCATCCATGGCCGGTAAACCTTTAGTCCTCGTTAGATGTCTGCAAAGGACCCCATAGGGCATTAATCCGCTTTTCAACGGGCTATTCCCTAGCCATGGGCAGGTTGGATACGCGTTACTCACCCGTGCGCCGGTCGCCATCAGAGTTTGCAAGCAAACCCTATGCTGCCCCTCGACTTGCATGTGTTAAGCCTGTAGCTAGCGTTCATCCTGAGCCAGGATCAAACTCTACATTGTAAAGTATTTCTTAATTGTCTGATTCAGGGAATGAATGCTGTTATCCAGAGTAGATTTAAAAAAGAATTGATGGTTGACTAAAAACTTCTTGTTTCTTCACCCAAGTATATATACCTTATATAAATAAGGACATACATACCAGCTTCTCGTACTACTACTTTTCCTGTTTATGTAACTCTGTCAAAGAACGAATAACCCTCAGCTAAGAGGGGTGCCTTTTTTCAAAAGCGAGTGCAAAGGTAGATATTTTTTGCGACATAGCAAAATCTTTTTCGACTTTATTTTTTCACAAACGACAAAAACCTTGATTTCGTTGATTGAAATCAAGGCTTTTATCTATTTCTTCACTACTGTTTTGTAAGAAAAGTAGCGAAAAGTGTTAAAATCGGTCTCTAAATACTTACTTTACGAGAGCCTTAGTATCAGAAGCAATCATCATCTCTTCGTCGGTAGGTATTACAACCACCTTAACCTTAGAGTCTGGAGCTGAGATTACAGCCTCTACGCCGTGTATGGTAGCATTCTTGGCAGTATCGAGTTTGATGCCCATCCACTCCATATCCTTACATACCATTTCGCGGATGTCAGCCTGGTTCTCTGTTACGCCAGCAGTGAATACGAGTACGTCGCAACCACCCAGTGCAGCAGCATAAGAGCCGATGTACTTCTTGATGCGGTATGTGTACATATCGATAGCGAGAGTGCACTTAGCGTCGCCGTCAACCTTGCCCTGGAATACCTCACGCATATCGCTTGACTTGCAAGAGATGCCAGCGAGACCAGACTTCTTGTTGAGCAGGTTAGAGATGCCATCAGCGTCGAGGCCTTCCTTCTTCATTATGAAAGACACAGCGCCGCCGTCGATGTCACCAGAACGTGTACCCATCATAACGCCCTCCAGCGGAGTGAGACCCATAGAGGTGTCAACACACTTGCCGTCCTTCACTGCTGCGAGTGAACCACCGTTACCGATGTGGGCTGTGATAACCTTTGAACCCTCAGCCTTCATGCCCAGGAACTCAAGCGCGCGAGCAGAAACATAGCGGTGAGAAGTTCCGTGGAAGCCATAGCGACGCACAGCATACTTGTCGTAGAGAGCGTAAGGGATGGCATACATGTAAGCCTTAGCAGGCATAGTCTGATGGAACGCAGTGTCAAACACAGCCACCTGAGGCAGGTTAGGTAGCAGCTTTGTTACAGCAGCGATACCCTTGAGGTTAGCTGGGTTATGCAGAGGAGCGAGGTCGTTGCAAGCCTCAATCTGCTTGAGCACCTCATCGTTGATGAGTACAGACTCAGCAAACTTCTCTCCACCATGCACTACGCGGTGACCCACAGCATCCAGTTCCTGCAGAGACTTCAGTGCGCCGTCTGTAGGGTCGGTGAGCACCTTGAATATGAGTTCTACACCCACTGTGTGCTCAGGGATGTCCTGCTCTATGGTCTTCTTCTCGCCGTTGGCAGCGTTATACTTGATGAAAGCACCAGGCAGACCAATCTTCTCGATGCCGCCCTTGGTTATTACTTCCTTAGTGTCGCTCTCTATGAGCTGATACTTTATTGATGATGAACCGCAGTTCAATACAAGAATCTTCATTTCTTTTCTCCTATATATATAAATAAGGTGTAATTACTTCTTAGCATCCATAGCCTGGCAGGCAGTGATAGCCACGAGGTTTACGATGTCCTCAACAGAACAGCCGCGAGAGAGGTCGTTCACTGGGCGTGCTATACCCTGAAGGATAGGACCGAGAGCTGTAGCACCAGCCAGACGCTGAACGAGCTTATAGCCGATGTTGCCCACCTCGAGGTTAGGGAACACGAGTACGTTAGCCTTACCAGCAATCTCAGAGCCTGGAGCCTTCTTACAACCTACGGCTGGCACGAGAGCAGCATCAGCCTGCAGTTCGCCGTCAATCTTGAGGTCAGGAGCCAGCTGCTTAGCCACCTTAGTAGCCTCAACCACCTTGTCAACCACCTCGTGAGAAGCAGAGCCCTTGGTAGAGAATGAACACATAGCCACGCGAGGCTCAGCAAATCCTGCCACGCTCTTAGCTGTCTGAGCGGCACAAACAGCTATCTGACCCAGCTGGTTAGCGTCAGGCATAGGAGTAACGGCAACGTCAGCGAATACCAATACGCCATTCTCGCCATACTCAGGTTTGTCAGTAATCATCAGCATAGCACCAGAAACGCAAGAGATGCCAGGAGCAGTCTTGATAATCTGGAGTGCTGGGCGCAGAGTGTCGCCAGTTGTTGAGAGAGCACCTGAAATCTGTCCGTCAGCACCCTCCGTCTTGATAATCATACATCCCAGATAGAGTGGGTTCTTAACCAGTTCGCGAGCCTGCTCAATGGTCATACCCTTCTTCTCGCGCAGTTTCTGCAGGAGCTGAGCCAGTTCTTCAGAACGTTCATAGTTTTCCGGGTCGATGAGGGTAGCCTTGTCCAGGTTCTTCAGGTTATGCTGCTTAGCCAGCGCAGCCACCTTGTCAGGGTTGCCGATAAGGATAAGGTCTGCAATGTCCTGTTCCAGCACCTTGTCTGCTGCGATGAGAGTACGCTCCTCCTCAGCCTCTGGGAGGACGATGCGCTGCTTGTTAGCCTTAGCACGCGCTACAATCTGATCAATTAAGCTCATAGTAATGATTTTTTAATTATGAATAAATGAATTATGTTTTGTTCAAAAGTTCAAGAGTTTAAAGGGTTACAGCTCCTCTGTCAGTATCGCCTCGAGGTTCTCGGCCGACAGACGCAGGCGGAAATGCCCCTTTATGGCAGCCGATATGCGTCCCGTCTCTTCTGATACCACTATCGCTACAGCATCTGAGTGTTGCGATATGCCCATTGCGGCTCGGTGGCGCAGTCCCAGTTCGCGCGGTATGTTGAGGTCGTGGCTCACTGGCAGTATGCATCCTGCCGCCTTTATGCGCTGTTTGGATATCACCATCGCTCCGTCGTGCAGCGGCGAGTTCTTGAAGAATATGTTCTCTATCAGTCGCTGGTTTATCTTAGCGTCCACCTGGTCGCCCGTCTCCACTATATCGTCGAGCGGCATAGCCCTCTCTATCACTATCAGCGCGCCGCATTTCTGTCTCGCCATACTCATGCATGCCATCACTATCGGCATTATCGCCTCGCGGTCCACGTGTTTCTTCACTGCCTTATTGTCCTTCACAAACCATTTCAGGAATGTTGACATCTTGCTGTGTCCGCCGATGGAATAGAGGAACTTGCGTATCTCGTCCTGAAACAGCACGATGATGGCTATCGTACCCACTCCCACCAGTTTGTCGAAGATGGCACCCAGCAGACGCATCTCAAACACCTGAGACACTAAGAGCCACAGCACCACAAACGAGAGTACACCGATGAACACGTTGATAGTGCGCGATTCTCTCATGAACCGGTAAGTGTAATACAGCATTAGTGCCACTAACACTATATCTATCACGTCTTTTATGCCGAAAGAGAAAAACAAAGTTTTTTAGTTCAAAGGGGTTAAATGTTCAAGGCTTCATACACTTTGATGGTGTCAGTAGCCTCCTTCACGTCGTGCACCCTGAGGATGTCTGCCCCACGTTCCAGAGCCAGCAGGTTCAGCAGCATTGTGCCCTGCAGGACGGTTGTGTCATTAGGACTGCAGTCAAGCAGTTGCCACACCATTCGCTTTCGGCTCACGCCAGCCAGCACGGGCAGTTCGGGAAATTCCTCCCTCAGCCGTTGCATCCCGTTCAGCACCTGGTAGTTGCCTTCCACCACGGGTGTCTTTCCGAATCCGAAGCCTGGGTCGAGGATTATTCTCTCTACACCCAGCGCCTGTAACTCATCCACCTCCTTGCGGAAGTGCTCCACCATGCTGTCAATGTCGGGTTGTACAGACATCAGCACGTAGCCCGCCTTCAGTCGCCCTACCGTAGCAAACATCCCATCATCAGCTCCCTCGGTCACATCGTTTATCAGTTCGACGCCAAACTCCTCTACCGCCATCTGCGCCACTTCAGCTCTGAACGTATCCACACTCAGCGTTGCCTTGCTGTGCCCACGTCTTATTGCCGTCAGCGCCATGCGCAATCGCCTCATTTCCTCGTCCTGACTCACTTCCGTAGCCCCTGGTCGGGTGGAGTAAGCTCCTACGTCTATTATAGAGCCTCCTTCAGAGATTATCTGCTCTGCTCTTGCTTCTATCTCATATTCCGTCTGCGTCCGACTTCCTTCATAGAAGGAGTCTGGAGTACAGTTGAGTATGCCCATCACTATAGGTTTCATGTTGCAGGATGCATCCTTGTGTTACTGCTTTTCACGCTTTTATGCTACAAAAGTAACAATATTTTCGCACATGCGCAAGAAAAAAGTTTAAAAAAAATGTCAAAGAGCACTCTTGGACTTCGTTCGTGGCCTGTAGACTCCGTCTTTTTGTTGATACAAAGGTACTAAAGAATAATGGGGTATGCAAGTTATTTCGCACTTTTAACACAGGAGTAGTTGAGGAACTGCAGATGCTTAGCAAGGGGGATGCAGAGGGGGCTCTTCTGCACGCAGAAGGGCCACTTCTGCATGCAGAAGCATTGCCTCTGCAGGGTATTTGTACACATTGTGCAACATTCTGAATATCAATATATTGCAAAAAGGCATTTTCTGCAAAAAAAATCTCTAAAACACTCAAATGGCACAAACAGGGCAAAATGTGCATTCGCATTTTTAACACTTTGGGATTGCAAAGCGTGACAGCGTGACAGCGTGACAGTTCGATTTTGGGTCATCACTTTGTCAAGAAAAGGGGGCAATATTATATTATATATATATTATATATAATATATATATAATATAATATTGAGGTTAATTTAGGGGTATTCCATTACGATTTTTCTAACTGTCACACTGTAACGCTGTAACGCCTTGGAAGTTTTTTGAAAATTTTTCTCCCCTGATATTTGGTAGTGTCAAGAAAAATTCGTACCTTTGTATTGAAATAATTCAGTGGCCTACAAACGTAAAATATAATAAGAAAAGATGAAGACTTTTTTTAATGCGAAAGACCTTGGCGACATCAAGGGAGCGCTGGCAGAGGCGCAGTTGGTGAAGAAAGACCGTTATGCTTTTCAGCACCTGGGCAAGAACAAGACCCTGCTGATGGTGTTCTTTAACAACTCTCTGCGCACCCGTCTGTCAACCCAAAAGGCAGCGATGAACCTGGGCATGAACGTGATAGTGCTCGACGTGAACGCTGGAGCGTGGAAACTGGAGACTGAGCGCGGAGTGATAATGGATGGCGACAAGTCAGAACACCTGCTGGAGGCTATCCCCGTGATGGGATGCTACTGCGACCTTATCGGCATACGCTCGTTTGCTGGACTTACCGACAGAGACTACGACTACGCCGAGACGATAGTAAACCAGTTTGTGAAGTATTCAGGCAGACCCGTATTCGCTATGGAGACGGCTACCGTTCACCCTCTGCAGGCGTTTGCCGACCTTATAACCATCGAGGAGCATAAGGACAAGGAGCGCGTAAAGGCAGTGCTGACATGGGCACCTCACTGCAGGGCATTGCCACAGGCTGTGCCTGACTCATTCGCTGAATGGATGCTCGTTGCTCCTGATGTTGACCTCGTGATTACCCACCCTGAAGGCTACGAGCTCGACCCGCAGTTTACCAAGGGAGCGCAGATAGAATATGACCAGAAAAAGGCTTTTGAGGGTGCTGACTTCATATATGCCAAGAACTGGTCTTGCCCTGGAGTGACCAACCCTGCCGACTACGGCAAGATACTGGATGACTACCACAAGATGGCACACTGGACAGTGGACGCAGAGCACATGTCGTGGACCAATAACGGCAAGTTCCTGCACTGTCTGCCAGTAAGACGCGGACTGATAGTGACGGATGACGTGATAGAGAGCAAGAACTCGCTGGTGATTCCTGAGGCTGCCAACCGCGAAATAAGTGCCGAAGTGGTGATAAAGAGAATGCTGGAGGCGCTTTAACAGTTAACAGTTAAGAGTTAAGGGTTAAGGGTTAAGAGAGAATCTGTTCCTTGTTCCAATTGACAAGGAACAGTTTTTTTTGTGCTCTGGTGAGGGCTGTATAAAGCCAGTGGATATAGTCGGGGGTGAGCATATCGTCAGTCATGTAGCCCTGATCCACATACACATGAGACCACTGACCACCCTGCGCCTTGTGGCAGGTTACGGCATAGGCAAACTTTATCTGAAGGGCGTTGTAGTAGATGTCTTTCTTCATCGCCTTCAGGCGGTCAGCCTTGCGTGGCAGGTCCTGATAATCCTCCATCACGTTGTCGTAAAGCTGCTTCTGCTGCTGCGGAGTGAGCGCAGGAGCATCGCCCTGCAGAGTGTCGAGAATTGCCGTCATGTCAAGCTCCACATCGTCGTAGTCAGGAAACTGCAGGGTTAGGTCGGCAAAGGTAAAACCATATAGTTGGCGCACCCTACGCACCCTGCGCACCACAGCCATATCGCCATTGGCTATGAAGGGAAGAGGCGGATTCTCCTCGTCGTCAAAATAATGATTCTTGACAATCATGATGCGGTCGCCCGAGCAGAGGGGTTCATCATGTCCCAGCACCTGAGTGCGTATTCCGTTATTATATATGTTGGCAGTCTTGTTGCTACGGGTGATTACTATGGTGTCATCCATCCCCTCACGGGCATAGCTCTGCTCCAGACTCTCCACTATCTCATTGCCTGGCAGCGAGATGATGTCGTCAAACCCCGAGAAGCGTATCTTAGGCAGTTGGGTGGCAGCATCGTGGGTGATAAGGCAGCGCACCTTGTTGGCATTCCATAGTATGCCCGACTTAATCTGCACTCGCATCACCTCGCTGAGGTCGCACTCAAAGACCCTGATGCCGTAACACTCCATCACTCCACGCTGAAGGGCTGGCGCCTCGTCCTCGCCCACTGGGGGCAGCTGGGCAGTATCGCCCACCAGCATCAAGCGACAGTTGCGCCCTGAATAGACATAGGTCACAAGGTCGTCGATAACCCCACCTCCATTACCTATGAAGTTTGGCATCCCCTCGCTCTGCACCTGTGGCAGGGTACTAATCATCGACGCCTCGTCAACCACAAAGAGGGTGTCAACATGCAGGTTTATATCGAGACTGAAGTCTGCGCTGCCCGTCTTCTGGCGGTAAATCTTGCGATGAATGGTACTGGCAGGTCGCTCACAGTTGAGCGACAAAACCTTAGCTGCCCTGCCCGTAGGGGCAAGGAGCACCACCTTCTGACGCAGGTCGATGAGCGTCTGCACCATAGCAGCCACCAGCGACGTCTTGCCCGTACCTGCCGAACCGCGCAGTATCATGGCAGGCATAGAGTCGCGAGATGCCAGAAACTGAGAGAATACGGTGATGGCATTATCTTGATCAGCCGTAGGATAATGACCGAAATGGTGCTCTATGTCGCGTTTAAATTCGCTAAACGTCATGAAAAAGTGAGGTTTTTGTTTGTTATTGTGCTTTCTTTTTTGTACTTTTGTAGGCAAAATTACAAACTTTTTGTGGAATTTCCTAACTAACGGAGCAAAAAATAATGAAGCCAATCATAATAAGAGCTGGTCAGGGAACGCTGGGATTCATGATTCCAGAGGCTGATGGCACCACTACCTATCACCCTTATGCCGTGAAGAGCGGTATGTCGATAGCTGCCAACCTACGTCAGGCATTCAAAGAAGAGAGTTATCTGGTGAATGGTGCGAAGAAAGCGGTGCTGATGGTAGCATCGCCAGTGATGCTCATGCCCACGGCTGAATATGAGGAGTATGAGCAGTTTGATGCCGACGAGATGTACGGCAACGTGATAACGGGTCACAAGGGCGAGGAGAAGATAATAAAACAGATAGACGAACTGGGCGTTACGGCAGTATTCCCCGTGAACAGCGACCTGCAGATGGTGGTTAACGACCACTTCCCTATCGTAGATACGCAGAACGTGATGACCAACGTGTGGCCATACCTATATAAAAAGTATTACGAGAGTGGCAAAAGACGCAAACTCTTTGCTTATTTCCACGATAAAATGGTGGATATTTGCAATTTTGAGCAGCATCGCATACACTTTGCCAACTCATTCCAAGCCACACACGCCCACGATGCGCTCTACTACACCATGTACATCTGGAAGCAGTTGGGCATGAACCAAATGGAGGACGAGCTGCACATAATGGGCGACATGCCCCACGGCGACTGGCTGGAGCAGAGGCTAAAAACTTATGTGAAGAACGTAAATATTAACGACAACGAAGACAAAGTGCCTTTCGACCTCACAATATGCGAGTAATAACAGGAACATACAAGGGAAGACACTTCGATGTGCCCCGTTCGTTTAAGGCACGCCCCACTACCGACTTTGCCAAGGAGAACATCTTCAACGTGATGACGGGCTACATAGACTTTGAGGGCACAGAAGCCCTCGACCTCTTTGCTGGCACAGGGAGCATAACGCTGGAGCTACTGAGCAGAGGGTGTAAGGAGGTAGTGAGCGTAGAGATGGACAGAGACCACGCACGTTTCATACAGCAGTGCATAGACAAGGTGGGCGCCGAGAACCACACACTCGTAAAGGGCGATGCATTCAGATTTATGAAGAGTTGCAAGAGGCAGTTTGACTTCATCTTTGCCGATCCACCCTACTCGCTTCCCACACTCGAGACCATTCCCGACCTCGCACTGCCTCTGCTGAAGGAGGGCGGCATGATGGTGTTTGAGCACGGCAAGCAGAACGACTTCTCACAGCATCCCCGCTTCGTAGAGAGAAGAGTGTATGGAGCCGTAAACTTCAGTCTGTTCAGATAAATTATCAATTGTCAATTATCAACTTGATAGACCGCCTGACCATAGAACGCATAAAGGATAGAGCCGACATAGTGGATGTCGTCTCAGAATTCGTGTCGCTGAAAAAGGTGGGTGTGAACTACAGAGGACTCTGCCCTTTCCACAACGACCACACACCATCGTTCTATGTCTCACCTACGCGCAGAACATGCCACTGTTTCGTGTGCGGCGAGGGTGGCGACAGTGTGGGCTTCATCATGAAACATGAGCAGCTGACCTACCCCGATGCGCTGAGGTGGCTCGCCAACCGATACCACATACAGATTGAGGAACGTGAACTGACAGAGCAGCAGAAGAAAGAACAGTCAGACCGCGAGGCGATGTTCATAGTAAACGAGTGGGCAGCCAAATACTTCAAGAACATTCTGCACAACGATATCGACGGCAGGGCAATCGGTATGCAATACTTCAGGCAGCGCGGCGTGAGAGACGACATCATCGAGAAGTTTCAGTTGGGCTTCTGCCTGAGTGACCGCCATGCTATGTCTGACGCAGCACTGAAAGAGGGGTATCAGAAGGAATACCTCATGAAGACAGGATTGGCATACGAAAGTGACAAAAACGGCGATTTAATCGATCGTTTTGCGGGCAGAGTGATGTTTCCATGGATAGGTGTGAGCGGTAAAGTGGTAGCATTCGGTGGACGAGTGCTTGACAGCAGGACGAAGGGTGTAAGCCAGAAATACGTCAACTCTCCCGATTCTGACATATACCACAAAGACCACGAACTCTACGGCATATTCCAGGCAAAGAAGGCAATAGCAAAAGAGAATTGTGTATATATGGTGGAGGGATATACCGACGTGATATCCATGCACCAATGCGGCATAGAGAATGTGGTGGCAAACTCAGGCACGGCACTCTCCGAACACCAGATACACCTGTTGCACCGCTTCACCCAGAACATAGTGCTGCTATACGATGGCGACGAGGCTGGCATCAAGGCTGCGCTGAGGGGAACAGACATGTTGCTCAAGGAGGGTATGAACGTGAAGGTGATGCTGTTGCCCGATGGCGACGACCCCGACTCCTTTGCACGCAAACATACGGCAGACGAGTTCAGGCAGTACATCAAGGAACACCAGACGGACTTTATAGAGTTTAAGACAAAGGTGCTGCTGAAAGATGCCACCGACCCTCGCGTGCGCTCCGAGGCTATTTCAAGCATCATAGAGAGCATCAGCGTGATAGGCGACCCCATAGTGAGAGCCACATACATACAGGACTGCGCCGTAAGACTGGGATACAGCGAACAGACCCTGACAGCCAAGATGAATGAGAACATCAGAGGCATGAGGGCTAACCAGCGCCGACAGACTACTGACCAACCTGCCGCCCCAGCCAGTGAGGCACAGGAGAATCAAGTTGAAACACAGCCTAAAGAGGAAGAAAAGAAGCAGGAGATAAACGTCAACACACTATCGTCGCTGATAATAAAAATGGTGATAAAACACGGTGGAATCGTGATTTTTGACAACGTAGAGACTGAAGACGGCGACACTATCTCGTTCACCCTTGCCGAGTGGATAGACTATAACCTGAAGCAGGACGGACTGCAGTTTGCCGAATCCATATACAACCAGATACTCAAGGAGGCAGTGGAGCATTCCAAGGACGAGAACTTTGATAGCGAGAAATACTTCACACTGCACCCCGACTACGACATCTCTTCAATATCAATAAAGTTGTGTGCCGACAACGTGATACTCTCGAAGAGTCTGCAAATGGAGGTAACACCCTATATATTAAGGGAACAGGCTGAGCACCTGCTGCTCGATTTCCTTAATGAGTATCTGATGCAACGCATAAACCAACTGACCACTGAGATAAAGCAGGCTGGCGACGACATGGACAAACAGATGACGCTGATAGGCGAACTGCAAAACGTTCAGAAAATGCGTATGCAGATATCGCAGAAAACAGGCACCAGCGTAATAACGAGGAGGGTATAAAGGCTTCTAAATGTTCAAAAGTTCAAGGGGGCAAAAGGCAAATTAGGGTTTTTCCCACACCGTGATAGGGATTTTTCCCTTTCATATAGCGAGATATCTACGTATCTTTGCACCAGAAATCATAACAAAACAAACTTATGCACACTATGAAGAAGTTTATAATGACAATGGTAGCACTGCTCACAGCAGTGACTGGTGTAAAGGCTATGGGATATGAGCAGGCAAGAGAACAGGCTCTGTTCCTCACCGACAAGATGGCTTACGAGCTGAACCTGTCGGAGAAGCAGTATGAGGCAGCCTACGAGATAAACCTCGACTACCTCATGAGTGTCAACACCGTTGATGACGTGTATGCTGAGTGCTGGCGTCAGCGCAACCTCGACATGCAGGTGATATTTTACGACTGGCAGTGGGATGCCTTCTGTGCAGCTACATATTTCTACCGTCCGCTCTACTGGGACGCTGGCGTATGGCACTTCGGCATCTATGCACATTACCCTGTGCGTACGTTCTATTACTTTGAGCGTCCTGTGATATGGGCAACATATTGCGGAGGTCACAGTTGGAGATACAATGGCGGACGTTCGTGGTATGTACATCACGGTCCCTCATACAGAGTAGCTCGCCACGTAGGTATGCGTGGACACCACTATACTGGCGGTGCACATCACAGGGATGGTGCTTATCGTGGAGGAGGCTCGTTCCGCCATCGCGGCGATGGAGGTGCAAGAATCAACGGACGCCAGAGTAGCACTCGCACTGGTGGTCACGGAAGCTTCGGAGGTGGCACCAGAGACGGCGGTCGTAGCGGAGGCGGCAGCTTCGGCGGACGCAACAGCTTCGGTGGAGGCAACAGCCGTAGCGGTTTCGGCAACAACAGCGGCGGTAGCAGCAGTCGTAGCAGTTTCGGAGGTGGCAGCAGCCGCAGTAGCTTCGGCGGTGGAGGTAGCTCACGCAGTTACGGCGGAGGCGGTCATGGTAGCTTCGGAGGTGGTTCACGCAGTTACGGCGGAGGCGGTAGCTTCGGCGGTGGAGGCGGCTTCGGCGGTGGTCACGGTGGTGGACATGGTGGCGGTCACGGTGGCGGTCATCACTAAGTCCCATAACAGATACAACATCTAAAAGATAGATATGAAGATTATTAGATATAGCGTATTTCGCGCCCTCTGTGCAATAGCAGTGGGCGCATTGCTCGTTAAATACCGTGAGGACATGGTAGAGTGGATGACCATAGCGATAGGAGTGCTTTTCTTCCTGTCAGGACTTACTGCCATGATAGCCTCGATGGGCAAGAAGAAAGAGGTGGTTTCGTCCGATAAAACCGAGGAAAATGTGTATACACAGATGGCTGAGACGGCTATTCAGCGTAGTGGCGAAAACCAATCCTCCTCACCCGACTCTCCTGTTACAGAGCGCAACGGTTGGGGATGGGGCTCTTTCGTCGGTATGGGTTGCATGATACTCGGACTCATACTCGCCCTGATGCCTAAGACGTTCGTCCACTTCCTGGTGTACATCATCTCGGCATTCCTCATAATCGGTGCCATACAGCAGTTTGTTACCCTCGCCGTGGCACGTCGCGATGCTGGCGTAGGTTTCTTCTATTGGGTAATGCCTACCCTGCTGCTGATAGTTGGCGGCATAGCGCTATTCAAGCCTACCACCTTTGCTGCAGCACCGCTGTTCTTCATCGGCTGGTTCCTTATAATCTACGGCATAGTGGAATGCGTCAATGCTCTCAAGGCACGCAGCAACCGCAAGAAAGCAGAGAAAGAAGCTAACTTCTATAACCTCAACCAGCGCCCCGACTTCACTGATGCCGAGGTGATAGAGGCTGAGGAAGTCAAGGAATAATAATTTTTCATTTTAAAAACTTTTAATCTTTATCTATCAATGAATTCCATTCATGACATCACAGTAAAAGACCGCAAAGGTAATGCTGTACCATTAAATCTGTATGCTAATGAAGTAGTGCTCATCGTCAACACAGCCACACAGAGCGAACTAACCCCACAATATAAAGACCTTGAAGCCTTGTATGAGAAATACCACTCTCAGGGTTTTGAGGTGCTCGATTTCCCAAGCAACCAGCCCACCAAGTCTTGCCCAGGCACCGACGAGATGGTGCACCAGTTCTGCAAGGACAACTACAACACCCAGTTTGCCCGTTTCAAGAAAGCGAAAGTGAGCGGTCCTGATGCCGACCCTCTCTTCAAATACCTCACCGAGAAGGTTCCTGGCGAGATAACCGAGGATTTCACCAAGTTCCTCGTCAACAAGATTGGCAAGGTGGTGGCACGTTTCGATGCCAACACTTCCTTCGCCACCATCGAAAGCAAGATACAAGAATTACTATAATCCCTAAAAATAAGCATAACACAAGACACGATGAAGACAAAATGCTTGATCATAGGCAGCGGACCAGCAGGTTACACCGCAGCCATATATGCTGGCAGAGCAAACCTCGCACCACTGGAGTATTGCGGTCCGCAGATGGGCGGCCAGCTGACCCAGACCACTATAGTAGAGAATTTCCCAGGCTATCCGCAGGGTGTGGATGCCAACCAGATGATGATGGAGTTGCGCGAACAGGCAGAGCGCTTCGGTGCCGACATCCGTGACGGCGAGATAATCGAGGCCGATCTCACCCAGCGTCCTTACACCTTCAAGACCGATGGCGGCGAGACCATCGAGGCCGACAGCGTGATTATTGCCACTGGTGCTAAGGCCAAATATCTGGGACTGGCTGACGAAGAGAAGTATAACGGTATGGGCGTGAGTGCCTGTGCCACCTGTGACGGTTTCTTCTATCGCAAGAAGGTTACGGCAGTAGTAGGCGGCGGCGACACAGCCTGTGAGGATGCCCTCTATCTCTCCCAACTCTGCCAGAAGGTGTACCTCGTGGTGCGCAAGCCTTATCTGCGTGCTTCAGAGATTATGCAGCAGCGAGTGAAAGAGGCCGAGAACATCGAGATACTCTTCGAGCACAATGCCACTGGTCTCTACGGCGAGAACGGTGTGGAGGGTATGCACCTCGTGAAGCGTAAGGGCGAAGCCGACGAAGAGCACTATGATGTGGCAATCGACGGATTCTTCCTCGCCATAGGTCACAAACCCGTCACCGACATCTTCCAAGGCAAGATTTTGCTCGATGAAATGGGCTATATTAAGACTCTCGGCACCTCTCAGCAGGTGTGCGACACTACTGGCAAAGCCATCCCTGGAGTGTATGCCGCAGGTGACGTTTGCGACCCTGTATATCGTCAGGCCATCGTGGCAGCAGGCAGCGGATGCAAGGCAGCCCTCGATGCCGAGAAATACCTGCAGACCGTAAGTTCAATTAAGAAATGCAACTTTTGGATATAATAACAAGGAACTGAAAAGAAAAAATCTTTTTTTCAGGAGAAAGAGGGAAAATCCCTCTCTCCCTGATGG
>Ga0310691_10004717_pt1 | contig 15214 bp, 15 predicted proteins | sample 176DNAGHGlowgp2_FD_203887 | JGI IMG/M metagenome (GOLD analysis project Ga0310691, IMG submission 203887) | Sheep rumen microbial communities from Palmerston North, Manawatu-Wanganui, New Zealand - 1766 DNA GHGlow gp2 (v2) (version 2) | ecosystem: Host-associated > Mammals > Digestive system >... | reverse complement strand
AGAATCAAGTACCCGCATATCAAGACAGGCGTGTTGTTTATGATGCTTGATATCTTTGTAATACTCTTTGCGGGATTTGTTTTAAAAGACACTAAGGTCGTACTGTATTCATTCCTTGGTGTAATGATAACTTCTTATGTTATTGATTTTGTGTTATATGGTAGAGATGAGGCTAAGCTCATATACATTATTACCGATAAGACAGATGATATAACAGCCAGACTTCTTGAGGAACTGGATGTGGGTGCAACACATATTTTCGGTCAGGGAGCTTACAGCAAGGAGGAAAAAAAGGTCATCCTCTGCGCAATAAAGAAGAGACTTTCTCCGCTTGCAGAAGATATAGTAAGAGAAGAGGATCCTGACGCATTTATGATCGTTACAAGCGCATCTGAAATTTTTGGTGAAGGCTATAAGAGCTATTTTGACGAGCGTATATAAAATATGAAAAATAACAGTAATAAGCAAAATCGCATGCCCTTTAATAATTCGCAGAACCTTATCTCGATTATTTTTTTAGGACTGGTAAGTGTTCTTGCTCTTTCATACTGTATTGCCACACTTCTTTCCAACGCATCGCTGAAAAGACAGCTTGATGCGGCAAAAAGTGAGCTGGCAGCTCTTGAATCAGAGGGCTATTATACCAAGGCTGAAACGGATCAGATGATCGAGATAGCAACAAATGAAGTTCTCGAAAATGCAGGTGATTCCGTAAAGGAGAGATTTAAGGAAGACCTCATTGAAAACGGGACAAGTGATGCTATAAAGAATCTTTTCCCTGGACAGATAGTTCTGTCTTATGGTAATGAATATCAGTTTTTTGATATATCTGAAGATATAGACAGAAGTTCTTTTCTGGAAACTGATTTTGAGATGGACAAAGAGAGCGGATTCCTTGAATACACAGGTATAGATGAGAGTGTTGTTTTCACTAGAGGAATAGATATTTCCAGAGCTCAGGGAGATATCGATTTCTCAAAAGTAAAGGCATCCGGTATTGATTATTGCATGATAAGAGCAGGACTTAGAGGTTCAACCGAAGGCACTGTTCTTGAGGATGATCTTTTTAAGACCTATGTTGAAAAAGCAAGGGATGCAGGGCTTGACGTAGGTGTGTATTTCTATTCGCAGGCTACAGATGCCACGGAAGCTAGAGAAGAAGCTCGATTTGTGCTTGATCTTATTGAGCCTTATGACATTACGTATCCTGTAGCGATCGACATTGAGGCTAATGAATCCTCTGATGCAAGGACATTTGGGCAGACTCCTGATGTGTATAAGGAAGTTGCCAATGCTTTCCTTAGCACAGTTGAGGCATCTGGATATACACCGATGATCTACGGTAACACCAAAACCTTCGTTGATCTGCTTCAAGATTTTGATATAAACAATTATGCAATCTGGATTTCTGATCATAATATTCCGATCTATTATCCTTACAGATTTGATATGTGGCAGTATTCCGGAGAAGGAAATATTGACGGAATAGAAGGTAGCACAAATATAAATATCTGCGTAACTGATTTCGCAGAATAACAGGGGTAAAAAATGAAGGTATTTAATAGTGATATTTTGAAGGATCCCAATATTTTCAAGGAGAACGTTCTGGATGCTCATGCAGATTTTATAGCATATCCATCACTTGAAGAAATGCGCTTAAAAAAGGGATCTGCAAAAAACAGAGTGATTTATGACTCTTCTCTTAGAATGAGTTTAAATGGTGTTTGGAAATTTTGTTATTCAACAAATATTAAGCTTGCGCCTGCAGGATTCGAAAAAGAGGATTTTGATGATGCGGGATTTGATGAAATACGAATTCCTTCAAATATGCAGTTTGAAGGCTATGATGAGCCAACCTATGTTAATACGCAGTATCCATGGGAAGGACATGAGGATATAGAACCAGGGCAGATTCCGGAAATCTTTAATCCCACGGGAAGCTATATCAGATATTTTACGATTCCCTCTTCATGGGATAAAAACCAGCCTGTATGCATATCATTTCAGGGGGTGGAATCCGGATTTGCCCTGTGGGTAAACGGTGAATATGTTGGTTATAGTGAGGATTCTTTTACTCCTTCTGAATTTGATATAACAGACCATCTAAAAGACGGTATCAATAAGCTTGCAGTTCAGGTATATAAATGGACATCTTCAAGCTGGCTTGAGGATCAGGATATGTTCAGATTATCCGGTATCTACAGAGATGTATTCCTTTATACCAAGCCAAAGGTTCACATTGAAGATATTAAGATCACAGCAAGTCCTGATGCAGATTACTCAAACGGTATTTTTGCTTCTGACATAAAAACTTCCGGCAGCGAAGGATATGTTAAATACAGTATTTTTGAAGCAAAAGATTTCTCCAAAGCTGATAACTTCCAAAATATGGAAAGGAATATTATCTGCAGCGGGAAAGTGAAAATAGAAGGCAAGTGTGCAAGAATTGGCGAAACTATCAAGAATGCCAGACTGTGGAGCGCAGAGGAACCGTATCTTTATGAGCTTGAAGTTGCAGCTTTCGATAGTGACGATAATTTATATGAAACTACTTCGATCCGTTTTGGTGTCAGAAAATTCGAGATGTCGAACGGCATCATGCATCTTAACGGTAAAAGGATAGTATTTAACGGCGTTAACAGACATGAATTTTCATGTGACAACGGAAGAAGTCCAAGAGCAGAAGATGCCCTGCTTGATCTGTGCACGATGAAGAGAAATAACATAAATGCGATCAGAACCTGCCATTATCCTGATGATGTATATATTTACCATCTTTGTGATGAACTCGGTCTTTATCTTATAGCAGAAAATAATATGGAGACACATGGAAGATGGAATTCCATCATAGCAGGAGAAATCCCGATTGAAAAATCACTTCCGGGTGATGATGCAAATTACCGGGCAATGATGCTCGACAGGGTCGATTCTACATATAACAGAGACAAGAATCATCCGGCTATACTTATCTGGTCCCTAGGAAATGAGTCCTTTGGCGGTAGCATTATTAAAGAAATGGCTGACAGATTCAGAGAACTTGACGGTGAAAGACTCATACATTACGAGGGTCTATTCTGGGACAGAAGATATCCCGAGAGCTCCGATATGGAAAGCCAGATGTATACATCTGTTTCCAATGTTGAGAAATTTATTGAAGAACATCCCGAAAAGCCTTTCATCATGTGTGAATATATGCATGCCATGGGCAATTCTATCGGAGGAATGTTCAAATACATAGAGCTGACTGAGAGAAACGAGAAATTCCAAGGCGGATTTATCTGGGATTACATCGATCAGTCTGTTAGAACGAAGAACAGATTCGGTGAGGATTATCAGGCATACGGCGGAGATATAGGAAGACGCCCCTGCGATTATAATTTCAGCGGAAACGGAATTGCATGCGGAACAAGAGAAGCCTATGCAAAGATGCAGGAAGTAAAGGCATGCTATCAGCCATTTAAGATAACAATACAGACTGACGCAAGCGAAAAAGAAAGTAACTACCTAGCGCCCGCTATTCACCCAGAGAAGATCACTGCAACTATCTATAATAAGAATCTTTTCAGAAATGCATCTGAGTATGATTTTTACATGATCGTATCTCATGAGGGCGAGGTTTTATCAAGAACCGTGCTCGATGTTGATATTAAGCCCAAGGATACGAAAACCATCGATCTTACGGATGCCTTTAATAGTATAAAGAAAAATGCAGCAGGTATTTATTCAGAATCGGATAAAGCATTTTTGGATAATTCATCTTGTGATGCTGAGCTTGTTGTATCTGTAGTTGCATGCCTCAAAGAGAATCTTTTGTATGCTGATGCGGGATATGAAATAGCATTTGGAGAAAAGGCAGTAAGAGTTGCAGCACAAAATGATGCTTATATCGATAATACTAAGGAAGACTTAAAGCTTAGAGCTGAGAGCAGATTTAAATTTATAAACAGCCACGACAACCTGGGAGTAAGAGGCGAAAACTTTGAGATATTGTTCTCAAAGGGTCAGGGAGCAATTGTTTCTTACATTTATGCAGGAAAAGAAATGCTAAGATCCATCCCCAGACCTAACTTCTACAGAGCGGCTGTTGATAATGATCACGGCTCAAGAGATCCCATGAGAATGGCAATGTGGAAGACTGCAAGCTGTTTCCAGCATAAGATATGTCCGAACGGCGTAAGCAGCTACAGCGGAATAAAAGAAGACTCAATATATCCGATCATTTCAGAGGGCAAAGATTATGTAGAAGTTACCTTTAAGCGCTATATAGCTACTTATCCGATAACCTTCTGCATGATCACATATAGAGTCCTTGTTGACGGAACAGTAAGGATAAGTCTTGACTATGATAAGAAACAGGGAACACCGGATATGCCTGAATTCGGCTTTATGTTTACGCTTGATGCCGACTATGACCACGTAAAGTGGTATGGTCTTGGACCTGATGAGACATATTGCGACAGAATGCATGGCGGTAAGCTCTCTGTCTATGAAAAACTGGTCGAAGAAAATGTTCAGCCCTATCTTGTTCCGCAGGAAACGGGAAACAAGGTTGGCGTAAGATGGGCAAAGGTTACAGATAGAAAAGGAAGAGGACTCATATTCAGAGGCTATGATGATGGAAATAAATCATCCGATAATTATGAGAGTATTCCCGGAACGATGGAATTTTCTGCACTTCCTTATACACCGGATCAGCTCGATGAAGCAAAACACTTCTACGAGCTTCCCAGAGTTTTCCAGACAGTTGTAAGGCTCAGTCTTAAACAGACAGGTGTTGGAGGAGATGATACCTGGGGAGCATTGGCTCATCCGGAATTCAGAATAAGCGGAGAAAGAAAGCTCCATTTTAGCTTTGAATTCAAAGGAATTTAAAAAAATACAAAAGTAAAGTAAAAATACTTGACACTTATATGGCAATGCGGTATGATAGGCTTCGTGCTTGGAATATCGCATTTCTTTTTAGTTTACTTTACGGAGTGATGATGGAGAAGATAGTTGAACAGGGTCTGCTTTATGACTTTTATGGAGAGCTTCTGACAGACCATCAGAGAAAAATATATGAAGATGCTGTTTATAATGATCTTTCTCTTGTAGAGATAGCTGAGGAATATGACATCAGTAAACAGGGTGTACACGATCTTCTCAGGAGATGTACCAAGTCACTTGAAGGCTATGAAGCAAGGCTTCATATGATTGAGAGAACAGACAGGATCAGGAAGGTGCTTGGAAGTTTATCAAGCGCAGCAGATGATCCGGGTTTTGATAATGATAAGCTTCGCAAGATGGTAAAAGAAGCAGTTTCAGAGATTACGGAGGAATTGTCATAATATATGGCATTTGAAAACTTATCCGATAAATTACAGAATGTTTTTAAGAATCTTCGAGGAAAGGGTCGCCTTTCAGAAGAAGATGTAAAGTCGGCTATGAAGGAAGTCAAGATGGCTCTCCTTGAAGCGGATGTTAACTTCCGGGTCGTAAAATATTTCGTAAACAAGGTACAGGAGAGAGCTGTTGGTGAAGATGTTTTAAACGGTCTTAATCCTGCACAGATGGTTATCAAGATTGTTAACGAAGAGCTTACCGAGCTTATGGGGCATGAAACTACTGAGATTCAGTTTCAACCCGGTAAAAGCACCACAGTTATCATGATGTGTGGCCTTCAGGGTACAGGTAAGACAACCACAGCAGCCAAGATCGCAGGCAAGGTTAAACTTAAAGGAAAGAAACCTCTTCTTGTTGCCTGTGACGTTTACAGACCTGCTGCTATAGATCAGCTCGAAATCAATGCCAAAAAACAGGAAGTTGATTTCTTCTCAATGGGAACGGATGCTAATCCCGTTGACATAGCAAAAGCTGCTATGGAATATGCTGAGAAAAACAATGATAATGTAGTTATCCTTGATACTGCAGGACGTCTTCAGATTGATGAAGACATGATGCAGGAACTTGTTGCTATAAAAGAAGCTGTAACAGTACATCAGTCACTTCTTGTAGTTGACGCGATGACCGGTCAGGCCGCAGTTGATGTGGCAGTACAGTTTAATGACCGCATTGGAATTGACGGAATCGTACTTAGTAAGATGGATGGCGACACCCGAGGCGGTGCTGCGCTGTCAGCCAGACAGGTTACAGGCAAGCCTATTTTATACGTAGGTATGGGTGAAAAGCTCTCAGATCTTGAGCAGTTCTATCCCGACAGAATGGCAAGCAGAATCCTTGGAATGGGTGATGTCTTAAGTCTCATCGACAAAGCGGTTGAAGCTAATCGTGAGCGTGATGAACAAAAAGAACGCGAAATGGCTTCAAAGATGAAAAAAGGTAAGATCGATTTTGAGATGTACCTTGAGTCAATGAAGCAGATGAGGAATATGGGCGGTCTGTCCGCTATCATGGGCATGCTTCCCGGAATGGGTAAGATCAGTGATGATCAGCTTCCCGATGAGAAAAAACTTGCCAAGATTGAAGCAATCGTATTGTCCATGACACCTGAGGAAAGAAGAAATCCTAAGCTAATGAATCCTCAGAGAAAATACAGGATTGCTAAGGGCTCCGGTAATGATATTGCCGATGTAAACCGCTTTATCAAGCAGTTTGAACAGATGCAGAAGATGATGAAGCAGATGCCCGGAATGATGAAGGGCAAAGGGATGAGAGGACTTGGCGGATTCGGCAAGGGCGGCTTCCCGAAACTATTTTGATATGTGTCTTCGGCCTCGCCGAATTTCATATATAAGTGATAATTTATTTTTTTATTTTAATGGAGGATTATTAAAATGGCAGTAAAAATTAGACTTAAGAGAATTGGTAAGAAGAAGCTTCCTTTCTATCGTATTGTAGTTTCAGATTCTAAATTCCCTGTAGCTGGTAGATTCATCGAGGAGATCGGTACATACGATCCTAACACAGATCCCAGCACATGCAAAGTAAACGAAGAGCTCGCTAAGAAGTGGCTTGCAAACGGTGCTCAGCCTACTAACGTTGTAAACAAGATCTTCAAGCAGGCAGGAATCAAATAATAATTCCAAATGAGATTGGGGAAAATTCATGAAAGAATTGGTTGAAGTAATTGCAAAAGCTCTGGTAGACAACCCGGATGAGGTTGTAGTCAATGAGAAAACTGAAGGTCACGGCACCATCCTAGAGCTTCATGTTGCTCCATCTGACATGGGTAAGGTAATAGGCAGACAGGGAAGAATTGCTAAGGCAATCCGTTCTGTAGTGAAGGCTGCATCTACCAGAGAAAATCTTAAGGTTGACGTTGAAATAGTTGACTGATATGACTATGCCCGGAACTGATTATTCAGCTCCGGGTTTTTTAGCAGGAAAGAGCATAGATGAATTTTTATATAATGACGTTATTCCCTGAAATGGTCATGGAAACACTTAATACAAGTATTTTAAAGAGAGCCATTGATAAGGGAGTAATCTTTGCAAAGGCTGTTAACATCCGAGATTATGCAGGAAATAAGCATAATAAGGTTGATGATTATACATATGGCGGCGGTGCAGGTATGCTTATGCAGGCACAGCCGATATACGATTGTTACAAAGCAATTCTTGAGGAAATAAAAGAGAGAAATCCCGAGGCAAAACCCAGGGTTATATATGTTACACCTCAGGGCAGCGTTTTTTCGCAGAAGGTGGCAAGAGAATTATCAAATGCAGAAGATCTGATCTTTTTGTGCGGCCACTACGAAGGAATAGATGAGAGAGTGCTCGAAGAGATTGTAACAGACTATATTTCGATTGGTGACTATGTCCTTACAGGCGGCGAACTTCCGGCAATGGTCATGATCGATGCAGTATCAAGACTTGTTCCCGGAGTCCTTAATAATGAGGAATCTGCGCAAACGGAATCTTTTGATGACGGACTTCTTGAATATCCTCAGTATTCCAGACCGGAAGTATGGATGGATAAAAAGGTTCCACCGGTACTCCTGTCAGGAAATCATGCAAATGTAGATGTGTGGCGATTCCAGAAATCACTTGAGAGAACAAAGGAAAGAAGACCCGAATTATACGACAAATATGTCGAGGAGCATCCTGAACAGTTTACAGGAAAAGCACTCAAAAAACGAAGCAAAGTATTGGATAAGATAAATGAGGACTTAAAATGACAGATTATTTTCAGGTTGGAGTAATTGTAAAGGCACACGGACTTAAAGGCGAAGTAAGCGTATTTCCAACAACTCAGGATCCGGAGAGATTTCTTGATCTAAGGACAGTGATTTTGGATGAGGGAAGAGGCGTAAAAAAGGAACTTACAATTGAAAAAGTCCGCTTTAACAAGAAGTTTTTGATCATCAAGTTCAAGGAATTTAATGATATAAATGAAGTTGAGAGATTAAGACAAAAAGAGCTTATAGTTAGACGAGAAGATGCAATTGAGCTCGAAGAGGGCGAGTATTATCTTGCCGATCTTGAAGGAATGAGCGTAGTTGACGAGGATGGAAACAAGCTGGGAGTTATAAAGCAGGTTATTGAGACAGGCGCCAACGATGTGTATGAGATGAAGAGAAATGATGCAGCTGACGGAGATGATACAGTAATGATCCCCGGAATTAAGGAATGCGTTAAGAACATCGATATAAATAATAAAATAATGACTATACATATTATGGATGGATTGTTAAATTAAAACTATAATAAATGTGTAATATTTTTATATTCAGGAGGTTTTAATTATGGTTGATTATACAGAAGGAGCAGGTTATCAATATCATATTCACCTTAAGGAAGGGGATGTGGGAAGGTATGTTATTCTTCCAGGTGATCCCGGCAGATGCGAGAAAATAGCAGCTTATTTTGATGATGCAAAGCAGGTTGCTTATAACCGCGAATATAATACTTATACAGGCTACCTTGATGGTGAGAAGGTAAGTGTTGTATCTACAGGTATAGGTGGAGCTTCTGCTTCAATAGCAATAGAAGAGCTTCACAAGATAGGAGCAGATACATTTATAAGAGTCGGCACTTGCGGTGGAATGCAGCTTGATGTTGTAGGCGGTGACCTCATTATCGTAAACGGTGCAATAAGAGCAGAGGGTACATCCAAGGAATATGCGCCTATTGAATATCCGGCAGTTTCAACTTTCGAAGTTACGGATGCTCTTAAGAAGTCCGCTGAGGAACTTGGATTTAGACATCACGTAGGTGTTGTTCAGTGTAAGGATGCATTTTACGGACAGCATGAGCCTGAGACAAAGCCTGTTTTCTATGAGCTTCAGAATAAGTGGGAAGCATGGAAAAGATGCGGATGCCTCGGATCAGAGATGGAATCCTCAACACTTTTTATTGTTGGGCAGTGGCTTAGAGCAAGAACAGGAGCTATCATGCTTACTGTAGCCAATCAGGAAAGAGCTAAGGAAGGTCTTGATAATCCTCAGGCTCACGATACTGATTCTGCTATAAAAGTAGCTATATCTGCGATCAGAAAACTGATAGCCGAAGATAAGGCAAAAAAATAATACTCTAATCGAGGAGAAAAATAATGATTTCATACGACGAGCTTATTGAAGAAGCTTTGGAAGCAAGAAAAATGGCTTATACGCCTTACAGCAAATTTAAAGTAGGTGCAGCCCTTCTTACAAAGGACGGAAAAGTCTATAGAGGATGCAATATAGAGAATTCCTCATATACACCTACTAACTGTGCTGAGAGAACTGCTATATTCAAGGCTGTCAGCGAAGGCGATTATAACTTTGAGGCTATGGCTATCGTAGGCGGCTTCGAAGATCAGAAGGAACTTGGACTGTGTGCTCCCTGCGGCGTTTGCAGACAGGTAATAAGAGAGTTTTGCAGTGATGATTTTAAGATCATCCTTCTTAACGGCCAGACAGATGGCAAAAACACTTATGATGTTTACAAATTAAGTGAGATACTGCCACTTAGCTTTGGCCCCGAAGATATGAAGATCAAGCCCAGAAAATAATGGATTAATGCCATAAAACATGCATAAATATCACATAAAATGCTTGACTGAGCAGGTTCTCCATGTTATTATTTTGTATGTTGCGAAAATGACGGTCCTCTGGTACGACAGAAGTATTTAAGAACGTCCATTTAGATATAGGAGACAAACTATGAACACAATTATTGCAGAGATCGAGAAGGAACAGCTGAACCAGAATGCACCTGAGTTCAACACAGGTGACACAGTTCGTGTTCACAACAAGATCAAAGAAGGAAACCGCGAAAGAGTTCAGATTTTCGAAGGAACTGTTAAGAAGATTCAGGGTGGTAGCAACCGCACAACATTTACAGTTCGTAAGATTTCTAACGGCGTAGGTGTTGAGAAGACATGGCCTCTTCATTCTCCTCTTGTAGAGAAGGTTGAAGTTGTGAGAATGGGTAAGGTTAGAAGAGCTAAGCTTAACTACCTTAAGGGTCTCACAGGTAAGAAGGCTAAGGTTAAGGAAAAGGTTCGCTAAGAACTTTTTGAGGGCAGTTACTTATGGTAATTGCCCTTTATCTTTTCTTAAAGAAATTTTTGCTTGATATATTATAAATGTATTAGCTATATTTTTTGAGGAGCCATAAATATGTTCAGAAGGAAACGATATCATTCAATGTTTCATGAAAAAAAGCAAATAGTGACTCCGGAGCTTCTTCGTGAAGTCTTTTCGTGGCTTTTTTATACCGTCCTTGCGGTCTTTGTAGCCTTTGTACTTGTGATTGCTTTTGGTAAGCAGGTAAAGGTTATAGGTGATTCCATGGAAGAGGCGCTCTATAACGGCAAGACAGTACTGGTTGACAGGGTCGTCTATAAGTTTATGGCACCTTCAAGAGGAGATGTTATCGTATTTTTGCCAAACGGTAATGAGAAGTCACATTTTTATGTAAAACGAGTGGTGGCAGTTCCCGGAGAGACGGTTCAGATTAAGGACGGAGTCCTGTATATTGATGGAGAACCCGCCCCTAATGATGGCGAATATGATAAAATGGAAGAAGCAGGAATAGCTGAAAATGAAATATCTTTGGGGAGCGGAGAATTCTTTGTTCTCGGAGATAACAGAAACAGCAGTGAGGACAGCCGCAGTGCCAATATTGGAGTAGTTAAAAGCTCTACAATTGAGGGCAAAGCCTGGTTTTTCTTCGGAAAAGGTGAAGGCGGAAGCGGATTTGTAAACTAAGGTAGTGTAAAGCAAGTTATGAAAACATTAGACCGTCCTAAGGAATCCACCGCAAGCGGTACCCCCTTAGGACCATAGAGGAATATATATGAACAATTACCAGTGGTATCCGGGTCATATGACCAAGGCGATGCGTATGATGCAGGAGAATATTCGCCTTGTTGATATGATAATAGAGCTTACTGATGCCAGAATACCCATGTCCGGAAGAAATCCGGATATTGATAAGCTTGGGCAAAATAAGGCAAGATTAGTGCTTTTAAATAAATCAGATCTTGCTGATCCGGAAGTCAATAAAGCATGGATAAAGTATTTTCAGGATCAGGGTGCCCGTGTATTGGAGATGAATTCAAAGCAGAGCGGGCAGGTCAGGAAGGTTCTTGATGAGGTTAATATCTGCTGTAAAGATAAAATTGAAAAAGACAGACAAAAAGGAATTGTAAACAGACCAATCAGAGCGATGGTTGCAGGCATTCCCAACGTCGGCAAATCTACATTTATAAATAGAATATCAGGAAAAGCAGCTGCTAAAACCGGAAACAAGCCCGGTGTAACCAAGGGAAAACAATGGATAATGCTTGGCAAAAACCTTCAGCTTCTTGATACACCAGGTGTGCTTTGGCCAAAATTCGAGGATGAAAATGTTGGTCTTAATCTTGCGCTGATAGGTTCTATGAATGATGAGAACCTCGATAAGGGAGAACTTTGTGTCAGTCTTATAAGACTTCTTGAAAAGTGGTATTCCGGCGTTATTTGTGATAAATATGATATAACCGATGAACAGAAAAATCTGTTTGAGACAGACCAGTATGAAACACCGGAATCATCTATACTTACAGCGATAGCTTTAAACAGAAAATTAATAAAACAAGGCGGAAAGCCTGATCTCGACAGAGCTTGTGTACAACTTCTGGACGACTTCAGAAACGGACGACTTGGAAAAATATCATTGGAGAGACCGTAATGGATAATAATAAGAAAAATTTTTTGATGGAATCGGGTAGTACTATACTTACAGTTGTCGTAGTAGTTTTGCTTGCTCTTTTGTTTATGAAATTTGTTGCGCAGAGAACCGACGTAGAGGGAGAGTCAATGATGTACACTCTTCACGACGGCGATGCACTTATTGCGGATAAGCTGACCTACAGGTTCAGTGATCCTAAGAGATTTGATATCGTTATCTTCCCTTATGCTCAGGACCCTGATAGCTATTTTATCAAGAGAATCATCGGTCTTCCCGGTGAAACGGTCCAGATCGATTATGACGGAAACATCTATATCGACGGAGAAATCCTTGAGGAGCACTACGGCGCAGAAGTTATACAGGATCCCGGAAGAGCAGCCGAACCTGTGACTTTGGGTGAGGATGAATACTTTGTAATGGGAGATAACAGAAACTACAGTTTTGATTCAAGAGAAGAGGCCGTTGGCAATATAAAGAAGAGCGACTTCATCGGAAAAACTGTTTTCAGAGTATTTCCGTTTTCATCCTTTGGATTTATAGACAAGAACAAGTAATTCGGGAGTTTTTATGCTTGAAAAAATTGGGGATATAAAAAAGGAACTTGCTGCGATCAATGATCCTGAAGGCTACAGATCTTTTTCTTTAAAATATGAAAATGATGAAAGGGCAGGGGTTGCAGCTCTTGTTAAGATGGCCGGTAAGAAATACGATGCATACCAAAAAGAACTCATAAGACTTGAGGGGATGAAAAAGTATGAGCGTTCACATCCTGATCTTGAGTACATTTGCGGTATTGATGAAGTTGGAAGAGGCCCTCTTGCCGGCCCTGTTTATGCCGCAGCGGTAATTTTACCGAAAAATTCTAATATTCTATATATAAATGATTCTAAAAAATTATCCGAAAAAAGAAGAGAAGAACTATATGATGTCATAATGAAAGAGGCAATAGCTGTTGGAATCGGCTATTCAACCCATGAAAGAATAGATGAGATCAATATTCTTCAGGCTACATACGAGGCAATGTATAAAGCTGTTAACAGTCTTTCGGTAAAGCCACAGCTTCTTTTGGTGGATGCTGTACATATTCCCCAGCTTGAAATGTATGAGCAGGAATCAATTATCAAGGGTGATGCAAAGAGTATGTCGATTGCTGCAGCTAGTATAATTGCCAAGGTAACAAGGGACAGGCTCATGAAGGAGCTTGATGAAAAATACCCCGGTTACGGATTTGCATCAAACAAAGGATACGGTAGTGCAGAGCATATTGAGGCTTTAAAGAAGTTTGGACCTACTGAAATTCATCGCAAGAGTTTTATAGGGAATTTTATTTAAACTTTTAAGATAAAAACACGCAAATGAGAGGGGCAATATGAGTGATATACGTATATCACAGGGACGGCCTGTAATCCAGATCAACAGCCAAATAGAAAGCCAGGTTGGCAGTAAAAGCTCTAATACTCCTCAGGGGAATTTGCGCTCACTTGACACCGGAGACAGATTACAGGGCAAGATTCTCTCAATGAGTGAGGATGCCTCCGGCAGAACAGCTACGATAAGTCTTGGCCAGGATGAAGTGATATCCGCCAGATTATCGGACGGAATGTCACTTAGAGAAGGACAGACTGTATCTTTTGAAGTAAGAGGAACCGGCGGACAGATAACCCTGACTCCTTTATTTGAAAATATGACCGCAAGCCAGACAATACTTAAAGCACTTACAGCTGCAGGACTTGAGGCTAATCAGGATAATCTAAATATGATAAAGACTATGATGGAGAACGGCGCTTCCATTGACAAGGATTCACTTACTTCCATGCACAGCCTTGTAAGTTCTCATCCGGACACCAGTGTAAATACTCTGGTTCAGATGAAATCACTAAATATTCCTATAAATGAAAATACAATAACCCAGTTTGAAAGCTATAAGAACTACGAGCATAAAGTCGTTGAAACAATGGACTATATCATGGATGAACTTCCGGGAGCTTACAATGAGCTCTCAGAATCGGGTAATGTCCGTGCTGCAAACGATCTGTATGGTAAAATTTTAAATATGCTTTCAGAGGGTGCAGAGGGAATGTCTGCAGGCGCAAGTACGGAAGCTTCTGCTGTTACCGGTGGCGGTGGCAATATTGCAGAAGGAGTTGAGGCTAATCTCAAAGCTGCCCAGACAGATGGAGTAATACCGGATTTTGCTTTTGAAGAAGAGCATGTAGAACCATCTAAGATTCAAAGTAACTCTGTTATGGCATCTCTTGAAGAAGTAGACTCAGGTATCCATGAAGAAGTGATAGAAAATACAGCTAAGGGTGAGCAGAACGTAAATGGATTACAGAATCCGCAGTCTTTAGAAAATGCAGTCAAAAACGAAAATGCCAATTTCAGTAATAATCGGATGCTATCAGCGCTTACAGATAAAGAGCTGCTTGAAGTATTAAAAGGCTTAAATAAAGAGGCCGGTCCACTTGGAAATGAACTTCAAAAACTTATTGCAGCAAACACTTTACCTGAGCTAGAGCAGATAGATGCTGCAAAGATACTTAAGGAACTCTCTGAAGCCTATCAGAAAAATGCCGAGAATGCCTATAAAAATGATGAGGCATTTTCAAGGCTTTTCCAAAATGATGGATACAACAAGCTGATAAAAGGCGCAATGAAGGATGAATGGCTTATAAAGCCTGAAGATGTTGGCAATAAGGAAAACGTTGAAAATCTCTACCAGCGCCTTAATACTCAGGCGCGTCAGCTTACAGAGTCACTTACAAATGCTCTGGGGGCTGAAAACAGAGTAGCTCAGAGCGCAGCTTCACTTCAGAACAATATTGATTTTATGAACCAGATAAATCAGATGTTCCATTATATTCAATTACCGCTTAAAATGCAGGATCAGGATGCACATGGAGATCTGTATGTATATTCAAACGGCAAGAGAAAATTTGAACCGGGCGAAACAGTAAGTGCCATTCTTCATCTTGATATGGATAATCTGGGACCTCTGGATGTTTATGTAAAGATGAAGGAAAACAATGTAAAGACCAATTTTTACGTAGCTGACGAGAGCGTGCTTGATCTTATTGAAGAACATATAGACATGCTCAACGAAAGGCTTGAAAAAAGT
>Ga0310691_10004715_pt1 | contig 15220 bp, 24 predicted proteins | sample 176DNAGHGlowgp2_FD_203887 | JGI IMG/M metagenome (GOLD analysis project Ga0310691, IMG submission 203887) | Sheep rumen microbial communities from Palmerston North, Manawatu-Wanganui, New Zealand - 1766 DNA GHGlow gp2 (v2) (version 2) | ecosystem: Host-associated > Mammals > Digestive system >... | reverse complement strand
AAACTAAAAACTTAGAAATGGTATTTTCATTTATAGAAGCGTTGGCTCGTTATACTATTATAACTGATTCTGAATATAATAATAGAATAAGTACATTAACTACAAGGATAACAAATTTAAGAAATAATAGAGTAGAACAACATAGACTAGAAAAACTAAAAGACTCATTTGAAAATTCATATAAAACCTCTAATGGTATAAAAACTGTAGTCGGTTGGAATAAAAAGATTATTGATATTATTCAATCAGAAAATACACGTTCTCAACTAGGTTTAGCCTACGATGAATTTAAAAATAAATTTATTAAAGGAGATTCACTACAAGATTTATAGTATGCATATGCAGGTGGAGATCCCTTAAATCGTCCTTATAATGATTTTATTCACACTAGTAATCTTTCATTCATATCAGATCTTCTTAAAAATGATGTAACAATCGATTTAAAAGATTCTGAAACTAAAGATACTTAGTTATTTAAGCATTTCGATAATGTAGTTAAGAAATTATCAGAATATTCTTCTAAACTAAAAAAAGATAATTCAAATTTAGAAGATGTTTTAGAAGAATTTTCTAAAGTCTGGTTAACTTATAATTAGGACTTACTACTTAATTCTAAAATTAAACTAGAACCAAGGTATTGTGATAGAATGGCTTTAGGAGTATTAGAAGTATACAATCCTAAAACTAATCAATATGAAATATTGTATGATACACATACTATTGAAACTACAGGAGAAGAAAATAAAAAGATTAAACAAACTATTAAAGTACCAGTACAAATAGCAAGTAGAGAAGACTTAGCGTTTATTAAGGCATATGACTCTAATAATAAAGAAGTTAAATATTATGATAGTTCTTATGATTTAAGTAAATTAAAACTATTTTATAAAGGTAAAGAAGTTAGAATTAGAATTAATCCATTATTAGAATAGTATAATCTCAATACATTTTACTGGACAACATTATCGACTTTTGCAACTGCTGGTTCACATATTTGGAATGATGCAAAGGGAGGAACAAATACACTAAACGAAGAATGTTTAAAGTGGTTTGATAATAATAAAAGAAATGTTATCATGACTGCAACAAAACTACAATTTGAATTAGGTGATGCTTGGGGAGTTCCAAACGAAGCTAAAATTGCAGTTATTGATGATATTACAGCAACCTGTTCGGGTATATTAGGAGATACTCCTTCAGTAAAACCTTATGATGGAGCTACATTCGTCAATGCTTTTATGTACTATTGGGAAAATTATTCATTAAATAATCAAATTACTGGTACTACTAAAAAACCTATTTATGAGTTCTACGATGAACGATTAATGGCCGGAGGACTTATCAAAACTGCTACATTTGCACTTACAAATGAGATGATGAGGAACTCTATATGGGCAGCAAGGGCAATGTGGAAATCTTCTAACATGACTTGGGAATATCAAAGAGGTATAAAAGTAGACGATGATCATGCAATAGATTTAACTCTTGGATTAGGAGTAGGAACAGTTGGATTGTAGGCAACAGATGGAAAAAGAGGACCTATGTATTTTGAATATATTAATGGGAAAAGATATGTTAAAGAAATCATGGGTTTTACATCTTTAGGTAAAAATAAATATAGAATTAGTACAAGAGTTATTGACCCTGAAACTAATAAACAATTTTATGAAGATTCTTATGAAACAACTATAACAGACAATTATACTTTCTGGAAAGTTTTAGGTAAATATAATAGTTGCGAATGGAATGATAAGACTAAGAAATATTAGTATTCAGAAAATTCAATAAAAACTGTAGCTGATTGGGCAGCAAAAATAAAATTTATTAGGACTAAAGATGAAAAAGGTGAAAGTGTGTGGAAACAAGTAACTGTTGGAGATAATATAGACCAAAGTCAATTATCTTTTCAGAAGGACTCTTATGAATTAAGAGATACCAGATTAGTATATTGCCCACTTAAAGAAGCTAATATTCATTACTTAGTAACTAAGGGTGCTATTAAAAAATATGCAGCAAACGTTAATTCTAAAGAAGCATACTTTTCAGATAAACCACTAAACTTCTTTAAAATTAAGATGTTAGAAGCAGGAATTCAATTAGATCCCACCCATGATGCTGATCAATCGGTTGTATCTATGATGACTTAGGTAATTTCTGCATTAGCTGAACGTGGATACTCTCACGAATAGGCACAAGAGGTTTATTCAGCTTTAGGAGAATTAACTAGTTTAGCTATTGCTGATGGAATGAAAGCTTTTGATACTTATTTTGCTACTAAAGATAGGGCAGATTTATAGACAGTTGTTTCTAAACTAATTGTAGAAGAATTTGCATTTAGTCAAAGTTAGCACAAAGGAAGTAATCTAGCTGAAGCAATAACATAGAGACTAATTAATGAAGGAATTAAAGGTAAAACATTAACTTTTAAAGACACTTATGGAGTATACCCATTTAGTGATCCTTCAATGTTTGCTATACTACAAACAACTATTACTTCAGCACTTAATAAGAAGGCTATTAAGGCTCAGCTATTTGGAACATTAGCTGTATTAAATCCATCTCATGAAATTCATAAGATGCTCGGCCAAAAAAGATTAAGTGAAATTCATACATTAGCTGATCTTGAAAACGAATAGAAGTATTTAGACACATTAACATCATTAAGTCAAACTGAAATAGGTAGAACATATCAAGTAGTATTAGATGCAAGTGAACTTAAAAAGGAGAAAGAACTAAATATTCTTCCAGAAAATTCATTAAATGGATAGTTAATAGAATTGAAAGATTCTGACTACTATTACTTATGGAAATATAAATTAGCAGGAAGAAAGTATACTCTTAAAGAAATTATTTATACTAAAGGTAATACTTTTAATGGTACTGTAGAAAATGTTAAGAATGCAATAAAAAATTCAAATAATCAGTTTGGATTTTTTAATATATCTTATGGAAACAAGCAGCAATTTATAAGATTAGATGATGTATCTGATTTAGATAGATTAGTTGGATCTACTACTCAAAATATTTCAGTAGAAAAAATTAATTTATACGGAAGAAATTTAGGTTCTTATAATATCCATATAAAATCTGATAAGGGAAGTTTTAATCGATATGATTTAAGACCTGTATAGGATGCTGTATTATTTAAAATTAGTAATCAAATTAAAGATTTTTCTAAAAATTTAGGGGAAAAATTAATTGGACCAATAGAAGAATCTAAATATTGGACAAGCCTATTAAGTACTTTAAAAGTTAATCCAGAAAAAGAAGAATTATATCGGTATGTTGCTAGAAATCTAGCAAACGTAAACACAACCTTACCTGAAAAGGTTTAGATAGAAAAGTAGCTACAAAATGAATTGATACAACTTTCAAAATATCAAAAAGTAAATATCTACAACAGTAATAATACTTTAACTACCGCAACAGTTGGAGGATATGCAGTAAAGAAATTTGAAGCAATTTTACCTAGAATTTATGCTACATAGTTTGGATTAAGACAAGGAGACTCAATTAAAGATGTCCTAAGTAATAGTTACTTCTTCTATGATAGAATGTTAGAAAACTATATTGGAGAAAAAGCTCCAGATGCAAGAATGTATGATCTATGCTTTAGACGTAATGACGGTGAACATGTATACGTATTATACTCATAGGATCCAGAAAACACAGACTTATTATCAATGTCTAAAGTAGCCATAGATAAATATACTGATGATAACGGAACCTATCGTATGGATCCTTATAGAACTAGGAAAAAATTATACCCAATTTCTAGTCATAGTGATCAAGTATTTTATGATGATGTAAGTAAATGTGAAGTAATTGTTACAAATAATCTTAAATTTTATATTGATAACTTAAATTATACAGATATTAATATAAGTCGTCAAACAAATAACTAGAATTTAATTTAGACGGCAGTAGCAGAAAATAAGAATAAATTTATCTGTCGACAATTAACAAATAGAATTAATGCAGCTGGAGGAGTGGATAAATTTATTGAAAATCAAGATAAATTATAGACTTATATTACAGAATACGTTAAAGGAACATCAAAAAGAACTAAGGCTGAAATAGATATAGATATTTAGAAAACTGATCAAATCTTTTATGATTATATTAAAAATTTAAGTGATAAATAGAGAACAGCATTTAAACAATCACTTGAATTTACAGTAGCTCGTATTCCGGCTCAAGGCATGCAATCATTCATGGCTATGGAAATTGTAGGATTTCATGATTCAAATGTAAATGATTGTTTTGTTAGCGCTGAACAAATTAGATTATAGGGATCAGACTATGATGTGGATAAAGCAACATTTATGGGATTTGCTTTTAATAAAGCAGGAGAATTTGTAAAATGGAGTCCATTCTTTCAAGAAAAAACTATCACTGATTTAAAAATTTCTATGGATGAACTTCCTTATCCAACAGGAAGAAGAATAACCATAACTTAGGGAGATACTAATAGTATTGATTATTCTAAATATGAAAAACTTTTTAGAACGAAAGAAATTAAAGGTGATAGTGAGGAAGACTTTAATAATGAAACAAATACTGTTAAACAATTAAAAGGTTTTAGAAATAGATCAGAACAAAGGCTTTTAGGATAGTTAATTAGAGAAATTAATGCTTTAGTTAAAGAAAAAACCAATATAGACAATAATATAACAGATGTTGAATTAACTTATAGCGACGAGTCAACTAAAGAAACTGCAGAAGCTATTTAGGCAATTGTAAATAAACATAATCTTTATATTAGAAGAGTATCTAAAGAAGATAAAGAAAATTTACTTAAAAACTTTGTATCTTACAAAACATTATCTATTTCACAAAACCCTGTAAACGCATTGGCTGGAGAAACTCCTGTAGATGAAAGTGCTTAGCCTTTTAAAGATTTAGCAGACATTTCTCCATTTGGTAATAAACCAGAACATAGTCGACCAGGTAATAGTGCTATTTTATTCTCTGCATTACTTCAAAATCAAGGAGGTAAAGATGTAATTAGTATTGCTGCTTCATTGGGATTAAAAACATTGCATGCTGTAACTTAGGCATATAATAACAGTATTGCACATAAATCAGATATTTCTAATTTATGGTTTAACGTAAACTTAGTTGACCCAAAAGGCCAAAATGATAAGTCTTATCACTTTCTTGCAGATGCATAGCTCGAAGTTAAAACTAATTTATCTCCAGCAGAACAACGAACAGAAGTAATAAATAGATTAACTAGTAAGGGATTAACATATGATTAGGCCAATATGTTATGGGAATCTTATGTAAATCATTCGGAATGGGCCGGTTCAAACGAATCAGGTATATTAACTCTTGCTACAGATAATGCAAAGGAGTTAAGACTAGATCGTTTAAACGCAGGACAAGACTTAGCTCCTATATACTTATATGGAATTCTTATAGGAATGCCCAGAGAGGACATATTTAAAATTATGACTTCTCAAACTGCTCAATCATTAGCTAGAATTACAAAGGGCAATTTATTTACAGAACCTCATAGATTCTTAGATTCTATGAAATCTGCTATAGGATTTTTGGAAAAAGATCCAAATTTACCTAAAACTGGAATAAGCTTAAATGTATTTAAGCGAATGGAAACATTAACTCCAATTGATGGATTAGAGTATGATGGAAAAGATATAAAATCATTCTTAGCCTTTAAAGATTCTACCATAAAGTAGACAGTTACTAAGTTAACTTAGGAAGGTAAATTTGATATATATTTGAAACGATTAAAACTCCTACAGTAGAGAATCTAGGCAACTGAACATGCAGCAATAACAGATAAAAGACAATATAATGACTATGCAACTAAGTATAGAGTAGGTTTATCTTATGATGAAAAATATGCAAGAGATACAATTTTAAGATTAATAACATATGCTAGTGCGGTTCATGAAATTATTGATAATCATATACAAATAACAAAGAGTAAAGATATTATAGGAAATCCATGGGCCGATTTACAGAATATTAAAACTCTATTTACTGGACAACAAGAATTACAAAACGTAAATTAGTTGTTAAGCCTTAATCAAGGATAGAGAACTAAAATGGATGAAGTATATGCATTTTATGAAAGATTTTCTGGAATTTTACAAAGAAAATTGTATGATAATGACATGATTAGTAAAGGTAAACTGACTAAAAATGCTTAGGATACTTTAAAAGATGTATTAAGTCCAGAATTAATTGAAAGTGCAGGACGTGTAGATTTTGATAAGTTCATTAGAGATAAAAACTACCAGTAGGCAGTTATTAGAACTTACGATGCCTTAAAAACTAGAGCTACAAAATCTCCAAGTACTATAAATCCATATTGGGTAATAACTTCAGTTCCACATTTTTATCAGTACTTAAATGCTGCACACACTATTTATTTGGAAGCAAATATATCAATAAAGAATAGAGCAATGATAAGTGATATAGTTCCACATATAAATAGAACTTTCTCTCCAGAATCAAAAGATAGTTCAAAATATTATAGTAGAGCTTTAAAATTTCTCGATGGTTTAATGTCAAATGCTTTTCTTAGAGAAGATAAACAAATTGAAATTCCTGCAGGAAATAAAATATTTAAATTAGACAAAGAAACTAAAAAACTTGTTTATTAGGTATATGACTATCCTGCACTAATAGAACTTGGTACTCAAGAAGGAAACGAAACATTTAGAACTTGGATGAATCAAGTAGTAATTCCAGGATTAGTAAGAGAAGGAAAATTGTATGATGATAGTGTAAAAATAAGACCAATTAATCTTTAGGTACAAGGGGTTCTTGGAAATAAATTTATTGCAGACTTAACACCAAATTACTCAAATTAGACTCCTACCAGGAATAATATGATGATTTATACATTACCTATTGATACGATTCCAAAATCAGATACAGAGATTGACCAATTGGCTAAATATATTGTTGACTTTGCTAAATTAAATAAAGAAGTATATAAAGTCTCTGATAACACATCTTATTCTATAACAGACTTGTTTTTCTATTATAATCTAATAAATTTCTAGAATAGAGGCGGAGGTGGAGCATTAACTCCATTGTTTGAACCATTTATCAGATCTAAAGAAAACACTGCTAGTACAAGATACATAAAATTTATATCAGCTTTAGATACTGAATACGATTTTAAGATGGGAAGAGATTATACGGAAGAAATGTTAAATATAGCTCTAGCTCCAACAACTTCAGAAATAGGTATGAATAAAGCTAGTGAAAAACATATTCCATTTTTATTAGCTTCTAATGATTATACAATGCAATATGAATTACATGAATATAATCCTAAAGCATTAGATCGTAGAGAGCAAGACGCACTTGATGCAGGCGTTGAATCTGAATATATGCCAAAGAGAACTCCGTTAGAAAAAAGAGGTTTTATGTTACAACCAGAAATTGTAACTGGCTTATCGACTTATGCAACTAAAGAATTAGATATTAGTTTAGAAAATAATGTTACCAAATCAATAGCACTAGACTTTATAGAAGCTGATATATCAATAGCAGCTATTCAAAATTAGATAAAAAATATTAAGATTTCAAACCTAAAAGTGGAAGGAGTCCCAGATAGAGATATAATAATATCAGGAAAAAATCTTGATTCATATATAAAAGTAACTAGAGATGAAAATGGAAACATTGGATATAAGATAAATCCAATTTCTTTATTATCAAAATTATAGACTTTAAGAAGAGCTTGTTAATATGTATTTATGCAATATTGAAAATGTACCATAGGTCAAAGAGTTAAAGAGTGCTGTTCTACCAACGACAGTTAGTAAAGAACAAGAAGCATTATTCTATGCTTTAACTGATAAATGGCTACATGACTTTAATAGACTTCCTAACGCAGATGAGTTCCCTCCAGCTATTGGAGTGGACTCACTGCCTTAGGTAATAAATAAACTAAAATTGAAAAAATTAGGAGATCAGTTTTACACATCTGCAGATATTATTAGAGATTATACAGGTAGATCAAATGATGTTGAAATAGCTTAGGTACTTAATACGTTACATAAAGACTATAACTTTGAAGTATATACTGTTGGTGATGAAGTATTAGTAACAGCTAAAAAGAGGCCAACTGATGCTATTAAGGAAATAGATCCACTTCCAGATATGCAAATTGCAAAAGGTGCAGTAGGACATTTATTACATAAAATAGAAGATATGCACGGTATAAAAATTAATGAAGTTTCTTCTAAAGATGTAGCTAATCGTCCAGATTTTCCAAGTGCAATTACGTTAGGAGGATTTATATTAAATGGAGAAATTTTCATTAATACGGATAATTCTACACCAAATACCAAAATACACGAATTAATGCACATTTTTATGGGAGGCATTAGATTCTAGAATCCTGATTTATATAGAAATATTCTCGAAATAATAAATAAAGATAAAGATATTGAGTATAAACTCAATTAGTTTAGATACAGAACAATGTCTGATAAGTTAGAAGAAGTTGCAGTTGAGGAAATTAGTAATTTCTTATGTGGACAAAAATCAAGTATATCTAATCTACCAGCGAAAGATAAATATGAGCTAGATTATAATATACGCAGACTTCTGGACTCAATGCTTGATGGAGATTTTAGTGTTAAAATTATTGAGGATAATGTGTTATATAAATCTTCATTAGAAAAGGTAGCTAAATTAGTAAATTCTTCAGAAGTATTTAATGGAATGACTGGTACAGTTAGTGACTCATTTGTACATAGACTTTTAAATAATAAAAAATCAGATCTTTTAAGAAGAAATAAATTAATAGAAGTATGTTAATATGAATTGTAAATATTATTATGGAACAATGGCATTTAACTCAGAGTTAGAGTTGGATGATTTCTTATTAAGTGACGGTCCAAGACTACTAGAAAAATATAAGGACTTTGTAGGACAAGAACAACCAAAAACTAGACAACTTAAATGGGCTGAAGTCGTCGATGACTTAGCTGAAATAAGTTCTAGTATTAAAGGCACAACAAAATACAATTTTCATTTAAATACTCAAGAATTTGAAAGTTCTGGTACTGTATCTGTAACTAAATTTTTATCTGGATTAGAGATAGATGGTAATCTAGTATTTCCTGAATTTATAGAAGAAAATTATTTTAATGAAAGAATAAAATCTTGGAAAAGTAATAAAGAACATAGATTTACACAAAAAGAATTAGCAGACTTTGCAGAAGAACCAGAATTCTAGAATGAAAAGATTCCAGAAGTCTTATCACAAGAATTAATTGATAGATTAATAGCAATTGAAAAAAATAAATGGGAAAATGAAGCCAAAGTTGGTTCTGCTATACATAATTTATGTGAAATATTTTTCTCTAGGGTATCTAAAGATGATAGAACCTTCAGAATTTATGGAGATGAAACAGACAATAAAAAAATAATAGCCACTTTCCAAAGAAAAGCAGCTAAAGAAACCTTAGAGATGTTATCTAAGGATCAAATGGATGATGTTATAAATTATTGTCGAAGTTTAAAAAGAGAAATAGAAAGCACTTATGGTGGAAAAAATGGAGGAAGATTCTTATATTATCCTGAATTAAAAATAAAATCTCCTGCAACAGATCCACAAACACAAAAACCGATTGAACTATCTGGTATGATTGACCTTTTAGTTGTTCCACCAGAAGGAGATCCATTCATTATTGATTATAAAGTGTCTCCTAATGACTATGAAAATGAGGCAAAACAAGGAGATCTCCCAGAGGACATTGAACCAGATGCATATAATAGAGCTAAAAAATTAGGTTTTGCTTATCAGTTATCAACTTATGGAAGAATGATGGGTAGGATAAAACCGGCATTACGAAGTCCTAAAGTATTAGTAGCCCCTATTTAGATTCTTGGGTATGGAAGAAAAAATGGAGAATGGAATTATGAAAAAATAAAAAATAATGATACTACTACTTTACTACATGAAGTATTTAAAAGTTAGGTTGATGAGAATCACGTACAAAGTAATTTAAGTACAATATTTGCTAATATAGGAATAGCTCAAATAGATGATACAGATATGCTAAAAAAGATTAAAGAAACAATGTTAGGTTGGTTTACTAAATATAGATCTAAAGAAATTGGGTGGTCAATGAGAGATATTGAAGAATTAATTGAAGACCCAAATCATTCTTATGAAGAAAATAAAAATCCTGAAAAAGAAGAAGAAAAATTCTCTTATAAACTATTAGGAGGAAAAACAATTTATGGTAAGACTAAATTAGAATTAATCAAAAATTTAGCAGAAGAAATTAAAGGATATGAGGATAGATTAAAATCAAGTACAAAAAGACTAAAAGATTTAATTAATAATGAAAATGAATCATATTCTTAGTTTTCAAATAGACTAGAACATTCTGATGGAAATACTAATTGGTATACTAAAATAATACGAAAATATGCAGAAAATGATATATATGAGGTTATCGGTACAGACAAATTTAATCCAGTAGAATTACCAAGTTTATTAGAAGACTTAGGAATTATCTTATTAAAGAATAGACTTACTGGACATATTGAAGTTATAACACTTACACACGAAAAAATAGACAGTTAGTTAGATCGAAGAAATCCAAATAAATTAATTACTCAAGGTTTAGGAATATCTGACATTGTTGATAAATCAGGTAAAGATTTCTTACTTGATGCAGTAAATGGTAATGCTAAAATAATAGAAACATTATTAGCTTTACATTTCATACCAAAAGAAGTTTTCTAGGATTCAAAAATACATAGTATTAAGATAGTAAATCCATTCCTAAATAGTGGCTTAACTGCAAGCAATAAACAAATATTATATGCATATAAAACATTAAATAAGTACAAACCATTAGATAATAACTTTGGAAAAAATAGAATATTTTATGATGGTAATGATGGTGATATAAAATTTTGCTCTGCTCTTGAATAGGCTATTGATTCACTTAAATGTGGATATAAATTAAGGGTAGCGAAAAATAAACTAGGTAATGTAACAAAACAAATTTATAATAAATGTTTAACACCATTAGAGGAAGTATTTCTGGATAAAGATGATGAAGTAATTGACTTGGCGGGAAAAAAACAGACAAATTCTCCAAAGAATAATATTGAAGCTATACAACAAGCTATTATAGAAATGGAAGATTTAATTCCAGGACTTAGAGAAAGAAATTTAAAAAGTTATGACTTCGACACAACAGATGAAGAAGTTGAACTTTAGTACCAATCATTGCTAACTGCCCTAGCTGAAGAATCTGGATATGATTATAAATAGCAAATAAAGGCATATGATAATTTTAAAGACAGTTGGAACATATTTTTTGGTCATTCTGGTCTTAGAACAGATAATCCAGGAACAACTGCAAGCTCGAATTTAAATAAAATTACTGAATTCATTGATAATTGCTTTAAAAGAGTAACAGATGCAATTCAAAGACCACATGCTATAACATAGGACCTCATTATTAAAATGAAAAAAGAGAAAGGAATTACTTATTTAGGAGATTCCACTTTCCAAAACCCATTAAAAATATATGAACCTATGACTAATGCTAAAGAAAGAAAACCAGATGAAGATTGGCTATTTACTAATCCTTATGCTAAACATACAGGTTTATCAAGTACAGAAGAAGAGTTCTTAAAATATATATTACTTAGAATTAATTACAATCGTTATCATAAACGAGGTGAGACACTTGATGATTTTGAAACTAGACAAATTGATATGATAAATAAAGGAAACACTGCATGGTTAAGAGTTCCGCTATCATATAAAGGTACACAAGGTAAACTAGAAACTCAAGGTCTTATATCTGCAGCAAAAGATTATTTTAAATCATGGGGATGGAATGAAGCAAAAGCTCGTATTAAAAAAGATATGGAACATTTATTAACTCCAGAAGGAGTAGATGCCAAAGATGATTTATATGCAGTTCGTACTAGATTTGATTAGGGAGAACGAAATGATAAACGAGCAGAAATGTTAAAAGACATTAATAGTTATGATCACGATCTTCAATCAGTGTTTCTAAATCATATGTTCGCATATAAAATGAAAGAAGAATCATAGAAATCCTGTATGTTAATTAAGGCAGCTCATGTAGACATTATAAATTAGGAGTTGATGCAAAATAAGAGAAGGGAAGCTGAAACAGAATATTTAATGAATAATGTTAAAATTATGTTAGGAAAACCATTAATGGATGAAGAAGATGTACAAATTTATTATTTTGCAAAAAAAATCATGAAATTAGCTTCTATAGGAGCATTAGGATTTAACCCCAAACAAATGTATCAGTTACTTGAAGGTATTTGGAAAGATATTGGAATTGTTTGGAGAAATGAAGATGGAAAATATGGATTTACAGCAAAAGAAATGATAGACTCCTTTATTGACGTATACAAGGAGTTTGGTAAATTTGGATTTTATCCAACTAAACTTGAAAGAATAAATCAACTATATAGAATTAATGATATGGACATTAACGTATATGCTGAGCATTTATAGAACTCTCATAATATTTTTAGAAATTCTAGTATGTTTGTATTTAGACTTGCTTCCAGACCAGACTATTATAATAGAATGACTATATTTGAATCTTATATGAGACATGATGGTGTATGGGATGCTCATCATCTAAATGAAAAAGGAGAATTAATTTATGATTTCAACTTGGATAAAAGATTTAATTTACTAGCTGAAGGAAAAACTGATGTTCCTGAATATAGGAACCAAGAAGCATTATACATAGCTATGGCTAGACAATTTGAAATAGAAGAAGCTATATATGCTGATGGAACTAAGTTTAAATTTGAATTTCCTAAAAATGGAATATATAAACCACTACCTCAAGCATATACAAATAAATAGGCACATTCATATAAAGCAATGGCTGATAAAATGTATGGATATTATTCTCATGAGAAAAAAGCATTAATGTAGACTTCTCTAATGGGAGCATTAATATGGCAAATGAATACTTATTGGTCTGGAAAGAAAAATCAATGGTTAGCTATAAGTTCAGTAAAAGATAGAGGATGGTTTACTCATTATAGTGAAGTAGTATTAGATGAATCTGGTAAACCTATGATAAAAGATGGTTAGGAGGTAAGAAATTACTATTATTATCAAGTAGACAATGATGGTAATATTTTATTTAATGAATTACCTGTAACTAGAGATAAATTAATAAATAAAGATATACTAATTCCTTTTGTTTAGTGGGAAGGATCTTTTTCTGAAGGAATTATAGTAACATTATCTTAGATGGTTAACGATGTTATAGCAATGAATATAGCTGATAAAGATGGATTTATTATTCCTAGAGGGGGTTTATATGAGGATTTATTAAATGAAGATGGGACTTATTCTAGAAACTTACTCAAACAGATATAGGCAGTACATAGCCAATATTGGAATAATAAAAATGAAAACTTAAGAACTGCATATAGGCAAAATTTAAAACAATTAGCTTATGACATGAGTGTTTTATTTATAATGGGATCTATAATAAGCAATTAGATGCACCAATTTATTAATGATTATACAAATAATCATAAAGATGACCACACAATATAGTAGGGACTTGCTAATGCATCCTTAGCACTAGCTGAATCAATATTTGATGCATCTACTCTAGATTTTAATCCAGTAGAATCAGTAGCTGGTAGAGGAGTAAATTGGACACCTTTTGCAATTACAACAATATCAAGATTATTAAAATTATGGTCTAGAGTAATTACTGGAGATGATACTGTATTAACAGGATTTTTAAATACTTTCTCAGCAAATAGAGTTACTTTAAAACCATTAATCAAACAAATAGCAGATCCAGAAATAAAGAAACAAATAAGAGAAAATCTAAAGGCAGAAAAAGAAGGAGAAGAACCAACTTCTATAGAATCATACAATGCACTACAAGAATATTTAACTTTAACTTCAATGTAGTTAGCTCATGCTTAGTAAAAAAAATAAGGGGGAAGCAGTGCAAACGCACCACTTCCCCCTATTATATTAAATGTCTGAAAAATATCCTGGATCTGCCATCATTATGTCATAATGTTTATCATGCAAATACAAATCACTAGGACATTCAAAAACTTTAATTGTTTCAAATCTTTTATTTAAATAAATTATATAACACTTCAGTGGTTTAGAAACCCACTTTACGTTTCTTTTCAACACCATTTTCAACTTGCATATTTAAAACATCACATAAAGCCATATCTTCTTTAGCAGTTTCCTTAATACCAAGTTTATTAAATAAGTTTTGTACTTTAGTTTTATTCAATTTCTTGAACTCATAACTTAACGCACATCTTCCCTTACGTTGTAGGGCAGGATCTACATTTCGTAAATCAGTATTGAAAGTACAGATAAATTTAAGACCTAAATTATCTCCAATTAAACCATCAGTTAGTTGCAATAGTGGAGTGATTAGAGTATTATAAGAATCATCTCTATTCTTAATAATACTTTCACAGTCTTCCATAATGAAGATTCCGTTTTTACATTTTAATAGAAATTCAGAAAACTCTGTACTATTAATCATATTAAACATACTACTATCTAACCAGTAGAATTTTAATTCTGGATGTTCAAGAATAAGTTTTCTTAATAAGAAAGTTTTACCAGTTCCTGGTAATCCAAAGAGTAATAATATAGTACTCTTACTATCTTTAGCAATAGCTTCTTCTATCTTAGTATATGGACAATCATCATTATAGTTCTCTTCAATATTTACTTCCGCTTCCTTAATTGGCATTAATTGTTTATGCATAGTACCTTTTGAGTCTACCGAGACATAAATAAGATTGACTGTATCATTCTTTTCTAGTACAATACTGTCTACGCAAACTTGAGGACGTTCTTTATGAAGATGGAAAATAGTTGCTCTAAAAACAATAAATTCATCAGTAATTACTATACGATAACCTTTCCAAGAATACACTATTGCTTCTGGGCATTTTTCAATAAGTTTATTTATTGTCTTTTTATAGCTGAACTTCTCAGGAATAAATTCGTCTTCATCTTCATCTTCTTCTTCTTCTTCATTAATATCATCAAAGAAATAGTCTACATATGGAACTTGACCAAATAATTGGTAAAAGAGATAAGTCATAAAAGCATCATCTCCTTTTTCTTCCATAATACATTTATTGGATGCTAATAAATTTAGTGCAGATAAAACTCTTTCTAATGTCA
>Ga0310691_10004714_pt1 | contig 15220 bp, 8 predicted proteins | sample 176DNAGHGlowgp2_FD_203887 | JGI IMG/M metagenome (GOLD analysis project Ga0310691, IMG submission 203887) | Sheep rumen microbial communities from Palmerston North, Manawatu-Wanganui, New Zealand - 1766 DNA GHGlow gp2 (v2) (version 2) | ecosystem: Host-associated > Mammals > Digestive system >... | reverse complement strand
ATGGAGTCCTACGTCGGGGATGGCGGGCTGCAGGAGAAGTACGGGCACCTACAGGACGCTGACTGGAATGTCATCAAGGGCCTGTGGACGAAGGACTGGCAGTACGGTCTTTCGACCGAGGACGCGATCCGGCAGCTGAACGGCCAGGCACCGGTCGAGTACGACAGCATGTACACCGACTCTCTTCTCGACGATGAGCTGAAGGCGGCAGGGCTGCCTCCGTCGAAGCTGCTGAACGGCAAGCTCGCGGAGAAGTACACCGACTACCTCAACCAGTACGGCGAGCATGTCGCGTTCTCGCAGACGCGTGACGACTTTTACAATGACGTCGCGGACAAGCTGTACCGTGCCGAGCTTACCGGCGTGAAGCGAGGCTCCGAGGACTGGAACAAGATCTTCTTTGATACGCTGTCCTCGGATAAGTACGCGGGGCTCTGGGACTACTACACGGCGCCTGTCACAGAGAAGACGGCGTCTACCGGCACCGATACCAAGACCCTTGCGGAGCAGATCCTTGCCGGCAGCACCGATGCCGAGATCGCGCAGCAGACCGCAGAAGAAGCGTTCGCGGCGACGCAGGCCGAGCGCCAGAAGGCGGCGAAGGCGGCGGCGAAAGCGGCGAAGACCGATGCGTACTTCGACAACAGCTTCTCTGTGTCGGATTTCCTGACGCTCTACGAGCAGAACATCACCGCGTCGGAGAACGACCGCGGCTACGGCAAGGTCAACAACGCGGTCCGGCAGGCGGCTGCCGACATCGGCTACACGACCGACCCGGCTTTCACCGTTTCCGGAACCGACAGCAGCATCCTCGTCCGCGCCGGCGGTTCGAGTGCACGGGTCTCCGGCAGCATGGGCAGCCATGGCGGCAGCTCGGGTAGCTTCGGTGACGTGCAGACCGGCAGCCCGCTTGACCAGGCTCATGGTAATGCCACTCCGATCAAGCATGCCAACCAGACCGACGTCGCGGCGACGTGCGCGAAGCTCGTCACCGACGGCTTTAACTCGGAGGAGTACTGGCAGGTCATCGGCGGCTTGACGACCGACGAGTACGGCGCCGGCTTGGTGCTCGACTCGAACACGCAGAGCCAGGTCGCAGCCTACGGTCGCGTCGTGTCGACGCGCTTCGGCAGCGAGCTGCTCGGTCTCGCAGCGAACGGCGCGTCTGCGGAAGAGCTGACCGCGTTCGTGCAGAGCGCGGTTTCCCGCGGTGCTACGCAGGAGCTGCTGCTCGGCGCGTACGATGCAGTCATGGCCGCGCTTGGTGGTGCCGACGACACGGACACCTCCCGCGACTGGGACGGTCTGTCTCACAAGCAGCGCAAGACCCGCGACTCGAATTTCAAGAAGGCGTTCGAGACCGCGATCAAAGCGGCACCGAGCATCCCGGTCGCGTCTGGTTACCGACCGCAGACGAAGGAAGAGGTCGATGAGCTGACCGCGAAGCGTTCGTCGTTCGACCTTGAAAAGAAATACAAAGAGTATGATCTCGGCACGCATCTTGAGGCATCCGGCTTCCGTTTTAACATGCCCGGCAACATGCCGAGCGCGTCTCAGATGCAGGCGCAGAACGAAGCATATGCTGCATATCGCAGCGATTCCAACGAGCGCGCCATTGCCTTCCGTGAGGAGGCGAAGAAGAACGGCTACTCGGACTTCGAGATCGATAACTTCTTCAATCGCAAGGGCGTCCTTGTGGATAACCCGGACGTCATCGACCATTATCGTGAGTACCTGCTCAACACGGCAGGCGACAACGAGATGTTGCGGGCCCAGATCGAATCGATCAGCGACGAGGATCTGCGGGAGATGTGGAGCGTCGACACCTCGGTCGAGACTCCGGAGCTGCTGTGGACGATGGCTGCGCCGCTTATGGTTGTGCGCGGTGGTTTATCGTTCGCCTCGCAGTTCATCAACTTCGCCGACATGGTCGCCAATAATAACGACCCCGAGAATGGGTCGTGGCAGGTCGCCGAGGATATGAACAAGCTGAATGCTGCCCTGTCGAGTCTGTACCGCCGTGAGAACCAGTCCAAGGTGCTCGCTGTTGGCGTGGATGCAGGCTCCGAGCTTGTCCGCATGTGGCTGACCTCGCAGCTCGGCGGCGCGATCGGCTCCGGTCTCGGCAAAGCGTTTTCCTGGACAACCGGCGGCGCTACCTTGGAGTCCTTGATGGGCGGCACCAAGGCCGCTACGAAGATCGCGTCTCTGATTGAATGGGGCGCAGAGTCGATCCCGTTTGTGACCGGTGCCATGGGCAGCAGCTATGCAGAGGCGCGGTCCAAGGGCGCGACGAACCAGGAGGCCGCCGCATACGGTGTGCTTGCCGGTGTCGTCGAAGGTCTCACGGAAAAGGTCAGCTTGGAAGTGCTGATCGGGAATTACGGCAACAAGCTCATCGGAAAGATCCTGAAGTCCGGAACGAGTAAACTGCTTACCGGGCCCCTCGCAATCAACACGATTAAGCTGGCTTGCAACGCCCTGACCGAGGCGTCCCAGGAAGGGTCGAGCTATATCCTTGATCTCCTCCTGGAGAAGGCGATCTTCAACAAGGACGCGCGCTTCAGCTGGAGCGAGCTTGGCGAACAGGCAGGGATGGGCGCTCTTACCGGTGCGCTCGGTCTCGCTTTGCAGAACTACAACGCAACCTACGTGCAGGCGCTCATGGACTTCGGCACGTCGAGCAGCGAGAACATGCAGACGCTGATGAATTACGCCATGAACATGTACGGCGTGAACGTCGGCACCGACGGAAACTACATCGTCAAGTCGGAGGACTACGACGAGTCGAAGATCCTCAGCCGCGACGCGCTCACCGAGGCATGGCGCAACTACCTCGACGCGAACGAGTCCCTGCGCGCTGCACAGACGCAGTACGAGACGGCGATCGCGTCCCTGGACGAAGACGATGCTGAGAAGGCGCGGCAGGTGGTCTACTGGAAGAATCAGATCTCCGCGCTCGATGCCGACGATCCCGCGTCCGCGAAGGCGCTGTCCAACGCCATGGAGCAGCTGGTCATCGCAGAGCGCGCGCAGGCAGACACCGAGAAGAAGAACGAACGGCTCCGTGCCGAAGCCCGCAAGGCGCTCACCGAGTCGCGGCAGCGCGGTCAGCGCATCATGGCTGACGCCTCCGGTGCGATCCGCGGGCACAGCCGCTCGATGGTGGCGGCAACGCTGAACGTCGCCGGTGACAACGCCGCGATGACCAGCGGCTACGACATGACGTCGGACGATGCGCGTCAGCGCTTCGATGAGGCCAAGGCGTACACCGCAGCGGTCAGCGACGCGATCACGGCTCTTGACGAGCTGGAGCGCGCATCCTCCGCGCAGCGTGAGGCGAAGGCCGCGCTGTACGGCACCGCGGTGGCCACGCTGACAGAGCGCTATAGCGGCAACCCTGTCGTGCAGGGAGCGCTTCGGACGGTGAACGACCTGGCTATGACACAGGAAGCCGAGGCGGTCCGTCTTGAGCAGACCGCGGACGCTCTGACCGCAGAGGCCCAGGCAGCTGCGCAGCGTGAGGAGCAGCGCAACACGGTGTACCAGGCAGAGATCGACTCCTACGACAGCTGGTACGACGCAACGATCGACGCGATCGATGCAGAGGAGCAGGAAGCGGCGCGCGCCGCAGCGAACGGTGAGATCACCGCGAAGGAGTACGAAGCCGCGAAGGCGAAGGCCGCACAGCAGATCGCTGCTGCCGTGGAGGCGCGCGACGCGCAGCGCAGAGCTGCGACCCTTGCGTACGCCGGTGCCGGCGGCGAGTCCGGCGGGCTTTCCGCGCTGGCATCGTCGATGCGGCTCGAGGCAGCAGAGGCACGCGCTAAGGCTGACTCGATCCGTAACGCGGTCGTGCGAGCACTCGCCATGCGCACGCAGGACGCGGCGTTCGCCGCGCTCGACGAGATCCTGACCGGCGAGGGCGTGCTCACCGTCGCACAGCGCGAGGCGCTGAGCAACGAGATGAACCGCATCATCGGCGATGCGCTCGGCAACGACGCCGCAGCGCAGCAGATCTACGACGCGATCGCTACGGCCGAGGCTGCCGCACAGACGGAGACCGAGGCCGAAGCAGCACCCACGGAGACCGCCTCAGAAGCCGCAGAACCGGCAGCACAGACCGGTGAACAAACTACCAAGCTGACCCCCGAACAGAGGCAGGCTGAGCTTCAGAAGGCGCAGGCGCTGGGCAAGATGCTCGGCGTTGACGTACGGATCGCAGACGATCTGCCCGACGTCGCGGCAGGCCGGTACAGCAACGGCGTGCTGTATATCAACAGGAACGCGGACAACGCCCCGATGCGCGTCCTCGTGCATGAGCTGACGCACTACCTTGAGGGCACGAGCGCCTACGAGCGCCTGGAGCAGTACGTGTTCGGCACGCTGGGCGGCGAGCCCGGCTTCAACGCCGAAACGGAGATCGCGTCCTACCGCACACTCTACGCGGAAGCTCGGGCTAAGATGGGTCAGGACCCGCTGTCCGACGCCGACGCAGTGGCAGAAGCCCGCGCAGAGATCGTAGCGCGGTGGTGCGAGAAGAACCTCTTCACGAACGAGGCGTCGATCCAGCGCCTCTCGAATAGTCAGCAGAGCCTTGCAAAGCGCATCCTGAATTCGATTCAGAGCATGCTGTCCGGCAAGCGCGCCGATCCCTCGGCGAGCACGCTGCTGCAGGCCGAGAAGCTGTACATCAAGGCGCTCCATGCCGCGAAGGCATTCCACGGCGGTCAGAACGACCGCTACAGCGTCGTGTCGCAGCTCGTTGCGCCCGGCATGTACGTCGAGCCCGACGGCGACGGTCTGACCGCGTACCGTGTACGGTTCGACAAGAATGGTAACCGGACGACGCAGGAGGAGCTGATCCCCAACTACGACGATCCGGTCAGCGGGCCGATCACGACCGATGACATCCTCAATCATTCGCCGATCGGCGCGTTCGTGAAACTCGGCCAGAAGAACGGCACCCTCGGAGACTTCAGCGCGTCGGAGCTCGAAGCGCTGAAGGAGAACGGCAACCTCCGCGGGATCCCGACCGAGAATACCTCGACCGCCGGTCGCATGATCAACCTGATGACGGATCTTGCGAATATGTCCCTGGCGTACAAGGACAATAACTTCGTGTGGTCCATGATCGGTGGCTACGTGTTCAGCGCGATCACCTCGAACAGCGATCCGCAGTACTCGCGTACGATCGACTTCGGCACGATCTGCCGCAAGACACAAAACCTCGTGACGGCCATGTCGAATGCCATGACCGAGAAGGGCCGCGGGCTCTTCGCCGAGGAGATCATCGAGCTGCAGAACCGGATGATCAACGGCTCGAACAAGGTCGACGCACCGTGCTCGATGTGCTACGTGTTCAGCCGCTGGCTCGGGCTTGGCGGATACCTCAACCGCATTAAGGTCTACCAGGACCGCTATGCGGCGATGACTCCGGAGCAGGTGCGCAGCGCGTTCGAGGACGTGCAGCATCAGCTGTGGAGTATCATTCATCCGGCAGCCGGCGAAGGCAACTACGAAGCGCTCGTGCGCGATCTGGCGGCCAAGCACGGCCTCAATGCCGAGGACTATCTGCAGGATCTGAAGCGCGTCGGAATCGCTAAGTCGAACAACCGCTACGGTGAGACCGGCTGGGTCAACGCGACGAGCAACGACGTCGCGATGTCCGAAGCAAAAGAGCGGTCGACGCAGCTGATGGAGGACGCGCAGCTCTATGCGCGACTCCTTGAGGACTGTCTCGAAAGCTACGACGGCAAGAACATCCGCGATGAGAACCGCCGCAAGGCGTACGAAGAGATCCAGCAGCGCATGGACCTGACCGACGCGTACGGCTGGCTGACCAAGGTCATCTTCAACGTCGACAAGGCGGGGAACGTCAAGTTCCGTAAGACGGCGACCAGCGACGGCAAGACCTGGAACACGGCCGACAACGGCACACCGTCGTTCGTCGTGCCGACCGACGTGCTCTTCGACCTCAATGCCTCGGACACGTTCGCCAAGGACTACCCTGAGGTTTGGGGCTTCCGCACCGCAGGCGGTCCGTCGCTTGGCAAGGCGACCTACGGCTACACCGATGCGCGTCTCGGCGAGATCACCTACGGCGCCTCGGTCAAGAACGTTAAGAGCCAGGCGGTCCCGAAGGCACCACGCTACGGCGTCGCTGATCAGTCGGCTCGGAAGGCATTGCCGAAGAACAAGCTGAGCTACGTCAACTGGAAAGGCGAGTTCGACAACGGCGGCGAGAAGACTTTCCAGAAGGCGCGCGACCGGATCGCGGCGCAGATCTTCAAGGGCGATGAGCGCTGGCAGTCCTCGTCGGACTTCACGAGCCGCAACGCGCTCGACTATCTGCTGACCGCGTTTGAGATGCAGTGCCTCGGCGCCGGTGCACAGACCTACTCCAAGGTTCCGGAGGGCATCAGCTTCTTCAGCGCGATCGGCGCGTCGAACAACATCAGCTGCATCGGCAAGGGCAAGGGTTACAAGGGCACACCGACCTGGACCTTTGATAAGGAGTCCGGTCGCTACAAGATCAACCCCGGCTCCGGTCAGCTCGACTTCTCGACGGTGCAGGGCGTCGACCCCGAGGTCGCGCGCCTGCTGGCGACGGTCAACAACTCGTCGCAGGTGATCACCGTCGCCATGAACCGCGAGCACGCCGCGCTGTTGATTGGCACGCCGTGGATCCACATGATCATCCCGGTGCACATGAGCGGCGGCACGGTCGAGAACATCAGCGCCCGTGCTGTGGCGCAGGGCGATCCGGCGCTCGTGCACGCGGAGATCAACGACGCGACCGACTGTCAGACCGACAAGGCGCTCACCCGCGAGGAGCTCGCGGCGATGACGAACGAGGACGGCACGCGGAAGTACAGCGCTGACGATATCAATATGATGATGCAGGCGCGCGCGATCCGCAAGGCGGTGCTCTTCGGTCAGACGCTGACGGCTGAACAGGAGGCGATGATCGACACGATCGATGCGCGCTTCACCGGCAGCGACCGGCTTCTGCGGAACATGATCGACAACTACCGCGCCCGCGGTATCAAGCTGGAAAAGGAAGCCAACGTCGATGCCGAGATCAGCGTCAATGTCTATCCGAATGAATACTGGGATCAGACGTCAACGATCGAGAACGCGGACGTCAATGGTGACCGCTTCCAGGCCTATTGCGAGATGCTCGGCCTGCTGCCGCGCTTCAGCTACGGCGCGTACGGTGAACAGGGCAACCCGAGCGATCCGGACTACTTCCCGGGTCTGCACAAGTTCGAGGGCTACTGGAAGTCGCTGATCGACCGCGAGATGTACAACACCTGGGGTCCCGAGGCAGGCACGTTCCGCGGACAGCAGACGCTGGATATCTCCCAGCTGACGCCGGGCATGCTGAACGGCACCGAGGCTACGAGCGCAGCGGCACGGATTGCTGAGTACCTCTCCGATCCGGAGAACCGCGAGCGCATCGAGAAGCACATGCAGAACACCTACGACCGTGTCAAGCGGCCGCGCCCGAATTTCGGCGGTTACATGTACGACGCCGGCGAGAATGCGAAGATCCTGCAGCAGGAAAGCGCAGCGGCCCAGGTCGGCCGCGACTACGGTGCGCAGCTCCAGGACAACGCGGTCGAGGCGAAGCAGAAGCACGACCGGCTGATGCTGAACAGCGACGTCGAGGCGCGGCTCGCCGAGCTGCGGAAGCAGTACGGCTCCATGACGACGTCGGGCACTGAGACGGCGCCCGGACGTGAGAACGTCGTGCTGCCGAACCAGACGAACGACGATACCTACGTTCGCCGGGCGGCACAGACCTTCATGCGCGCGCAGACCGTCACCGACGCTGCGGCGTCGCAGATCGGGCAGGCAGTGCTCCGCGGCGAGTACGACTACGAGCGGCAGACGAACGTAGAGTCGCAGTCCAGGGCAGAGCAGCTGCTCGTCGATCTCGGCGGGCATGCCGGTGCGCTGGAGTACCTCAAGAACGTTGCCCGCGGTCACGCAGCCGCGAACGCGGAGACCGTCGCACTCGGCGAGCAGCTGATCCTCGACGCCATGCAGTCCGGTGACACGAACGCCTTCGAGGAGGCAGTCGCGTACACCGCGCTGATCGGCACGACCGCCGGTCAGACGACGCAGGCGTTCTCCATGATCAACAAGCTCAGCCCGCAAGGCGTCGCGCTGTACCTGCACAAGGTCATCGAGCACCTCAACAATGTCGAGTACAAGAGCCTGATCGCGAAGGGCAAGATGAAGCCCATCGAGCTCACCGAAGAGCAGACGGCCCGGATCCTCGGCGTGAAGAGCTTCTCGGAGGCGACTGCGGTACAGACGCAGATCCTCGAGGAGATCGGCTCGCAGATCCCGCTGACCGTGCAGGAGCAGCTGCGTAACTGGCGCTACCTCTGCATGCTGGGCAACGTTCGGACGAACGTTCGTAACGTCTGCGGCAACCTCGCTATGGCGACGATGCGCATGCAGCGCGACGTCGTCGCGGCAGGGTTCGAAGCGCTTGACGTGCGCCGCGGACAGCGGCTCATGGAACGCGCGGCAGAGGCTCGGAGAGCCGGAGACACCGCGAAGGCCGAGCAGCTTGTGCGACGCGCAGATCGGCACCTGACGCAATCCGACCGGACGAAGGCGCTTGCCCTCGGCCCGGAATACCAGGTGAACAAGGCGTACGCCGAAGGCACGTTGAACGACGCCATGCCGATGCTGAAGGGCGACGGCAAGGACACCGGGCTCTCCGCGCTGCGGAGCGGCAAGCGAGACTTCAACAACAAGGTCCTCAACCGCATCAGCAAGTGGGCGCTCAAGCCCCTCGACGTCATGGACGTTAAGTTCCTGCGCCCGCTGTACGTCAACAGCTACGCGCAGTGGATGACGTCGCGCGGGCTCACCGCAGACGCCATGACGCTGAAGCAGCGCGGCGAGGCGATGAAGTACGCCGTGAGCGAGGCGCAGAAGGCGACCTTCCGAGACCCCAACTGGCTGGCCACAAAGCTGACCGAGATCCGCAGCCGCAACCTTGCGACCGAGGTGCTCGTCGGCGGCGTGATGCCCTTCGCCAAGACCCCGGCGAACGTTCTGCGCCGTGGCATCGAGTACTCGCCCGGTGGGCTGCTTGAGGGCATCGCGATGCTCCACAAGGCGAACGCGAGCGAGGGAATGAGCCGCGACGAACGGATGGCGCTCCGCGCGCAGGCGATCGACCGCCTGGCGTCCGGCACGACCGGCACCGGGATGCTCGCGATCGGCATGCTGCTTGCCAAGATGGGCCTGCTCCGGGTCAAGGATGACGACGATCGTGCAAATAAGTACGAGAAGGACATGGGCGAGCAGGATTATTCGTTTAAGATCGGCAGCGTGACGATGACCCTCGACTGGCTCGCCCCGATGAACATGCCGATGTTCATGGGTGCCAAGATCTGGGACGTCGCGCAGCAGCTGTCCGAGGGCGAGGAGATCCCCTTCAAGGACCTCGCCGAGCCGCTGCTCTCGATCGCGGACCCGATGATCGAGATGTCGCTGCTGTCCGGTATCCAGAGCGCGCTGAAGACCTACGGCTCCGAGAACGCGCTCAGCGCGATCGCGGCGAACACCGCGCAGAACTTCGTCGGGCAGTTCTACCCGACGATCGGCGGCCAGCTTGCCCGGACGATCGACCTGACACGCAGGCAGCCAGACACGAAGCAGTACTGGATCCAGAGCATGATGGCGAAGATCCCGGGCCTGTCCAAGCTCGTGAAGCCCTACGTGGGTGGCTATGGCGAAGAAGAGGTCTACGATGCCTTCGACAATCCGGTCGCCAACTACACCGCGAGAGCGGTTGAGCAGTTCGTGCTGCCGGGATACCTCAAGATCGAGAACCGCGAGGAGCTGACCAAGGAGCTGACCCGCGTCTACGACAGCACCGGCGTGAGCACGTTCCTGCCGTCGAAGCCGTCCGACGTCAAGTCGATCAACCTCGGCAAGGACTACGGCACGGTGGCGCTGACGCCCGAGCAGCAGGTCGAGTACGAGAAGCTCTGGCGGCGGACCGCCGCTGAGGCGCTGCGGCTCACGATCAAGGCTCCGGCGTACGCGGGCCTGTCGGACGCTGACAAGGCCGACCTGCTGACCGAGGTCTACTCGGAGGCGACGAAAGCGGCCCGGAAGCAGTACAAGCTGAAGCTGATCACCGACCAGCTGAACGCCGTTGCAGCAACCGCGAATCCGTGATCTGTGATATCGTATCGGTATGAATAAGAAGCCTACACTTAAGCCCATAGTGATCGTTCCTCCTGCTGGCGCTGACGAGGCGACGAGGCGAGTCCTCGCTCGCCTCGAAAGCGACCTCCAGGACAACATGCGCATCCTTCAGAATCTCATCGACGAGGTGTACAAAAATGAATAACGTTTACAAACTTACCCTTGACATCAAGCGACAGCAGAACGTCACGATCCACCGCACGGTGGTCGGTGACACTGCTGTCATCTTCGAGATCAAGGTCACTGACGGCGGCGTCCCGGTGCTGCTCGACGCAGTGCTCAATAAGGTCATCGCGGTCTTCGAGCGCCCGGACCACGCGGTCTATACGCAGGACAAGGACACCGGTGTGTCCTTCGTCGACGGCACGTCGACCGTGACGATCGCCGTGAGTCCTGCGTCCTTCCGCGCCGGTCGCAACACGATCGAGCTGCAGATCTACACGCGGGAGCAGGAGACCGACGAAGTCTATCCGGATCTCGTCACGACCGAGAAAGGCATTTTCAACGCCCGCGCGGCGACCCTTCGCTCCGACGCCCCGAACGCACCGTCGCAGCTCCCGATGTTGGAGCAGCTGATCGCGGACGCGACTGCGGCGGTTGCGGCAGCGAATGCTGCTATCACGGCTGCGAATGCGGCTGCGGAAGCGGCGAACGCTGCGGCAGATTTCGCGCACGACGAGGGTCTGCTTGCCGACGAAAAAGCACAGGACGCGGCGGCGGCTGCGAGCGCAGCGAACGTGGCTGCAGCGTTGGTCAAGCTGAACGGCATGCCGTATCTGCTGACGGCGAAGGACGTGACGCATCCGACCGCGACGAGCATCGACTGCGGCGTCGAACAGACGTACGCGGAGGTCATGGCGACGCACACCGATACGGTGTACAGACCGCTGTGTATTGTGCTCGACGGCTATCTGCTGTATGAGCGCAGCTATCAGAAGAACGGCGACGCTGGTCTCACGGTCACGATGACGGCAGATACGGGAATGGGCACGAGCATCAACGCGACGCTGGTCGCGCAGTCGCGGTTTGGCGGTCTCGTCGGGATCACGGCGCTGTATGAAAGCGCGTCCTCTGACACTGGCGGTTACGGCAACGGATTGTACGTCGTGCACCACGGAGGACAGGAGCAAGACAGTTCTGCCAGTTCTGACGCTGGGGAGTACGACTATGGCTTCACGACGATGACCGAGGAGAGCAAGGGCGACATCCTTGCGGCTATGAATGCGGGGGCGGCGCTCGCGTACGTCTACAACGACTATCACAACGAACGAGACATCACGTTCTATGAGACGAACCGCTACACGGAGACGCGTCAACGCTTTAACTCGACGACGATGGAAACCGAGACTTATGAGGTGACAATCGTCCGCATGACTCTCTACGACAGAGAGGGCGCGTACGACGGTTACGCGGAGCTTGGAATCTCCGACAGTAATACTGTCTATGTAAGCGGCGCGTACAAAGCGCAGTTTGTGGAGGTTGTGTAATGAGTAACACAGTATATCTTGCACACGCGGTCGGAGACGAACGCGGTCAGGCGTCGGGCGGCGCGGCTGGTGACCAGACTGGTAAGGAAGTCCGCATCAGCGCTTGGTATCTCAACGACAAGGGCTGGGTCGTGCTGCGTGCCAAGGATCGCGAGGTCGCGAAGAAGATCGCGTTCGATGCTCGGGAAGCTGCCGACAATCCGTGCATCGGCTACGATCAGCACGACAGGAGCACACTTCTCAAAGAGGCGGCAAAGGTCGGCTATGCCTGTGCGCTCGTGAAAGTGCCTTGCGAATGCGACTGCTCATCGCTCGTGCGCTGCTGCGTGCTGTACGCTGGCATCAAAGTCGGCGCATTCAGCACCGCGACCGAGGTCGAAGTGCTCATGAAGACGGGCGCGTTTGAGAAGCTGACGGACGACGAGTACACGACGAAGCCGAATAAACTGATGCTCGGCGATATTCTCGTGACGCGGGTCAAGGGTCACACGGCGGTCGTGCTCAACGACGGCAAGGACACGGAAGTCGCGCCCGAACCCGAACCCGATCCTGATCCTGAACCCGAACCCGAACCGCAGTACAGACAGATCGTCTACGTCAAGGGCGGGTCTGTCTACGTGCGTACGGTCGATTACGTTCCTGCCGATAAACAGGCAAACAAAGACTCCATTATCGGCACCGCACATCGCGGCGACAAGCTGCCGTACCTCGGCACTGGCGACAGCGGCTGGTATCACGTTGAATTCAAGGGGCGCGAGGGCTACATCTCGAACAAGCCCCGCTACACGGAGGTGCGATATGTCAACGCTTGAAGTCTTTCTGACGGTGCTATCCGTCATCGCGACGGTCTGCGCTATCGTCTTTGGCTACAAGGCGTATCGCCGCAACCAGCGCAGCGACGATCAGAGCGAGGCACAGCGACTCACGACGATGGAGACGACGCTCGACTTTATTAAGGGCAGCGTGTCTCGAATCGAGTCCAACCAGCACGACCAGTCGCTGTCCATCGCGGGTCTGTCCGAGCGCGTCACGCGTGTCGAGGAGTCCGCGAGACAGGCACACAAGCGCCTTGACGCGCTGACAAAAACGGCATAAAGGAGATCATTATGGAAGATTTGAATCCGACGAAACGGGAAGAGGAGTTCCTCCGCGGCATCAAGCTCGCCGCATCGGGAGAGGACTCGTCTGTCCCTACGCCCGTGTGGGACTACGAGAAGCGTCTGTACGATATCTGGCTCGCCGCGAAAGGCGAAGACCCGATCTACAATCTGCCTGTCCATACGGAGCACCCCGACGCGTTCTATAACGCGATCCGCGACGCGCTCGTTGAGGGCGGCGGTGGTGGTGGTGGTTCGCCACTCGGTAGCGTTACCATTGTTAATAATACATCGCAAGAAATTGGCGTTACAGGTGTGGAAAAAGGCAACGATGGCGCTATATATTCTCGCGCAACACATATTGAATCAGGAGAAAGCGGCGAAGTGTTTATGATTCCAGCATATGGGTCAACCGCCGAATCTGTAGAATATGTTTCCGATTGTCTTGAAATCAATATGAATCAAAATGCTGTGGTTGATGATATTACGCTTACTGGAAGTGACACGACTATTATTAACAAGATCGGCATGGTTACAAACAAACGTTTTGTAGTTGCGTTCGAAGTGTACGCTCCAGTAGGAACGATCTTGACATTCAGCAACGGTACTGCTGACGAATAACCCATTACACAACGGACACGACATTATAAACAAAGGAGAAGAAACATGTATAACGAAACTACAAGAATGGTCAAGGTCGTAATGCCTGATAATGCAGGCGACGGCATCGTGAGCGGCGACAGCCCGCTCCTCGCGAGCGCGACCACCACAGACAGCGACGCGATCATGCTCAGCGACACCGCAGAAAACCTCTACATCGCGTACGAGGTCGTGGCGATGGTCAAGGACGAAGAGACTGGCAAGACACATTTCAGTCAGCTGCGCTGGAAGAAGCTCGGCACGATTGAAGACGAGGACGGCGGCGAAGCGAAGTCCGTCGCAGACCCGAGTGGCGACGGCGACGGCGAGCAGATCGGAGTCAAGGGCGCGATGCGTGACGGCATGGGAGCAGCGACCGAAGAAGAGCTGCCTCTCTACTATCAGTTCATGTTCGAAAGCGGCGACTTGTTTGTCGCGGCTGCGGCTGATGAGTACCCCGCGCTCGACGGCGAAGAGCTTCAGATGCTCAGCGACAGCTCCAGCGGCGGCGGCTCTGGCGGGGATAATAATACAGAAATCGTCAGCTTCACGATAACGTATGATTCCGAAAACGATACATACGGTGCGACGTGTGACCACACGCTTGCACAAATTGATGCGGCAAGAATTGCTGGTAAGGACATCGTTCCTATCATCTATATGCCGAATAGAGATGGTATTGCCGCATATGTCGCAAAATCGGAGTTCCTCGATGACGGTGAAGAAAAATCATATACTGCGTCACACGACGAGATTATGAGCGGTCTTGCCGGTTTAAGTAGGAGTAGCATACGTTGCGCTATTTATTCTGACGATGATCCTATCTATGTCGAAGTCCATCTTTCTTCAGATATGAATATCGGTGCCGCCTTTTATGTGAAAGAAGCAAATAGCGCGCTCGATAAAAATTACGAAGAAATTCACAGCGCACTCAGCTTGAATGGGAACATTGTGTATGTACACAAAGGGTCAGGATTTACAAAAGCCGTGGAAGGCATCATTGTGTCCGCGGAATATGATGACAGCGTCCCGAGATACGATGTCTACGGGTTAGTGTTATCGTCTGGTTCAATTTCAACCGTACATTGGAAATCAACCACAAGTAGTGGAACGCTTACAAGAGTTTAATCGACAATGAACTAATATTTAAGGAGGCAACAACAACATGGAAAACAAAATCGAAATGCAATCTCGCATGAAGTCCCCGATCTTTTGGATCGGCTTGATCGCCTGTGTGTACGAGGCGGTCGTCAACTCCCTCGTGCAGTCGGGCGTCGTCCTCCCCGCGTGGATGCCCGCCCTCGGCGTCGGTCTCGCCGCTGTGCTGATCTATTGCAACGGCAACAATCCGAGTCTGAACGTGTACTGAGGAGGGCATATGGAAGAAAAGAAGCACAGCGAGCAGTACGCGATCGATGTGCTCGCAGACCACGCGGCGCACACGATGCACATCCTACTGGCTATCATCCTGGTGCTTGCGGTCCTCCTGGTCGCGTGCATCGGTGTCATCGTCTGGCAGGCCGATGCCAGGGTGAAAGCGGAGCGCGAGCACGCCGAGCAGCTGCGTGAGATCGAGCAGGAGTACGAGGCGTTTGAGACGTACGAGTACGAGATCCAGCAGGAAGCAGATGACGGCGCCAATAATTACCTCGTAGGGAGGGATCTGATCTATGGCAGCGACACAGAGAGTCAGAGTGAAGGTGACTAAGGGCTACACCAGAAAGACCGGCGGGAACACCGGCTATAAAAAGT
>Ga0310691_10004711_pt1 | contig 15229 bp, 17 predicted proteins | sample 176DNAGHGlowgp2_FD_203887 | JGI IMG/M metagenome (GOLD analysis project Ga0310691, IMG submission 203887) | Sheep rumen microbial communities from Palmerston North, Manawatu-Wanganui, New Zealand - 1766 DNA GHGlow gp2 (v2) (version 2) | ecosystem: Host-associated > Mammals > Digestive system >... | reverse complement strand
ATGAAGTGAACCCCAAATAGTTCACAAAAATAAAAAAGGACTTTTAAAGGAAGTGATTAATAATCACCTCCTATTTTTTTGACTTTAATCTAGTTGTGTTGTAAAATAATATCCAATCTTCTACAAGTTTTTGGTATTCTTGTAAAGATGTGATATTATTGTTATGCAAGGGTTCTTTTTTAAGGATACCATGCCAACTTTCCATTGGTGAATCATCTATTGGAGTACCTTTTCTGCTCATAGATATAGTAATTCCATTAGATTTACAAATGGATTTGTATTCGAAGGATGTATATTGGAATCCTTGATCACTATGAATGATCAATCCATGTACATCTTTTCTTTTTACAATTGCCTCATTTAATGTATCAACTACCAATTGAATATTATTAAATTTTGATATTTTATATGCTACAACTTTTCTATCATATAAATCTAAAATAGTAGATAAATATAATCTTTTATTTTGAAATATTAGATATGTTATATCTGTTGTCCACTTTTGATTTGGTTTATCTGCATTAAAATTTCTTTTTAATAGATTAGGCTGTACATTTTCTTCAATTCTTTTATAATTACTAGGCCTTATTCTTCTTATATACTCTGGTTTTAAATAATACTTTTTCATTATTCTAGCTACTTTTTTATGATTGTATATTACACCATATTCAATCTTTAAGCCTTCAGTTATCCTACGATATCCATATGTGCCCTTTGATTTATTAAATACATTTTTAATCATTAAATAGTCTATATAATCTGAATCATCAGCATTCCTATATTTGTAATAAGTCCTTCTACTTATTTCTAAAACAGCACACATATTAGAAAGTTTATATTTATTTATATATAAATTTATAAATGTTACTTTTTCTCTCGTTGTGCCTTTAGGAAGGCTTGGTATTTTTTTAATATTTCATATCTTTCTTTATAGTCTATATCTTTTTCTTTTTTTCTTCCTCTAGTATGATTAATATCATTATCTAAATTACCTTGTCTTTTATATTTAGCTATCCAGGTATCTATAGTATGAAACGATATATTATATTTTTTAGCTATAATTTTACTACCTCCACATTCACCTGATAGATATTCATTTATTATTTTATTTTTTAATTCATTAGAATATGCTTTGCCCATAAAAATAACACCTCACTTTCTTGAGATGTTATTTTATATCAAAGTCCTGTTTTTTTAAAGTGTCAAAAACGGGGTTCACTTCATAAAGTCTCTTTTTTTATTTAAATATATATTTTATGGGTAGAATTATAGTAACTTTAGTACCTTTATTTATCTTTGAATCATATTTTATTTCTCCTTCATGTTGCTTTATTATTTCTTTAGATAAACTAACGCCTAGACCAGTACCTGCTACTTTAGTTGTATATAAAGGTGTACCTATCTTTTTTAAATCATATTTAGAAATACCTTTACCATTATCTACTATTCTAACTTTCAAAAAATCTTTAGACGTTTTTAGATCAATCTTAATATTATTACATTCTGCTTCATAACTATTTTTAATAAGATTCATTAACACCTGTTTTAATTTATCATAATCTCCATCTATTATTACTTCATCTTTAGAATTATTTAATTCAAATTTAACTCCATTATTATTTAATACTAATTTAGTAGTTTCTTTTATATCATCAAGTAATAGATTAAAATCCATAAGATCTTTATTAAGTTTAATTCTCTTTAAATCTAAAAACTCATCCATAATAGTTATAGATCTATCCATCTCACTTCTAATAATAGGCAAATACTTGTCTATATTATTCTTATTCATCATGTTAAGATATCCCTTACATACACACAAAGGATTCTTTACTTCATGAGCTAAACTAAATATATTATCACCATTATTTTCTACTTTACGATTTTCTAATATCTTATAGATTAGAAGTATAATAATAATAAAACTCAATAATTGAATTAATAAATTATCTATAAAATAGAAATGAATAATACTAACTAAAAATAAAATAAAAAAATACATATCTTGGCCTTCTTTCTAATACCATTATATGTATTTACTTTGTCGAAATTTGTCGAATTATGTATTAATAGATAAAAAAATGTATTATTTTAAACTATCAATATATTTCTTTAATTGTTTACTTTCTGATCCTAATATTATTTTTAAAGTATTATCTATTTCAACAATACCTTTAGCCCCTAGTTTTTGAATGGCATCTTTATTAACAATACTAACATCTTTTAAAGTAACTTTAAATCTTGATAGATTATGTTCTGTTTTAATAATATTATCTTTTCCACCAAGATATTCAACTAATTTATTTAATTCTATATGTGCATCCTTTTTCATTGATTTAAGGATAGCAAGTAATATTACTACAAATACAGCAATTATAATTATATATTCTAATTTCATTTTTATCACCACTACAATTATACTATAAACATTTCAAAAAAGAAAGAAAAAGTAGTTATACTACTTTTTAATAATGTATTGTGCTACGCTACTACAAGATGATGTATTTGCTTTACTACATGTTTTAACATAAATAGTTTTTGTTGCTGCATCTAGTGCATCTAAATTTATTTCTATATAACTTGGATCTGCTTCAGTAGTAACTGTTGTATTTGTCCATCCATAGAAATATTTATTACCTGATGGATTATTGCCACCACTAAATACTAAAACAAAGTTATCTGTATGTACTTGATTACTAGCTATATTATCTGACGCTTCTATAGTAGGAGTTACAGGTGTTCCCTTATCAATATTTACTTCAATCATATTGCTCCAATTACTTACTTTATTGGCGTCGTTTTTATCAACAGCTCTAAACCAAACATAGTGTGTACCATTAGTATTAACAACAACCTTATTATTAACTACCTCATTTATTTGAGCACCATTACTTGGAATAACTGGATCATCTGATACAAAGTACTGATATTTATAATTACTATCAGGACTACCATCAAGTGTTACTGTAATATCTGTAGTTTGCCATAAATTACTTGTTGCATTAGATGTAATACTTGGTACTGGGATACTTGGAGAAATAATTGCTGATTGATTAATAGATAAATTTAAACATGTATTACTTGGTACACTACTTGCATCATTTACTACAACATAATCACGTGATTCATCAATACAATCAAGATAATAATCTTGGCTAAATCTATTAACACGTTTTGCTGTTGGATCAGAACTAACTTTTCTTGTAAGCATTATTGTACCAGAACACTTAACATCCTTTTCTTCTAATAAACCTTCTTCAATTAGATCATTATAATCTATAGTAAAGCAATCTTTATCTAGATATTCATCAAATTTTGCTTTGTATCTATCTTGATATAAATTAATAGCCTGTTTTACTAATTTCTTTTGAACATTATATTCATCTTTACTTCTACTTTCAATCAATTTAACTACTGAAGGTATACCAATTCCTAGAATTATAGTCATAATTACTAATACTGCTAATAATTCAATTAATGTAAATCCTTTGTTATTTTTCATACAATCCCTCTATTCTCTTAAAGTATAGCATATTGCCCCTTTATTTTCAATAAAAATAGGTAATCATAATACACATTTATTTGATAAGAAGAATACTTTATACTAGATAATTATATAATTAGCTAATTATCAGAAAGGAGGTACTATATGTGTCCGGATAATACTATTGAAAATAATAACTGTTGTATAGCTAATATTTTAGAGGTAATAGTAAAACTTCAAAATCGTAGTGATAAAGTTGATTGCTTAGGTGATGGTTGTGATAGACCATATTTAGGACCTACTCCAACTAATGTGTGCTATAACACGCGTCCTATAAATTTATATCGTTGTAGTGATGGTGAATTATGGACTTTTCCATACACATTAAATGGTGCTACCGGAACTAGTTCAGTTTTAAGATGTGAACAAGTTGATGGTTGTTGTGCTACATGTAGAGTATTAGCACCTAACCCAGATACAACTACAGCTGATACTGTTCCATATGTTCCTACTGATGCTTTCGTTACACTTAATTTAAATTGTTGTGGTGCATTAACATGCTTACCAGATACTTATATAGCTTGTAGTTAAAAAGACCGCTAATTAGCGGTCTTTTATTATAATATCTTCTATTTCAATTATAGGTATAACATCATCTTCCATAGTAATAATACTATTTTTTATCTTACCAATTATCTTAGTATCATAATCTTTCTTTTTAGTTTTAATAATAACTCCAATATTAAAAACATATCTATTACTTTTAAATAATTTGTTTAGTTTTTCAGATACTGATAAATCATCACTTTTTCTATTTTCAATATTCTTTTCTCTAACACTAGATATTATTTTATTATTAATATGATCTTTAGTTATATCTTTCTTAAAGATATTAGGTGTTTTTTTATTCATATTATCCTCCAATTAATTATATTCAGAGTAATAATATTTATACTTTTAAACATAATAATAAAGAGGGATTATATGTTAAAAATAAGAAATAAATATATAAATATTAAACTACTTACTTATTTATTATTATTTATGTTAATAAGTGTATTAATAATAAATAGTAGTATGATTTATCTTCCTAAGCATCTCGGTAATTTAGCACTTAAACAATTATATTGGTATTTAATTGGATTTTTAGTTATTTTTATGTACTTATTTATTTTTAATAGTAATTATAGATATAGTTTTTTATTTTATTTATTCAATATTAGTCTTTTAATTATTTTATTACTTGTTGGTACACCTATTAATGGTAGTAAGTGTTGGTTAATACTTCCTGGTATTGGTTCTATTCAGCCTAGTGAATTTATGAAGATATCCCTTATTATTAGCTTAAGTAAGGTTCTTAGTAAGTATAAGGGAAAGAATTATAAAGATGAAATGATACTATTATTAAAAGTAATATTTATTTCACTACTTCCAATACTTTTAACATTCTTAGAGCCAGATACTGGTGCGATATTTATATATTTTATTATTATAGGTAGTATTTTATTTATATCTTCATTAAGAAAAAGATGGTTTATTTTTATACTAGTATTTATATTAATACTTGTTGGTAGTTTTATGTATTTATATTTTTATAAACAAGATTTGTTTATAACTATATTTGGGAGTAATTTATTCTATCGTATAAATAGATTATTAGATTGGAAGAATGGTACAGGTATGCAACTAGAAAACTCTTTAGTATCTATAGGTTCTAGTGGTATATTAGGTCATGGTTATATGAAAACACCTATATACTTTCCTGAATCAGGTACTGATTTTATATTTGCAGTATATGCATCTAACTTCGGACTAATAGGTTCAATGATACTATTTATTCTTTTTATACTTTTTGATAAATGTTTAATAGATATTTCAAAGAAAACTAATAATATTACTAATAAATATATAATTATTGGTACACTTGGTATGCTTATTTATCAACAGGTACAAAATATAGGTATGACTCTAGGAATATTACCTATTACTGGTATTACTCTTCCTTTTATTAGTTATGGTGGATCTTCTTTACTATCATATTTTATTATTATAGCTATAATATTTAAAATATCATCTGATAACAAACGACTAATAAATTAAAAAAGAAGTAATTATTTCATTACTTCTTCATATACTTTTTTTAATTGTTTACCAATATTTTTCATATCTCTTTCTGCTACTACTTCAGCATAGTTTTTAGTAACATCTGGTAATTCTTTATTTAGTATTTTTTTAATTTTTTCTTCAAATGCATCTACATCTTTAGCCTTATACATATTCTTACCATCAATTAACCAATCATCAAATATAGGTATATCTCTTACTATACTTGGAGTTTTACAAGCCATAGCTTCTATTATTGGGATACCTTCTGTTTCTTCTAATGTTGGAAATAAATATAAATCACATCCATTAAGAGCAGCTCTAATCATATCTTTTTCTACATAACCAGCAAAAGTCAAATTATCAAGTTTAGTTTTAACAGCCTTCTTAACTGGTTTAGTTGCTGCTGCTAATGGAGAATAACCAAACCATATAAATTTATATTCAGGCATTCTCTTAGCAAGTTCAACAAAATCAACAATACCTTTTCTTTCAATATATAATCCAATACCAACTATTACTTTATCAGTATCTTTATATCCATATTTTTCTCTAAATTCTTTACCATATTCTTTATTTGCTTCGAAGAAATCTAAATCTATACCATTTGATATGGCATAGATTTTTTTATTTTCTAAACCTTTATAACCTTCTAATAGTTTTTTTGAATAAATAGTAGGTGTTACTATAACGTCACCTAAACTATAACACTTTATTAACCACCATTTAACTAGTTTAGAAGTTTGTTTAGCTAAAATAAATCCATTTTTATAATCTTCTTCTGTTGAATGGGCATGATATACAATTTTCTTACCTTTTCTTTTAGCTTTTTTAGCTACAAAATATGACTTTAAAAACCATGTATTTATGTGTAAGATATCATAATCATCTTTTTTGTCTAAAGTATATTCTATTTTTTCATCTTCCAAAGCTTTCATTTGGTGTTGAATTGCTTTACCAAGCCCACTTTTGCCTATTGTTTTTAAACCTTCTGCATATAGTAATACTTTCATATTATCACCTATTTATTTATTACTTTATATTCTATATCATTACAATTAGTAATATCTTCTTTTACTTTAATAGTTATTTTTCTTCCTTCTAATGATTCTAATGATTCAACATCATTTAATTCTACTTTTATATCTTTTTTATCATTTTTAAAAATAAATACTAATTTTTTAATCTCTACTTTTTTATTATTTTCATTATATAAATCTACAGAGAATATATTATCTTCATCTTCTTTAGTAATCTCTACATTTTCAAATGATATTCCTTTTACATTTTGATTTCTTAATGCTTCTGTTTCTTTAGATGCACTACTTTTCTTTAATGTGAAAACAAAAATAATCATAACTATCACTAATGCTACACAAGCAACCCCAATTGCCTTTTTGTTTAATTCTTTCATTATTTTCACCTCTATTATACATATTAAGTGTAGCATATATAATAAAAAAAGAAAAGAGACTTTACTAATTTAGCCTCTTTATATTTTAAAACATCCTCCACCAATAAATTCTCTTATAATTGAATCTTCTGGTATACTTTCTGATGATATTGGTAAGAAAATTCTTAAGAAATTTATTAATCTTACTGCTTCATTATAATATGGTGACGTTGGTTCTATTGAATATAATAATGGTTCAACAAATGTCTTTAATACACCAATTTCATATACTAAAGCTGTATTAAATGTATAATCTGCATCATCTTGATAAGGGAATATATATTTTTCTTCTCCTTCTCTTACTTTTGACCAACTTTCTAGAGTACTTTCAATATTATTTCCTCTAGTTCTATTATCTCTTACTATTCTTCTTAATAATCTATTATCTGTTGTGGAAATACGTGTATGATCATCAACATTTAATTGATTTAATGCTGATAAATAAATTCTAATTTTTTCATCATTTGGGATATTACTTGAAAACTTAGGATTAAGTGCATGTATTCCTTCAATAACTATTACTGTATCATCATCTACTTTATACTTATTTTTATATTCTTTTTTACCTAGTATAAAATTAAATGTTGGAAATAATACTTCTTCTTTATTAACTAGTTTTTTCATACATTCATTAAATACTTCTAAATCTAGTGCTTCAAAGCATTCATAATCAGGATTACCTTCTGCATCTAAAGGAGTATTTTCTCTATCTTTAAAGAAATCATCCATTGATATCATTAATGTTTTCTTACCCAATGCTTTTAAGCATAAACTTAGTTTATTTGTGGTAGTTGTTTTACCTGTTGATGATGGTCCTGATAATAATACCACTTTTGTTTGTGGTTTTGACACTATATTCTTAGCAAGTTCCATCAATTGATTATTTTTCATTATTTCATCTACTTTAATTACATCATCAATAGTTCCAGTAGATACTTTCTTATTTAAATCAACTGCATTAACTAGATTTAAATTCTTAGCCCATTCTCTTGAATTATTATACATATTAAATATGTTTTTTCTTTCTTCAAATTTTTTAATACCTGATTCCATATAAATAGTAGGAAATCTTAATACAAATCCATGTTCATTTAAATATGTAAGTTCAAAATGTGATAATTGATTAGTATTAATAGGCATTAAACTATAAAAATAATCATATAAATTACCTAATTTATATAAAGTTATATAACTAGCTGTATTATATTTTAATAGATCACTTTTAACATTATAACCAATAGCTTTATAATAATCTATTGCTTCAAGTCTTGATACTGTTGTTCTAGTTATTGGTAGGTTTTCTTTTACTGTTTCCATCATCTTATCATTTAATTTTATAATATCAGATGGTATTATTCTATTTTCTGTCTCTATATATAAACCTTTATCTAAAGAATGTCTAACTATCATATTACTATTAAATAATTTTTTATATGAATACAAAGTCAAAAATATAAGTCCATTTAAATAAACATTATTTGCTCCTCTATCCATTAAATCAAAAAACTCTATCTTACAGTCTCTAGTAATAGTATCAGTTAATTCATGATATATTCCATCTACTTTAGCTAATATTATTTCATAACGATAATCACTACTAAATTTATGAGATAAATCCAGTAATGTTGTTCCACTTGGAATAGTCATGTCTAAATTGTTAACGTTAACTTTTATATCCATAATATCAACCCTATCTATTCTTAATAAATTATATCATATTTTGTCTACCAAAAATAGTATAATTTTCATTTTTTTATACTACTATAATTATAGGTGATAAAAATGAATTTAGTACCAATGATTGTAGATAAAGAAATAAATGGTGAAAGAAGTTATGATATTTTTTCTAGATTACTTAAAAATAGAATCATATTATTAACTGGTGAAATAGATGATAATATAGCTAGTAGTGTTGTTGCACAAATGCTTTATTTAGATTCTATTAATCATGATGATATTAGTTTATATATTAATTCACCTGGTGGTTCTGTTACAGCTGGATTAGCTATTTATGATACTATGAATTTTATTAAGAGTGATGTTTCTACAATATGTATAGGTATGTGTGCATCTATGGCTGCCTTTCTACTTTCTTCAGGTCAAAAAAATAAAAGATATATCTTGCCTAATAGTGAAGTAATGATACATCAGCCTCTGGGAGGTGCATCTGGTCAAGCAACTGAAATCAAAATAGCTGCAGAACATATCCTAAAAATTAGAGATAAATTAAATAAAATACTATCAAAGAATACTAAACAGTCTTTGGATAAGATAAAGGAAGATACAGAAAGAGATAATTTCATGAATGCTAACGAAGCAAAAGAATATGGTATAGTTGATGAGATAATTAAAAAGGAAAGCTAATATTGCTTCCCTTTTATCTTTTGTTTTTCTTTTTCTTCATTTTTTATTTTTACTTCGTTACCTATGTTATATCCCATATTATATAAATCTACTAATAATTTACTTTTTGAATCGAAAGTATCAGTTAATTCTATTCTTAGATATCCATCTAAATCTGGATAATTAGATATATTTATACCTTCTGATATTTCACATAGTTTTAAAAATGAATTAATGTTTTTATTAGTCAAACGGTATTGAAGATTATTAATCTCCTCATCATTTTTATGATTCTCAAGTAATAATCTTCTATAACGTAGTGGTAAATAATCAACTATATCAATATTAGAAATATTTAATCCTTTTAATAATCCACATGAAATGGTAATTGATGCTAGATGTGAAGGATTAAACTCTCTAAAATACTTAGATTTAGGTAATTCTTCTTTTATTTGTGCATTTATTTCTTTAGTTTTATTATAATCTACTCTTGCCTGTGTACTTTGTACAGCAAGTATGTGAGCAACCTTTCTATCTAATTTCTTTTCTATTCCTAATCTTACGTTTGGTAATTCTGTATAACTTCTACCATTAGCTACAATAAAGCTTAGATAATATGGTGTTTCATAATTAACATTCGCTTTTAATATACGTATATATAATTCGTTATCACCAATTTTACCTGCTAACATTGGTGTTTCTAATTCTTCAAATGTATCATCAACTATAAAGTATGTATATTTTCTATAAAAATTTTGTACATCAGATAAATCTGTATAACCAGCATTTCTAATAGTCCATTCAAATAAATATGATATTGCTTCTTCCTCTTCTAAGCCAGCAAAGAAACTATTAAATAATGTTTTTGATCTTACTACTTGAGTTATAAAATTATTAAGAATTACTTCAAATTTATCTATATCTTTAATAACTAATGGTGGTAACCCTTCCTCATTCTTTCTAGAATTTCTCATTATGATATAACATTTATCTATATTCTTGATTGATAATCCATATGCATCATTATCATATACTCTTCTCATAGTATTTATAAAATTTGAACTATATGATGTTTGTGTTATTTGATTAATAAACTTATCTCCATAAGATATAATAAAATCTCTTATGTTTACTAAGTCTATTAATTTAGCATTAGTAAATATATTTTCAAAGGCTGTTTTTATTTCACGACAATAAAAATCACAGTCATTAGATATTCTTGCTCCTAGTGTTTTTCTAATGTAATCCTTTAGAATTCCTTCAAATTCTTCAGGATCACCCATTTCTAAGTTAAATTTTTTTCTATGTGGTGTATTATAAACATCTAAAAATATTTTAGTTAAAAAATAATTTTTCATATAAATACCCCTCCGCTTTTAATACCGCATATTTTAACATAAAAAAGGAGAAAAGTCAATTTATATACTTTTCTTCTTATTTTGTTTTTTCATTAGAAGATTGTCTACTTAAATCTTCTCTTATTTTATTAACAAAAAGTGCATAATAATATATTTCTCTTTTACTATTCTCTATAAGTCTATTTTCTGCATTTTGTGATATAACATCCATTTTTGCCTTTAAAACATCAATTAATCTAAACTTATCAAGTGTTGATAATCCTGATATTGTTTCTTCTATTTTTCCTAATGTTTCATTTGCTTCTACATATTTTTTACTTAATTCTTCATCTTTTTCTTTAGATATGTCCTTATTCTTAGCAAGTTCTGTACATCTTGTACATAATTCAACATATTTATCAATTAATACTAACGCATTCATATAACCCTCCTGCCATATATTATATGTATATTTTCTTATATGTCAATTATAAACAAAAAGAAGAATTAACTATTCTTCTTTATTCTTTCTATTAATTCATTTATTTTTCTAAATCTATGATTTAAACCTGATTTAGTTATTGGTTTTCTTGTTTCATAAGATATTATTTCTGCTAGTTCTGTTAAAGATGCTTCAGGATATTTTAATCTGTATTCTATTGCTTCTTGTGTCTTATCATCAAGTAAGTTAATATAGTCTCCTTCTTTTAAGAACTCAATCTGTTCTATTTGTTTAGTTGCTGTTGCAACGACTTTATCCATGTTCGCCTGTTCCATATTATTTAATCGATTAGTCATATTCTTGTGGTCACGATATATTCTAATATCTTCATAATATAAAACTGCATTATTTGCATTAATTATTCTTAAGAAATCGCCTATTTTTTCTGCTTCTTTAATATAAACCATATATCCTTTATCTCTAGCAATTATCTTACTATTAAGATCAAACAGGTTTAATAAATCACATATTACCTGTGCTTCAGGTTTTTCTTCTATTAAGTATTCTAGATGATATCTAGCAGTTTTTGGATCATTTATACTTCCTTTTGATAAGAATGCTCCTCTTAAATAAGCTCTTATTTCTTCTTCACCACCTAATATATATTCTTTAGGTTCAGGAAGTATATTACCACTATTATCCATAACTGATAAATCTTCTAGAATAAAATCTGTTTTTTCTTCTATATCTATTAAATATAGATTATTTTTACTAAAGTTACTATTCTTTTTTGTTTCTATAGTAGATGTTACATCATATATATCTTTAATTAATTTATATATTCTTTTAGCAACAGTAGCATTTTCTGTTACTAATTCAATTAGATTTTCATCACATTCACCATTATTTCTAAGAAATCCTGATAATTCAGATATACTTTCACTTTTAGTATTATCTATACGTGATATTTCTTCTTTAATTGTGGTTGTAAACGACATATAATCACCTACTAAAATCTTATTTCTTTTGCTTCTTCCCCATATAAATTATCAAATTTAGGTCCTCTTCTACATAGTATTATAAATAGAATACCTACAACTATCAAAACTAATGATAATATTTGTGCTACTCTAATATTTCCTACCATCAATGAGAACTGTTTATCTCTTAAACCTTCTAATATAAATCTGCCAACTGAATACCATATTAAATATACTCCAGTTAATTGTCCACTTTTTAGATATTTATATCTTCTAACTATTAATAATGCAAAGAAACCTGTAAAACTCCATATTGATTCATATAAGAATAATGGTATACGATATTCTCCTTCAATTAACATATTATCTATAACGAATTGAGGTATACCTAGATCCTTTAAATGTTGAAGTGTAGTTATACTACCATATATTTCTTGATTAAAGAAGTTACCCCATCTACCTATAGCTTGTCCTAGTATAAAACCTAATGCCGCTATATCTAATACTTTTACTATTTTTACTTTATACTTACGACAATAAAGTATTACAGTAGCTAAACCAAATAGTATTCCACCATGTATTGCAAGTCCACCATTCCATACTTCTAATATTTCTAATGGATATTTAGAATAATAATTCAAATTAAATAATACAAAGTATAATCTAGCTCCTATTAAACCAAAGATTACTGAATAAAAGATTAAGTTAACCATAAAATCTTGATTTAGTTTTTGTTTCTTACTTTCAATCATTATTACTAATGAAGCAAAGAATACTCCTAGAAATATAAATACTGAATACCAGTAGATTTGTATAAATCCTAAGTCTAATGCTATCTTATCCATTCTTTTTCAACCTCCTAACAATAGGTTTTATTATCATATAGTCTAATAATAAATTCATTACTGAAATTAATATAGCTATAAAGAATACTGTCCATACGCCTTCTATTTCAAAGTGAGACCTTAGTATCCAATCTGTTAGTTTTAATATAATTACATTTACAAATGGATAAAATAATCCTAAAGTTAAGCCAGTAAGTGGAATAGTTAGTTTTATTATTACTGGTTTAACTGTTTTATTTAATATAAATATTATTAATGTAGCTAACATTCCATATGTATATAGATGAGAATCATCTATTTGAAAGCTATCAAAGTATGTAGCTACTATCACAAAGATAACTGCATAACTAAAAAAGTGTAATAAAAAGTCTATAATATTTACTATTTTTTCTTTATGCATATAATCACCCTCTATAATATTTCTTTTAAGAATTTACCTGTTTTTGACTCTTTGACTTTAGCAATATCCTCAGGTGTACCAGTGGCAACAACTGTTCCACCATTATCCCCACCATCAGGTCCTAAGTCAATAATATAGTCAGCACATTTAATAACATCTAGGTTGTGTTCAATTACTATTACTGTATCTTTATTATCTACTATTTTTTGAATTATTGCAAGTAATCTTTTGATATCTGCACTATGAAGTCCTGTTGTTGGTTCGTCCATTATGTAAAGTGTCTTACCAGTAGGTTTTTTCTGTAATTCTTTGGCAAGTTTAACACGTCCTGCTTCTCCACCTGATAATGTTGGTGCACTTTGTCCTAGTTTTAGATATCCTATACCTACATCTTCTAACACTTGAAGTTTAGATTTTAACTTTGGTACGTTTTCAAAGAAATCTAAAGCTTCAGTTACACGCATATTTAGTACATCAGCTATATTTTTTTCTTTATATCTTATTCTTAATGTTTCATTATTATACCTAGTACCATGACATACTTCACATGGAATATATACATCAGGTAAGAAATGCATTTCTATTTTCTTAACACCATCACCACGACATGCTTCGCATCTTCCACCTTTTACGTTAAATGAGAATCTATCTTTTCCAAATCCTAACATCTTAGCATCTTTGGTAGTAGTAAATAGTTCTCTTATATCATCAAAGACACCTGTATATGTTGCTGGATTAGAACGAGGTGTTCTACCTATTGGATTTTGAGATATCTCAACAACTTTATCAATATTATCTAATCCTGTTATCTTTTTATGTTTACCAGGTTTAACTTTTGATTCATAAACTTTACTATAAGCAGCATTACATAGTATCTGATTAACTAGTGTTGATTTACCAGATCCTGATACTCCTGTTACACATGTGAATGTTCCAAGTGGAAATTTAACATCTATATCCTTTAAGTTATTTTCAGCTGCTCCTTTTACTTCTATACACTTATTTATACCTTTTCTTCTGTTTTTAGGAACATCAATACATTCTTTCCCACTTAAAAATCTACCAGTGATACTATTTTCACATTTCATTACCTCATTTGGTGTTCCACAAGCTACTACCTCACCACCAGCATCTCCTGCACCTGGCCCAATATCTACTAGATAATCTGCTGCTAGCATTGTTTCAGTATCATGTTCAACAACTATTAAAGTATTACCTAAGTCTCTCATTTCTTTAAGTGACTCAATTAGTTTTTGATTATCACTTTGATGAAGACCTATACTTGGTTCATCAAGTACATATAATACTCCACTTAATTTTGAACCTATTTGAGTAGCAAGTCTAATTCTTTGTGCTTCTCCACCTGATAGAGTTCCTGCTGAACGAGCTAAAGTTAAATACTCAAGTCCAACATTCTTTAAGAAATCAAGTCTTGATTTAATCTCTTTTAATAATAATCCCGCTATTTTTTCTTGTTCAGAAGTTAATTTTAACTTGTCAAAGAAATCTACTAAGTCTTTAATACTCATACATGTTACTTCATATATGTTTTTATTTCCTACTTTTACAGATAATACATTATCCATAAGTCTTGCACCATTACATGTTTCACATACAGTTTCTAACATGTAGTTTTCTAACCAATCTCTAATCCATGAAGATGTTGTATTCATATATCTTCTTTCAAGATTATTAATTACACCTTCATAAAATTTACTATTATCTCTTTGAATACCACCACGAGTAGTATATTTAATACGAATTGGTTCAGTACTACCATATAAAACAAGATCCTGTTCTTTTTTAGATAGTTTATTCCATGGTTTATTCATATCTATCTTA
>Ga0310691_10004710_pt1 | contig 15230 bp, 12 predicted proteins | sample 176DNAGHGlowgp2_FD_203887 | JGI IMG/M metagenome (GOLD analysis project Ga0310691, IMG submission 203887) | Sheep rumen microbial communities from Palmerston North, Manawatu-Wanganui, New Zealand - 1766 DNA GHGlow gp2 (v2) (version 2) | ecosystem: Host-associated > Mammals > Digestive system >... | reverse complement strand
AAGAAAAACTTCAAGGGCCATTGGGTATTGTAACAGCGCTTATCAGCGGGGCGCTGTTGGTGCTTGGTATTCTTGCTCTTGTTGCGGGACATGTACCGCTTGGACTGGGATTGATCGTCGCGGGCGCGGCTGGACTCGCTGTAACGGTTGCTGCGAATTGGGATTACATAAAAGAAAAACTTCAAGGGCCATTGGGTATTGTAACAGCGCTTATCAGCGGGGCGCTGTTGGTGCTTGGTATTCTTGCTCTTGTTGCGGGACATGTACCGCTTGGACTGGGATTGATCGTCGCGGGCGCAGGCGGGCTGGCCGCTTCAATTGCAGTCAATTGGGATAATGTTACAAAGTGGTTTAAAAAGACATGGAAGAAGTTTAAGAATGCTGCTGAGACGACCTGGGATACTCTGAAGGAGATCGGTGCGGGTATCTGGGGAGTGATCACGGAAGGCATTACGGGTGCCGTATCAGGCATTGGCGGGTGGATTAAAGAGCACATCTTTAAACCGTTTGTCGATGCATGGCATTGGTTACTTGGTCTGTTTGGCGGCGGCGAAGATGATTCAGGCCTTTCATCCAACGCAGCGCAGGTCACAGCAAACGCTGCATATGCAAACGCTTCCAACGGATCGAGCGTCGCGGATGACATCGCAGAGGGGACTACGGATAAGGAATCCATAAGGAAACTCAAAGAGATCGGTGCGACGATGGGTGACGCCATCAAGACCGGGATGAACGAAAGACTGAAGAATATCTCTGGTGAAATCTGGAACACGATTGTCATGGGATGGAGCAAGGAAGATAGAAAACTTACAGTAGATGTAAGTCTCAATAAGTCCGGGTGGAGTTCATTGGCGAAGTACGTTGGGACGTATGAGCCAAACGTCTATGTAAAACTGGTACGTTCCGGTTGGACTACATTGGCGAAGTACGTTGGGACGTATGAGCCGAATGTCTATGTGAAACTGGTACGTTCCGGATGGACTACGTTGGCGAAGTATGTTGGGACATATGAGCCGAACGTCTACGTAAAACTGGTACGTTCCGGTTGGACTACGTTGGCGAAGTATGTTGGGACATATGAGCCGAACGTCTATGTAAAACTGGTACGTTCCGGTTGGACTACATTGGCGAAGTATGTTGGGACATATGAGCCGAACGTCTACGTAAAACTGGTACGTTCCGGTTGGACTACATTGGCGAAGTATGTTGGGACATATGAGCCGAACGTCTATGTAAAACTGGTACGTTCCGGTTGGACTACATTGGCGAAGTACGTCGGGACGTATGAGCCAAACGTCTATGTGAAACTGGTGCGTTCCGGTTGGACTACATTGGCGAAGTACGTTGGAGAATATACCGCTAACGTCAAAGTCGTATTGGAAAAAGACGGTTGGACAGATATTTCGAGCTATCTTGACGATAACTTTGGCGGCGCATTAGGTGGAGGCGGACAGACTTCAGGCGGCGGTGCAGGTAGAGGCAGACATGGTGGTGGTGGTGGAAGCTATGGTGTAGAGATTGGGCTTCATGAAGGATGGACAGGAACACCTCAGGAAGCACTTGGCATAAATGATTTAAAATCTGATGTGTCAGTAGGTATTAATCCTATATGGTCTTTAATTAGTGGTATCCTTGTCTATCTTGGTATAAACAATCTTACCGCGAATATTTATATTACCTTATCCACCCAATGGGGAAATGCCAGAGTATCTTCATGGAAGGACTGGATAGGCTACGAAAGCAACATCGACACAGACCTCCATGTAAGCGTATCCACTCAATGGCCTTATTCATGGAAGGACTGGATAGGCTATACGAGCGACATCTATAGTACACTCCACGTCAGCGTATCGACACAGTGGGGAGATCATGGCGTGTACTCATGGAAGCAATGGATAGGCTATGAAAGCGATATCTACACGACCCATCACGTCAGAACCGTGCAGGAGAACGCCGCCGGTGGCGTTGTGACGGCCAATGGGTCTTGGAGTTTCGCTTCCGGTGGTGTCATCAGCAACGGAATTGCCAAGAGGCTTTCCAACATTCCTCACTACGCAGGAGGGACAAGGGACGCTCACGGGACGCTGTTCCTCGCGGGCGAGGCTGGGCCGGAGATCGTAGGACACATCGGTGGCCGCACTGAAATCCTGAACCAGAGCCAGCTTGCGCAGACGATGTTCGCGGCGGTTCGCAGCGCCATGACTGGCGTGCGGATCGGCGGGTACATAGAGAACGCGGTTCCTTCCGGGGACAGCGAGGCTGACTACGAAACGATGTATCGCGCCATGTACGACGCATTCACCGACGCCATGACGGGCAGCAACGAGCGCGACAAGGAGAAGGTGGCCCTGATGCGGCAAATCGCGGCGAAGGAATTTACGGCGGAGGTCACGGCGGCCAGCATGAACCGGGCGCAGACGCGGATGAACCGCAGGGCCGGGACAACCATCGTGTCGGTGGGAACCTGACAGGAGGTGACAGAGTATGCCTGACCAGAGATACAACCCGATCAAGACGGTGGACGGGGTGGCGATACCCTGTCCCTCCAAGTACGACTGGACGATCAATGACATATCCGATTCGGATGCGGGGCGATGCGAAAGCGGGCTGATGCACAAAAACCGCATCGCCCGCAAGCGCAAGCTGGAATTGGAGTGGCAGAACGTGGACATTTCCGCAGCGAACGCGGTATTGTCGGCGTTCGCGCCGGAGTATGTGAGCGTGAATTGCCTCGACCCGCTGGCGAATGGGTATGTGACCAAGACGTTCTACAGCGGCGACCAGGGGGCCAGCGCGTACAACGTGCGCATCAACGCATGGACGGTATCTTTCAATATCATTGAGCAGTGAGGAGGTGAAAGTGGATGTATCCGATTTCAAATGCAGTGAAGGCGCTGTTCGAGGCGGAGCAGAACAAGGTGCTGCGCATCACCGGTACGGACAAAAACGGGACAGCCATTTCCATCACCGATGACGATGTGCTGATTGACAGTTTTGAAATCGACCGCTATTCATGCAACGGGGAAAAACTGGAGATCGGGACGGCGATTTCTGCGCAAATGTCGATGAAGCTGGAAAACATCGACGGGCGATATGACAGCATCATATTCGAGGGAACCGAGTTGTTTGTGGAGGTCGGTATTGCCGACTGGACACAGGCGAACCCGACCATTACATGGGTGCCATGCGGATATTTCACCCCGGACATTCAGCCGCGAAGGATGACCACCATCAGCATCACGGCGCTGGACAGGATGACGCGATTTGACTCCGTGCCGCCTTCGCTGACGCCGTGGACGACAGCCAGCGGCGAAACGATGACGGACAGCCAGGGGAATGTCCTCTATTTCTTGCGCGACGTTCAATTCCCGGCCTCCGTGACAAACCTGATCAGGCGTGTTGCGCTGCTGTGCGATGTGCCATTCTCGCAGAGTTTGTCGAGTTTCCCGAACGCCAACCTGGTCATAGATCAAATGCCCGCGTTAGAGCAGACCATTACGTACAGAAACATCATCCAGTGGTGCGCGGGAATCATGGGGACCAACGCATGGATCGACTGGACAGGTTCGCTGCGCTTTTCGTGGTACAACAATACCACTGGTTACATCAGCACCACGCAAAACCGTTATAACAGCGATCTTCACGAGAACAGCGTGACCATAACGGGCGTGTCCTATACAAATGCCAACAACGTCAAGATCGTATCCGGCACAGACGAATACACGCTTGACTTGTCCGGAAATTATATGGCGGCGGCGAAGATTTCCACCATCCTGCCCAATGTAAATAACAGGCTGAATGGCTTTACTTACCGACCGTTCACTGCTTCTGTTGTCAACGCGCCCTATCTGTGGCCGATGGACATTGTGACCTTCAAGGATAAGGACGGTAACAGTTATTCCAGCGCTTTGACCAATGTCACCTTTGGCCTGAACGGAACTACGGTGCTTCAAAGCAAGGGCGAGAGCGCCGAGACGAACAGCCGCGTCAAGCCCAGCAGCGTGAACAGCGAGACGGCGTACATGATCGAACGCGCCGCGCAAGTCGCCCGTGAACTGGATCAATCGTTGGATCAGGAGGGAATATTCAATCGCCTGACGGATGGCGGCGAGGTTCAGGGGCTTTTGCTGTATGACGGAAAGGTGTACCTGAACGCCAGTTATATCAACTCTGGTATCGTCAAGGCGGAGTATATTGACGGCGAGAATCTTCACGTCAAGGCGGCGAACATTGACGGCACGTTGGTTATCGGTCAGTTGCCGAGTGACGTTGCTACAGACAGCGACATCCCTACGAAGGTCAGTGAGTTGACCAACGACAGCGGGTTCCAGAACTCTACGCAGGTCACGACGATCACCAACAACACCATCAGCACGACGAACGTCACGGCGCAGAATCTGAAGGTCAAGGCGGCGAACGTAGAAGGTACGTTCACCGCGAACAAGATTGTTGGCGGTACGTTGACGCTGGGCGGGAGCAACAACGGTAATGGTGTGCTGACGGTGAAGGACGCCAGCGGCAACACCATCGGCTCGTGGGACAACAGCGGCCTTACGCTGAACAAGGGTAGTATTGTTGGACCGTCGATCACGCTGGGCGGTAGCAACAACGCCAACGGAACGCTGACCGTGAAGAACGCATCAGATCAGACTGTTGGAACGTGGAACAATAACGGCATCAGTATAACCTCCGGTGAGATTTCGTTGCGCCAAAGTGATAGCTATGGACTTAATATCGGGCCGTATGGCGACTTGTCTGTAGGCATAAAGCCGGAAAACACGTCCAGCCTGTTCGGTAATAAGTGCCCGTTCCAGGTGAACAACGGGGGTGAAGTTAAGGCTACCAATTTTCGTGTATTTGCGAAATATTATGAAGATCAAGGCGGCAACGGGATATTTTATCCCGTATTGAATATTGAAGGAAATCATCTGGGTAATGTGGGTTGGGACGCTGGAAGAGGTGTATTCTTTAAGATTGTCGATGCAGACGACCATAACCCGGAATATGTAATGCACCTTTCCAAGAACCTTGTAAATATCTATAAACCACTCAAGCTGCACAATGCATTGGCCATTGCAAGCGGTGGAACAGGGGCGACAACCGCGGCTGACGCTCGAACCAACCTTGGGATTACACTCGCAAACCTCGGGGCCAAGGGGGTTCAAAACCCCGTCAGTGCTCCTGGCACCAATGGCGATGCCGTGGCGTTCATAGACACCATCAGCCAAAATGCCCAGGGCGTCATCAGTCCCACAAAGAAATGGGTGCGGAATGCCTCCACAAGCGTTTCCGGTTTGATGTCCGCCAGTGACAAGCAAAAACTGGATGGATTATCCCAAAAAATTGAGACCAACAATATTCGAGCAGCCTTGAATCTGATCGTTGGAGATGAACTGTCTGACTACGGAAATTTTACAAATAATAAATGTGTTTTTCAGGTAAATAAAGACAACGGAGTAAAAGCGGGTCATTTGTATGTTTATGCCAAACGTAATGATTCAACTTCATACAACGGAAGATATTACCCTGCGCTTGAAATAGAAGCCAATCACACAAGCGATGGTTACTATGAGGTTGACCGAGGCGCGTTTTTTAGAGCTGCAGATGAAGATTATTCGTATGCTCCCGTCATGCACCTTTCAAATAAAAAAAATCAGGGTGTGATGGCAAAGTTCTGGAACATTACTACAGACAACGTAACAGTCAAAGGTTCGATCAAAGGAAATTCAACTCTTACTGTCAGTGGCGACATGTCCGTCAGTGGCAACATGTCCGTCACCGGAAGTCTATCCGTTTCCGGGACAAAGCCGCGACTGGTAACAACGCAGGAATACGGGAAGCGCTTTCTGTACTGCTACGAGACGCCGACCCCGATGTTCGGCGACATCGGCGAGGCCGTAATTGGCGAAGACGGGCTGTGCTACATCACCCTGGACGCGGTATTCGCGCAAACCGTTGTGACCGACCAATACCAGGTATTCCTGCAAAAATACGGCCCTGGCGACTGCTGGGTGCGGGAGAGAAATGGCGCTTGCTTTGTCGTAGAGGGCACACCAGGAATGAAATTCGGATGGGAGGTCAAAGCCAAGCAGAGGGATTACGACCAGCTCAGACTTGAACGCAGCGACGAGAAGTTCACCGTACCGACGCAAACCTACGGCGAGGACGCCGCGAAACATATCGACGACATAAGAAAGGAACGTGAAGCAGCATGAAGATCATTACCAGTGTAACCGCATTTCAGGACGCCGTTGGCATGAGGATGAGCGCCACCTACAGCGAGATCGACGACCAGACGGGACGCATTATCAGCGACAATAAGCGCTTCGACCGGGTGATTACCGATTCGTCTGCAAAATCCCACGCTCAGGCGCTGCTGGAATACGCAGGCGAGAATATCCCTGAATGATGAGAATTGACATGAAAGCGAGGTAAATTAGCGATGACGATCCACGAACTGCTTGCGGCATCTGGATTGACCGCAAACGACGAAATCCCCATATGGGACGCGGAGGCGACGGGGGAGCCGACGAAGAAGATCACGGCGCAACAGTTGGCGGCGGCGGTTGTTGCCTTGGCTAACCTTGTCACCGGCGTGAAGGGGGATAAAGAGAGCGACTATCGCCATAGCAATGTGAATCTTACCCCGGCGAACATCGGGGCGCATCCCGCACAAACCGATCTACAAGTGACCAACAATAGCAGTTACACGGGAACGCCTGCTGCTGCAATATCCAAATCTATCGTACAAATATTGGATTCGTCTGGTTTCGTACGTCATCAGATGTTTGGAATATACAATACGAGTGAAAGTTTTTACACATATATTGCCACTCGTAGACCAAGCGGTTCCTCTGTCGTCGCAAACCAACTTGGCGTAGGATTTGACGCCAATGGCAATGGAGCATATTATGTTTCATACCCCCTGGCGTTTAGATTGGCGATCGGGGCTACGAATACAAAAGTCAAGGGCGACGCCGAAAGTAGCTATCGAACAGGCGACGTCAACTTGACCCCGGCGAATATCGGAGCGGCAACGAAAATCAAGCTTACCAACAGCGCCTCCAGCCCAGAACTCATATACGCTGAATTGTCGAAAATCCCGAGTGGAGAAACAGCTACGATTTACCTGGGCGCTATACCATTCAACAGCTTGACAGGTAAAACGGGCGTCCATACACTGGGAACCGTATTTAGAAACGGTACCAACCGTTTCGACTTTAATCTGATGGTTCTTGGTGGCAATGCAAGCTATGGATTTACGGCGACGGTCTCATCCACGAGTATTACACCCGGCACGGTATACGCCTATAACGGCACGGTGATGAGCTGACGCCATGGGCACCTTTCAGCGGTTGGCAACAAATACGCTGCCGACCAATGTTGCATATGTCGACGTATGACTCTGACAGCATAAAAATATTAAGGAGGACGATTTTATGACTAAATCAACATTTTATACTACAATCGAAAATCAGGTTCGCACCGATGGCTCAAGGGGTCTTTTATATGATCATTTTGACGAGCTGAATGCCGCCCTTGCAAAGTATTACACGATTTGCGCCGCCGCTGCTACCAGCAATATTCCTTATCATTCGGGTATGATTTTTAGTGATGACGGATACGTAATCGAGAAAAGAGTGTTTGACCGGAGGACTGACGAAGCTGAAGCGCAGGCATGACCGACCACGCGGAGGGATGATATATGCTGAACGACCTATCTTTCGGCAAGTTTAAATACATACTATACCACCCAGATAGCGGCGACGACTTCCCGCTGACCGTGGTGCTCCACGGCAGCGGGGAAATCGGGAGCAGCCTGTCCAAACTCAAAAAGCGGGAGCCTTACATCAGCCTGAACAACGGCAAATGTACGCCCAACGCGTACATTTTAATGCCTCAGTTACCTAAAGGCACATGGGGCGACTACAAGGCCAGCCTAAAGGCTCTGATTGACCACGTAGCCGAGGAACAGGGCTGCGACATGAAGCGGGTGTCCATTACCGGGCACAGTTTGGGCGCGAACGGAACATTGGATATGCTGCTGGCATACCCGGACTTTTTCTCCGCTGCTTCTGTCCTGTCCCCGTGCAAGGACATCAGCAGCAAGATTGGACAAATCAGCCACATTCCGATTTGGTTTTTCGCCGGGGAAAATGAGCATAATTATAAAAAATATGCTCAGAGTATGTACAACAGGCTCAAAGGTCTGGGCGGCGAGACAAAACTGACGCTTGTACCCGGCTACGGGCATCCGATACAGTTCACGTGGGTGAGCGACAAGTATCAGATGTTCGACTGGCTGGCGAGTTACCGCCTTGACCGATTCATCGCAGATGTCAGCAAGCATCAGGGCAAAATCAACTGGGACAGGCTGGCCCCACATCTGGCGTTCTGCATCATCAAGGCCAGCGGACTGTATGGGAATGGTTCTGACCCGTACTACGCCTACAACGTCGAGGGCGCGGTATCTCATGGTGTTCCATTCCACAGTTACCATTTCTTGTACTGCGTCACTGAGGTACAGGCGAAGCGCGACGCGAAGTTGTTCTTCGATACCGTCAAGGCTGGGGCGACGTGGCCGCTTTTCTGGGTGCTTGACTGCGAATCTCAGTGGGGCATCAAGGACAATCAGGCTCCATCCATCGCCAGAGTGTTCGAGGACGAACTCAGACGGCTGGCGCGGGAACATGGGCCGGGTGAAATCCGGGTGGCTCTGTACGTTGCGCAAGAGAAATACAACGATTGGGCGTTTGATTATGGTCACTTTGACTATATTTGGATTCCCGGATACGGAGAGAAATACAAGCCGCCAATGCCGTGCGATATGTGGCAGTACACGTCCAAGGGGACGCTGCCGGGTATCAGCGGGAATGTGGACCTGAATGTTCTGATGGGGACAAAGCCGCTGGAATACTTCACGACCTGCGCGATTGAACCGATTGAACCAACTGAACCGACCGACACAGACGGAGGTGAATTTACGATGCTGCCTACAGGTAAGGAACTGGCCGCGTACTGCGAGGAAATGTATGCACACAAGAACCACTGGTGCTATTGGTATGGCACATACGGGAACGTGTGCACCCTAAAGAAGTATAAGAGCAAGAAGGCCCAGTATCCCGAACATTACGAGTCTGACCGAACCAGCGGATACATGAAGGACATCGAGAAGGGGCGGCGCTGCGCGGACTGCGTGGGCATGATCAAGGCGTTCTTCTGGACGAGCGGGAAGTACGACACCGACCCGGTATACAAGTCCAACAACTGCCCGGACAAGAGCGCCAACGGCATGATCTCCTACTGCAAGAAAACTGGCCCTATCAAGGACATCCCCGACATCCCCGGCCTTGTTGTCTGGAAATCAAATCACATCGGCGTCTATATCGGCGGCGGCTATACCATCGAGTTCAGGGGGTTTGACTACGATTGCGTCAAGCGCAAGGTCAAGGACGGCCCTTGGACGAAGTACGGATTCCTGCCCGACAGCATGATCACCTACGACGACCAGCCGACGCCCAAGCCGGAGCCGGAACCCATCGGCGACCGCGACCTGAAGAACGGCGACGAAGGCCCGGATGTGCAGCAACTTCAGGAGAACCTCATCTCCCTGGGCTTCGACTGTGGCAGCTGGGGCGCGGACGGAGAGTTCGGAGACTGTACCGAGATGGCCGTCGAGGCGTTCCAGCGGGCCTACAAGCTGCCTGAAACCGGCGTGTACGATGCGGTGACCCGCGCGAAGATGGAGGAAGTGTTGGACGACCACGACGAACCCGTGGAGGAACCTCGTTGGGTGGAAATCTACGGCGGCGACTGCTACATCCGCACAGCACCCAACAAGACCAACTCGAAGAAGCTGGGCGTGGCCCACAGGGGCGACAAGTACCAGTATCAGGGACAGACCAGCGACGAAGGCTGGCACCTGATCGCGTACAAGAATCAGAATGCGTGGGTCAGCGGAAAATATTCCCGGCTGGTAGATTAACGGGGGTATTAAGCATGATTACAGTAACAGCAAACGCAAGGGATGCCAGATATGTTTCCGACGATTTGATTACATCGGGGAGCGTAGGCATCCCGGTCACGTTCAATCTGTCCGAGGACTTCAACGGCCTGTCGACTATCGCCGTATTCGAGGGCAGCGGCGTGCGCATCGACGTGGCATTGATTGGCAATACCTGCGTCGTGCCGCATGAGGTGGTGGCGACGGCAGGCGGCTACCTGCGTATCGGCATCTACGCCAGTAACAGCGCGGGAACTATCGTCATCCCTACGGTGTGGGCCGGGAGCAAGATGATACTGCGAGGGACACAGCCGAGCGAGGTTGACCCCTCAGAGCCTACGCCGAGTTGGGTTGCGCAGGTGCAGCAGATGGCTGCGGAGGCGCTGGAAACCGCTAATAATGTGTTGGACATGACCGTGGAAGCCGATACCCTTGCCCCCGGTTCCGAGGCGACGGTGGAAAAGACCGTTGACCCGGAGACGGGCGCCGTGACGCTGGAGTTTGGCATACCTGCCGGGGAACAGGGCGAACAGGGCATTCAAGGCGAGACTGGCCCGCGTGGCGAGCCCGGCGCAGTCTACACCCCGTCGGTGAGCGCGGCGGGAGTCATTATGTGGTCGAATAACGGCGACCTGCCTAACCCGAAGCCGGTGGACATTCGAGGCCCGCAAGGCGAGCGCGGCGAGACCGGGCAGACGGGGCCGCAGGGGGAAACAGGCGCTACCGGCCCGCAGGGGATTCAGGGGGAGATTGGCCCACAGGGGCCGCAAGGCCCGCGAGGGGAACAGGGCCCGCAGGGTGAGCAAGGCCCCAAGGGCGACCCCGGCGAGGTCGGCGAGGCAGAACTGACCGCGAAACTGGCAGACAAGGCCAGCGCCATAGTAGACACCGCCAGCGGGGCGATTGCGTCCTTCCCGGACGGCATGGCCGCGCCCGCGAAGGACGTCACCATTGGCATCGAGCCGGTGCAGGCCGGCAGCGGCTACCCCAGCCCGACGAACGTGCGGCCAATCAGCGGGTGGACGGGGGCGAATGTGACGAGGACGGGTTTTAACGTATGGGATGAAGAGTGGGAAGTCGGAAAGATTAATGTTTCCACGGGCGTACCCGAAGCATCATCGAGTAATATCCGTTCAAAGAACTTCTCAAAGGTAAAGAGCGGTCAATCGTACTATGTTCTGATTGGGGCGATGAGAGGAATGTCACCATCTAAAGCGATTGCGTTCTTCTATGATGCTGAACAGAATTACATCAGCAACGCCAACTGTAACAACGCAACGATTACACCGCCAAATAATGCGGAGTATATCAAATTCTATTGTGCCACCGATTACGGCACAACCTACAACCACGACATCAGCATAAATTATCCATCAACTGACACCGAATATCACGCCTACTCTGGCACGTCCTACCTCATCTCATGGCAATCCGAAGCCGGGACGGTCTACGGCGGGACGCTGGACGTGACCACGGGGTTGCTGACGGTGGACAGGGCGATTGTGGCGTTTGATGGAACGGAATCTTCTACGGATTTTTCAATATCTACCACCTCAAGTGCTGTCAGAAACAGAATCGCGTGGAACCCCTATGAGAGAATTGGTAAGTTAAACGGAACATTTTTGGCAAATATTCTTGAAACACGAGCAAATTCTTCTGGTGGTGTGGGAGATAAAGAATGGCAAATATGGGGAGGAACAATAGGCGCACGAATGTGGATTTCAGTACCGAAATCAATTACAAGCGCGTCGGATTTCATTGTGTTTTGCGCATCAACTAATATATCTGTTGTCTACGAACTCGCCACCCCGCAGACCTACCAGCTCACCCCCACCGACGTAGCTATATTGCTGGGCGACAACAACGTTTGGGCGGACACGGGGGATACCACCGTCACCTACAACGCCGACACGAAGCTGTACATCCAGAAAATCAACACCCCTACGGACGATGACATGATTGCCGACGCTCAGATCGCCAGCGGCAAGTATTTCATCGTCGGCGGCAACCTGTACCGAAGCACGACCACCATCCCCGCAGGGGACACCATCACTCCCGGAACCAACTGCATCCTGACCAACCTTGCCGACGCGCTGAACGCGCTGAACACATAAGGAGGCATATCCATGAAATACGCGATCATCAAGGCCATCAACGGCAATTACTCCATCCACGCCGAGGGCATCACCGCGCTGGAGAACGCAAAGACACAGTTCCACGGGCTGTGCCAGACGCTCTGGAACGCGCCCGATGTACTCACCGCCCACGTCTCCATCATCGACGAGCAGCTTGACGTGGTGGAGGGGTACAAGGAGTTCATCCACCACGAGCCGACTGTCCAGCTGGAACCCGAGCCGGATGAAGCGTAAATTACACTTTAACTCAATACAGACCGATCAAAAAGGGAGAGGGCGCTCCAACCCGCTTTTGACAATGTGGTGATGGACAAGACCGAGGTTAAGCAGTCATATCGGAAGTATGCATAGGCAGAATAAAAGCGAAAGTGGGTGATACCAATGAACGAGGAGCAGTTTCAGAAGATCATTGAGGCCCAGGCTCACATGGAGGAGCAGATCAAGACGCTCTTCAAGCAGCAGGACGAAATCAAGGAATTGACCGTGAGCGTGCAGAAGATCGCCATTGCGCTGGAGAAGCAAGGCGTCGCGCTGCAATCCACCGAGAAGAAAGTGGATGGGGTCAAGCAGGATGTGGACGAGATCAAGAGCAAGCCGGCGAAGCGATGGGACGCCATTATCGCGGCGGTGATTTCTGGGATCGTGATGTTCCTGCTGGGGCACTTTGGGATGAAGTAAGGAGGTATGAAGGATGAAGCGAGTTGTTTTTGCAATGATGGCCATTTTGGCCATGCTGGCGGTGTTTGCGGTGACGGCGTGTGCGGCGGAGGTCATCGAGGTGGCCGCGGACGTGGCCCAGGGCGTTGGCGCGATTGAGCAGGTGGCGGAGAGCGGGGGCGGCACAATCCCAACGGAGCCGTTTACATGGCAGGCGCTGGGTACGATTGCCGGATGCACTGCGTTCGCGCTGCTGTTCGTGCAACTCATCAAGGCGCCGCTGGACAAGGTATGGAAGATTCCGACAAGGCTGCTGGTGTATGTGGTGTGCCTGGTGCTGATGCTGGCGAGCGCGGTATTCAGCGGGGACGGGCTGAGCTTGAACACAGCGCTGCTGGCTGTGGCGAACGCGGTGATTCCCACGCTGTTGGCGATAAAGACGTATGAGTTGACGCTTGGGAGGAATAAGAATATCTGATGCTGTGGTTTTTCAGGGTGCTCCCCGAGGATGGGGAGTACCCTGAATTATATTGAAATGTGTTGTAAACCGAGTTGTAAACCAGATGCAATTTAAGACAATTTCTGACCATCTTTAAATATTGACTTAATGAAGTAAAAGGCCCGAAAACGCTGTATTTACGGCATTTTCGGGCTTTTGGCGGAGAAGGAGGGATTTGAACCCTCGCGGCAGTTATCCCACCCTACTCCCTTAGCAGGGGAATCGGAAATCGCGTATTTGCAGGGGGGTTGGGGCTCTGTGTTGTAAGCATGTTGTAAACGCATATGTTATTGGGAAATGCTCGGGCAGGTTGCATCGTAGAGTAATTTTCCTTTTTTGTACACTTCGTTTTCAATTATATTTTGTGGTTCGTCTTTTTTTGCTTCATAGGCGCTGCTGTTTTGGATGATAATGTCGACTGGGTGTAAGTGGGCATGGCGAATCGCTTGATATGCTCGAACGGTTTGACTGTATAAGTCTTTATGGACATCGTCTATGATGATGAAAAGGTCATAGTCGCTGTCTGCTTGTGGGATTCCGTATGCGTATGAGCCGAATAGATATATTTTCAATGGGGACAGCGCTTCAACTAAGCGTTGAATGATCGACTGGATTTCATTGTTTGGCATCTTCATCAGCCTCTTTTTTCTTGTCTGCGCGGGTGATGGTGTTGGCGGCTTCGAGAATGTGGGAGTCGTCTGGGTGGGCGTAGCGGTCGAGCATCTTGGTGTTCTTCCAGCGCATGATCCTGCGGACGGTGGTGGGGGCGATGTTCTCGTTGACGGCCAGGCGGGTGGCGGTGGTGTGGCGGCAGGAATAGGGCTCCAGGCGGCGGCACTTGGCGGCTTCGAGGACGGCGTAATAGTCGGCGTAGAATTTGTCCTCGTTGCGGACGAGGATGTTGCCGTTGGGACGGGCATGGGCGATCAGGTCCTCCACGACGGGGAGGACGTCTTCGGGGAGATAGATGTCGGACTTTTTGCGGTACTCGGTTTTGATACCGGCATGGCGTATTTTGTGGGCTTCAAGGTCGATGTGGGAGACGTTGAGGGCCTGGATTTCTCCGGGCATCATGCCGGTGCAGATCATCAGCAGCGGGATGGCAGCCCGCATGTCGCCCGCTTCGTAGAGTTTCCAGAGGGAGAGCTGTTCGTCGTCGTTGAATGGGATGCGCTCGGCTTCCTCCAGTTTGGGAAGGACGATGTAGGATGGCAGGTCCTTGGAGCACCAGCCGTCAGCGCCGGCGAGGTCGAAGAGCTTGGTGAGGACCGTGCGGCAATCCTTGGCCGTGTAATAAGTGGAGGCGACGGAAGAGACGGCGTTGCGGAGCTCGGCGACGGTGATCTGGTCAACTGGGCGGTATTGCAGGGCGTCTTTGAGTTTGTTCCAAGCGGTGCGGTAGGCGCTCTGCTTGGATTTGCCGATCTCCTTCAGTTCGCTCTCGGAATAGGTCTTCCAGTAGTCGATGAGTTGGGGCGCGGGGCCCTTGGGCTTGTTGTATTCGGATTTGAGCACCTGACAGTATTCGAGGGCTTCGCGCTTGGTCTTGAAGCCGCCCTTGGTCCGCCAGACCGGGCGCTTGCGGGGCGGGTCGGAGCCTTCCACCACATCATAGCGCACGACGATGCGGGATTCCCAGGAATTGCCTCTTTTATAAGCGCTTCCGAGGCCGTTGCCGCGCTTGTGGGTACTGCGCTTAGGTTGGAGCGGGCGACCGCAAAACGGACAGTAGACAGCGCCCTCCGGGGCTTCTCGGTTGCATTTGCGGCAGAGCATGGAGATAACCCCCTTAATTGAATCCCTTCTTCACCTTCGCCAGCGGCTCCGGCTTGAACATACGGGTGAAGCCTACCGGAACGCCGAAGATACGGACGTTGGCATAGTCCTCAAATTCAATTTGCATTGGCATATAGTTCGGATTATCCGACCAAAGCGT
>Ga0310691_10004708_pt1 | contig 15238 bp, 14 predicted proteins | sample 176DNAGHGlowgp2_FD_203887 | JGI IMG/M metagenome (GOLD analysis project Ga0310691, IMG submission 203887) | Sheep rumen microbial communities from Palmerston North, Manawatu-Wanganui, New Zealand - 1766 DNA GHGlow gp2 (v2) (version 2) | ecosystem: Host-associated > Mammals > Digestive system >... | reverse complement strand
TACTCAATTTTCTGGATCATCAACTCAGTATTGCTTTGTGACATTAACTAGTTCAATCAGATGAGAACTATCATTATTTTCTTTAGTTCAGTTATTTATTTCATCTATTATTTTATCACTTTTTTTAACCTTTTTTCAGAACATTGTATTAATATAAGGAATCTTAAAATTATTACATTCATCAGAATCATCACATACCACCTCATCATCTATTTCTGTTGGATGTTCAACCTAAACTACCCATATTTTGTCTAGCATTATCTCTCATTGCAGCACGATCATTTAAATCTAGAGGTCAAGAAGCTTCAGTGGATAATCATTTTTCTTCCATTCATTCAAAGCTATAAAACATAGATTTTACGATGTCTCATGCTTTAAGTCAGCTTATTATTTCAGTGTTTGTTTCATCGGAATCTCAAATCTCTACAGGATTTTCTATCCACTGTTCTCACTGTTTGAGCATTACCATATTTTGTCATGAAACAGTTGTGACAGCCTGAGATGGAACGAGTAAAACATTTTCAATTTTACTTAAAATGATTTTAGCACTTCATCACATTCCAGCTAAGATTGTTTCATTTGGATCATTCTTTTCAAATGTTACTGTCATTGGATATGTCGTGGTCATTGAACTTGTATTTGGAATAGTGTTAATTTCACTAATCTTTCCATGATAAATTTCGTTTGGATAGGCATCCAAATAAACTTCAGCATCCATTCAGACTTTTAATTGAATAATATCAATCTGCTCCACATCAAAAGTCATCTCCAAAATATTGTTGCTTTCTACATAGATATATTTTGGATTGGTGTTGCTAGATGCAGGATTGATAGAATCTCAAACCTGAATATCCATTTCAGTAATAACTCAATCAAAATTTGCTGTCAATTCATAGTCATCATATTTATCTCTTATGTTTCTCAGATTCCTTTGTAATTGGTTTAATCTGTTTTGAGCTTGTTTGATTTGAGTTTCTTTCAAACTTTCTCATCATGCAATTTTATTTAGATTTCTAAGAGAAGTGTCAATATTATCTTCCAATGTTGCTTTATCTTTTTCTTGCTGAGCTTTAAGTACATCTACTTGCATATTCAATTTATCCAGATTTGTCTTAGCTTTATCTAATTTTAGTTTTGTATCTTCTAATGAAGTGTCATCATCTAAGTCAGCAAGAGTGCTTACTTTTTGTGTATATAACTGAACATATTTTAATCAAAGAGATTGCAAATCAGTACCAAAGTTTTTGGCATCGGTTTCGATATCGGTAAGTGAATAAGAGGAACTTGTGACGCTAGCCTTAAACATATCATAATTTATTTCTCACCAGTTCACTAAATTATTTCATAATATTTTAAGGCTGGAATAGGCATCAACTACTTCTTCACTAGTTAAATCAGAAATTAGCTTTTCGTTTAAGTTATTGTATTTTCCTCTAAGAGTATCTAAATCTCAGCTAAGTTGATTATATCATTTTTCTGATTGGATTTTTAGATTGAGATCTTCAGCTCAAATGTAATCATTTCTAGCAACTTCGTACTTATATTTATCTGTGATGATTAGTTTTTTATCGTAATTATCTAATATAGAATTTAAATCATTTATTATAGTTTTTAATTCCAAAACGGCAGTTTCTAAAGTCTGATTTCTTTTTCTAATTGTGCTAGATAATGCTAAATCTGCATTAGCACTATCGCTTCCACTTAGTAACTCATTGTAATCAGCTAATGTATCGTCATACAATTTTTGAGCATCCTTAATTTTTTGCTGTAGTTCTTGCATGGCTAATTCTTGGTCTTGATCAATAGTTTCTTTTTGCAGTAATAAAGCATCATAATTTGCTTTTTCTTGGATGTATTCTAATTCGAGATTTTTAGCATCCAACAAGTCTTTTAATGCAGTTTTTTGAGTATCAATATCCCATTGAGCTTGAGCTACATTATTATCCAAGTCATCAGTGGAGATTTTTGCTAGAACCTGACCTTTTTTTACATAATCTCATACTTTTACATTTACTGCAGTTACTTTTCATTGAGTCATAAAAGTTAATTTTTGAGAATCGGCAAATTGAGTGGTTCATTGTAATGTTAATATGTTTTCTAAGTCTCAAGTCTGAACAGTTGTTTCTGTGTCATAGTAAACTTTAGTTTTTGGAGACTTATCTACCCGAGGCTGTCGTTGGTATAATACATACCCGATTATTAAGGCAATAACAGTTAATGCAATTCGATGTCTTTTGAAGAAGTTTTCTTTTTTCATAATAATATATAATATATATATAAATAAATTTTTTATTTTCTTTTAATCTTATCTCTACCGGTTTCTATGGCTCGTTCTCTTAGCGATTTTAGTCATTCCATAAGTTCTTTTCATTGCTCACTCAGAAGATATTCGGATTTTTTTGTTTTGGTTATGAATCATTTGTCTACTAATTCTTTTAGTCTCTTTGTTAGAATGCTCGTATTTATTTTAGGAATAGCTTTCATTATTCCAGAAAATGTATGAATATCAGAATATATAGATATTAGAATGAGTATAATCCATTTTTTACCCATAATATTGCACAGTTCATAGAATTTTGAATCATTTAAATCTTTATCAATTTTTTCTAAGTTAGTCATAGGCAAAATTGTTATAAAAATCATTCCAAATCGGAATGATAATATTTTTTTACTTTAAAAAGTAAAGTAAAAATTTATATCATATATTGATAAAGGATTTTTGATATTTTCAAAGTGAAAAACTATTCACTTGAATTTTGTCTTTTTTTCTCTACAAAATATTTGTTTTCATATTATATGTAATAATTCTAATGTACAAGAAATTTTCAATTGAAGAGCTATCTACGATTCAGAATAATCTTATACCTCACTTATATACAATTATTCAGAGAGAAAAGTGCCAATGAGTGAATGATTTTTTTAAGATTGCTTTTCGTGAATGAAATGAGATTATGTATTTTGATAGATGAAATCCGATGATAACGGTTCAATTAATAGATAATCAGATTCATATTAATGATGAAGTGGATAATATTCAGATTCAAGTGCCTGCAAATGAAAAGGGTGATTTGAATCGTTTGATGATTCGTTATATTTCCAAAAAACAAAGACAAGTTTGACAAAAAACTATCGAGCAAATTCTGATGGATGCTTTTGTTGAGGGAAAATTTTATGATGTATTGTGAAAACCATATTTAGTTTATGATATTGAGACAGCTTTAATTTCATGAGAAGTTTCTGAAGCAAATTTCCCAGAATATTATTTATGATTTAGTATGGAAGAGAAGGAACCATGAAAGATGGAATATTCGTGTATTATGAAGGAAGATTTGGGAGATTTTGTTCAAAAAATGATGGATTTTGATTGATATATAATTGGATATAATCAAGTTTATTTTGATAATCCAGTTAGTGTATATAATGTGTGATTGTCAAACAGTGAAGTAAAAATCTTGAATGAGAAGAGTTTGGATCTGTATATTTTTTTTCAACAACTGACGGGTAAAAGGATGTGATTGAATAAGGTTTCAGATTCTTTAGTTTGAGTTAAAAAAACTTTGGATTCATGAGCCGATGTTGAGAGTTTATGGAAAGAATGGAAATGAAGAGGTGATAATAAAATTTTGAAAAAGATTCAAGAATACTGTAAGAATGATGTTAGGATGACGATGTTGGTTTTATTATATCTTTTGCATTTTAAAAAAGTTGATATAGATAACTTGGATTATACTTTTGATATAGAAAAATTTGTGGAATTGGCTAAATTTACAAGTAAAAAAAACTTGGAAAATATTAATGTACAAAGTAATTCATTGTTTTGATAAGATATAACTATTTGCTTGAAACGTGAGCAGAAAACATTAATTTATTCATAGTTTTATTATTTTATGTCGTATAAAGTGAGGGTAGATAAAAAAAACGCATTTACTATTATAGAGATGGTTGTTGTGATTGCTATGGTGTGAATTTTGATTATGGCAACAACAATTTATTTGTGATGAACAGATGAAAGGAGAAAAGTTATAGAAGGTCAAGGATGTGCTGCATCCTTGTGATGAGAAATGGCTAATTATGTGTTTTATGCATTGACTAGTAAAAATCTTAGAAATGATGATAATGAGCCAGTTTCTCCGAATCTATATATCATTCAATTGACTTGAGATTGAGTAGGCGTATGTAATAGTGGAGTGCGTAGTTGATTGAGTGGATATTGTGATAAATTGAAATTTTTGTATTCTACATGAAATTGATCAGATTTGGTTGATTATAAAACATATTCTGTAAGGAATAGTTGTCGCTGAAATAATGCGCGTTTATCTCTTTATTGGGATACAGAAAGTGTAAAATATGTAGTGATGAATAAATGATTTATGCCTATTAAAGATGATCAAAATTCAAAGAGTAAAGTGTTTTATCTAAGTGGAGATGGTCAAGGATTATATACGTGAAATATAATTGTAGGATTGTGTTCGAATAGTGATTGTACAAGTCCGAAGGAGATTAGTAAGTGGGTAATAGATGCTCGTGCTCAAACTATATCTACGAGAAATTGTAAATTTTATCAAGATGATGATCCAACTAGATGTGATGAACGAGAAAAATAGTTAAAACGTTGTTTATACAGCCGTATCTTAGATTTTATGAGATTATGAAATATCCAGTTCCAAAAAATGAAGAACTGTTTTTTCAGTACTCTGATATAAAACATTTTGTTTCGAACAAACTGTTAAAATCTTTGGATGATGTTGAAAGTTATGAGTTTTCATGGGACAGAAAATCTGAATATATGGATGAATACTTACAAGAGATTAAAAGACTCAAAACTACATTTCAATCTATTCCATTCGTTCAGCAGATTTTCCTGTGTAATTCAATTAGCTTTAATGCTTTGGATAAAAATTCAGATATCGATTTATTTATCATTGCTGAACCTGGAAGAATCCGAACTGTAAAATTTCGAAGTATGATATTATTCACACTCAAATGAGCAAAACGTTTCTGAAAAAAAACTAGAAAAAAAATCTGTCTCTCTTTTTTTATCACTTCAGATTCTCAGAATTTATATCCAATTTCACTTCAATCCCTCGATATTTATTTAGCGTACCGAATAGCTCACTTAGTTTTGATTTATCAGCCAGATGAAGAACTCAATAATTCATTTTTTGAAAGCAATAAATGGGTAAAATGAATCCTACCAAATTACCAAGAAAAGCAAACTATTTCACTATGAATCAATCCATTTTCATGAAATACTAAATTTAAGAATGTCATGGAAACTTTATGAAACGGATTTCTTTGAAATATTTTTGAATGGGTAGTAAAATATATTCAAAAACCAATCATTTGTTTAAAGAGAATGCTAAATCCAGTTTGAAATAAAGATGTTATAATTTCAGATACTATGCTAAAATTCCATCAAGACATCAGAGAAAAAGTCTCACTAAAGTATAATGTAAAAGTAAAGTAAATTACTAATGTCCTCCTTTTTGAAAGGAGGTGGCTCGTAGAGCCGGAGGATTTTTAAGTGTGAAATGTGTAAAAATCCCCACCCCGATAAATCGGGGAGCCCCTTTCAGTAAAGGGGCACAGAATATAAAATCAGATTTACCTTCTATCTACCATAAATGCAAAATTGAATATTTATAGTTATTGACTGAACCGACTGAAGTGGAAAGTGAACTCAAACAAAGATTTTGGTAGAAAGATTAAAAGGGGAGTGATATGATGTTGAAATTGTAGATTTTCCACAATACTGAAAAAAATCTGCATGAATGGTAGAAGAATATTTAAATTGAAATCTGTGAACGGCGGATGAAGTGTGACCATACAGAGCTTCGGTTTTTTACGCAATAGATAGATACGAAGCATCTCCAAGGATCAAGAAACGAATCGGAGAATGAAAAATTGTTATTTCAAATAGGTATGTTTCGTCTAATATGTGACACCAAGCAGGAAAAATTCACGACTCAAAAGAAAGAGATAAATTCCTAGATTGGCTAGATGAATTTGAATATTGATTATTTGAAATTCCTAGACCTGATATGAATATATTGTTATACATGCCCGCAGAAATCTGACAACAATTGGTTGACCAAAAATGAAAAAGAGAATACACTGATAAAAAAAGAGATATTCACGAGGCTGATATAAATCATCTCAAAAATGCTGCTGAAGCTTACAAATACGTTGCTAATAAATACAACCGAATAATAATCGATAGTGCACCAAATGGGAAATTAAAATCCATAGAAGAAATTTCTGATGAACTATGGAATGTTGTTGTGAATAAAATTAAATAATTATGAGATATATGGATTAATAGATTACAGAAGTAATCTATTTTTTATTTTAAATTATTCCAGTTTAGAACTTTCTTTTTATTGTAGATAACCAATGGTTATCATTATATAAATCAAAAAGGGATAGTATCTTTTATTACTGATAACTAAAATATATCACAAAATGAAAATATTGGTTTGTTTTTTCAATAAACATTTGTACAAAATATTCAGTCACAAATAAAACAAAAATATTTATGCTATTTTATTTTCTTACTTATGTCTCCACATGAATGATATTAGAGCAATCTTTGATATTGGAAATGATACTATCAAAGCTGTTGTATTCTGAAAAGATAACGATAAAGATGTTATCCTTGCTAAACAAGTAGAACCTGTAATGTGAATGAGAAAATGAAAAATCTTACAGGCTGAAGATTTCACGAATGTATTAAATAAGATTGTTGAGTATTTTATTAAAAAATTAGGAGGTGATTTCATTGATAAAGTATACGTTTGAATTTCTCATCCAGAAATGATAACTCAAAGGATTATCGAGTGAAAAAGAATTATGAATGAGGCAGTTGAGATGGAAGACCTTGAACATTTATCAAGAATTGTGTCTGAAATTGCTAATGTTAATAATTATGAAACGATAAAAATCGTCCCAGTATCTTGGATTCTGGATGAATTTAAAAGAGAAAAAGATCCAATCTGACTTAAATGTAAGAAACTTGAATTGATGGCAGATGTGTTCATGATACCAAAGAACTTTTATAATTGACTTATGGATGCATTTGATAAGATTGGTTTGGTGGTAGCAGATATTATTCCTAATATCTTGGCTGCAAGTGAAGTTGCTATTGATTTTGATCATAAAGATCTATGAACGGTGATGATTGATATTGGTAAGAATCAGACATCATATGTTATTTATGAGGATGGATATCCATTATGATACGGTACATTGCCGATTTGATGAGAAGAAGTTACTAAAGATATTTCGATTTGAATGCAGGTAGATATAAGAGAAGCAGAGGATGTAAAAAAAACTAATTGAAGTTGTATCATAGATAGTGAGACGCCTCAGGATTTGCCACTTGATATGCATTTTCTGACTGAAATTATAAGTGCTAGATATGAACAGATATTTTGAAAGATTAATAATCATTTGGTTAGATTGGAAAAAGATTGAAGACTTCCTGGTTGAATATCGTTGCTTTGATGATGAGCTAAAATGAAGTATATTGATGTGTTGTCTAAGGAAATTTTTAAACTAGCGACTTTTTATGCAAAGGATCAGGTAATGGAGCTTGGTGATTTGTCAAATAATATACAGTTTATAAATATTATATGATGTTATTATTGGTCCCTAAAATATGTAGAAGAGATGCGTCGTTGATCATCAAAAATGAATATTTGAAGGTTTACGTGAAAAATTTGAAAGTTTTTTAAAGATTTGTTTTAATTCCTCTATATAATTGAAACAAAAAGAAAATATATTTATTCAGATTTTTTATTCCTTTATTTGAAATTAAACATGACTATACAAGAAATAACTCTTCCTCCAATTACTCCAGGTGCAAAGATTAAAGTGGTTTGAGTTTGATGAGGGGGAAATAAAGCATTGAATAGAATTATTCAGCAATGACTAGAGGGTGTTGAATTTATTGCAGTTAATACTGATGCTCAAGATTTGGCTGCCAATTTGTCAACATCAAAAGTTAATATTTGAATGAATATTACAAAATGACTTTGAGCATGAGCAAATCCAGAAATATGAAGAAAATCAGCAGAAGAATCTGAAGATGAGATTAAACAAGCTTTATGAGATGCTGATATGGTATTTATTACAGCCTGAATGTGATGATGAACAGGGACATGAGCTGCTCCAGTTATAGCGTGAATCGCAAAAAGTATGGGAATTTTAACAATTTGAATTGTGACTAAGCCATTTAGTTTTGAATGAAAAAAGAGGGATGAAAATGCTACTGATGGATTGGCTAAAATGAAAGAAAATGTAGATACTTTAATCGTAATTCCTAATGATAAAATTTTCAATATATCAGATAGAAAAACATCGTTTAAGCAGGCCTTTGAGATGATAGATAAGGTATTGTATCTTGGAATCCAGTGAATCTCAGATTTAATTACAAAGCCATGAGATATCAATATCGATTTCGCTGATATTAAGGAAATTATGCTAAATTCTGGAAATGCGTTGTTAGGAATTTGATATGGTGCTGGTGAAAAGAGGGCAGTAGATGCGGCAAGAAAAGCTATTGAAAATCCATTACTTGAGACAAATCTTGATGGAGCGAAAAAACTTATATTTGCGGTAAGTGGAGGTTCAGATTTATCTCCATTTGAGGTGCAGGAAGCTGCTGATGTTGTTCAAAAGATTCTTGATCCTGAAGCAAATATGATTTGGTGAATGTCTTTTGATGATTCTTTTGAAGATGAGGTAAAGGTTACAATTATTGCAACATGATTTAATGAGCAACCTAAGTGACCTATTCATAAAAAAGTAATCACGAATGCTCGATGAGATCCTATTAGAAATAGACCAGCAGAAGATTTTGTTACGAGGGCAGTAAATAATTGATGATTTACTACTTCTCAAACTTGAAGTTTTGCAGCTACGAGCGTAGAGAATGATACTTCAGATTTGACTTCAAATAAAGCATTTCGCGCTCCAGATACTTCTGATGAAGACTGGGAAACTCCAGCTTTTATGACAAAAAAGTTAAATAATTGAGAAGGAGAAAATAATGATTAGAATAGGATAAAAGTCACACTGATATATGAAGCTGAATGCTGTTGTATTCAGCTTTTTTATGTTATTAGGTTTTCAAAATAAAAAAATCCAGCGAGAAATACAGGCTGGATCTAGATATTTCTAGACCGCCTGCCAACTCTTATTAAATTGAGTTGTATAGAATAGTTTACTTTCACAAACTACTTTATATAACTCAATCCTTCCCTTCAATATTTAACACAAAAGGCGATCTAGTTCGTTTGCATCATTTCATCTTTGGTAAGATTCCCTAATGCAGAATAAATGATCTCAGAATACAGATAATCATCCATCCTAGATTCAAGCAATACGCTGAATCATCTGCACCCCACACATAGTTAATCTTTTTGTTTTGTAAATTTTATTTACAACCACACAATATTTCTTGTTAATCAAAAAACAAGTAAAATAATAAAAAATCATCTAACATATTGTTTGCACATTTTTCATTAACTAGATTATTTAATATTTACAAAAATCAGAAAATTTAATGAATTTATATAAGTCACTCTATAAAAGAGAGTAGTTCGTCTCTTCATTTTCACTTAATGTTATCTACTGCGAACATCTCAATTGATTTTATTCAGTTTTTATTCATTTCTTCCTTAAAAAGTTTTTGATTTTTACTACGCTCTTTTTGATTGCACTTATCCAATTTTGTGAAAATAATCGAAAAATCAATATTCTCATCTACAAAACATTGCATCATTTCAAAATCAATTTTCTGTGGAGGAATACTTCCATCCACTAGCAAAAAAGTTTTTTTCAATGATTTTCTATTAATTAAAAATTCTTGAGCCATATCCAATCGTTGTTTCTTTTCCTGATTTCAAGCCTTTGCATACCCATATCACGGCAAATCAACTATAATCCAAGAATTATTTATCACAAAAAAATTAAACAATCTAGTCTTTCATGGAATTTTTGAACATTTAGCAAGATCTTTTTTTTGAGTCAACATATTTATCAAAGATGATTTTCACACATTCGAACGACCAAAAAATACGAATTCTGGCAAATTTAAATCAGGACACTGATCAATTTTAGCTACACTTTTTATAAATTCAGCAGATACTATTTTCATTTTACTAACACACATAAAACATTTACATAATACAAAACCGCCATAAAAAATCAAAGAAAAATAACACATTTTGACAAAAATAGACAGATATAGACATAAGTATATTTCATATTATTTTAGTTTGAATATATATGGATAATGATTATATTATATTCATTTAGAGCAAAATATTTGCATATGTCAGAGATATCAGACTCAATAATCACAGAATACAATAAAAATCCAGTTCATTTCTATGAAATGAAAGATTTTGATATTTCTCGTCATGAATGAAATTTCATATGCTGAGATGATATTACAATATATCTAAAATTTAACAATAACTCAATCCAAGAATTCAGCTTTTCTTGAAACCCATGACAAGTAAGTACCGCCTCATGTAGTCTACTTGCTGAAATGATAGAATGAAAATCTATTGACGAAGTAATGACTCGATGATATGATACATTCGTTCAGCAATGATTAGAAGTTTTACCTAGAAGAAGAAGGGCAGTAGTAATCTGACTTTTATGAGTTAGAAATGCAATTCACCAACGAAGAAAAGATAAAAAACCAGATTCAGATGAAGTTTTAGTGGAAGAATTTGAAGATATTCTAGAAGACTAAATTTTATTTTTTACAATAAACCATGGCAAGATACTCAGTATCTCAAATCCAAGTTTATCTACAATGTCCTTTAAAGTATCGCTATCGTTATATCGACAAAATTTCCACTCCAGAATTCGTAGAAACGACTGATACATTATTGTGAACTCTCGTTCATGAGTCATTACAAAACTTATACAACAACATTAATATTTTTAAAGTTCTATCGAAAGAAGATTTTATTTCCAGCTATTATGAACTACGAAACAAAAAAGAACAAGAAACTGCCCAAAATTGATGAGAAATTCTAAACCATCACTCAGATTTAACTATCGATGATTTTAAGCGCAGATGAGAAACTTATCTATCCAGATACTATGATAAACATTCTCCATTCAAAGATTTGCAAGTCATCAGCACTGAAAAACAGATTTCATTCCAACTGGATGAATGAATAAATTTCTTATGATTTATAGATAGACTAGATAAAGTATGAGATACTTTTATAATTAATGATTATAAAACAAATAAAAGTCTACCTACAGAGGAAAAAGATCAATATATTGAGCAACTCATATTATACTGACTATGAATTCAACAAAAATATGCAAAATATTTCAAAAATTTAAAAGCCAAACTGTATTTTTTGCACTTCGACATTGAAGATGAACGAGACATAACTCAAGAAAAATTAGATGAAGTTAAAAATAAGTATTTAAACATCATCAGAGAAATCGAACAAAACAAAGTACAATATGCCATGTGAAGTAAGAAAACATTTGAATCAAAACAGTCTCCACTTTGTGCTTGGTGTGACTATCAATCAATTTGTCCTTTATTTTCAGCAATCAATACCGACGACGAGGTCGAATGAGAACTGTCAGAAAAAAGTATAAATGCTCTAGTAGACGAATTTATAGAAATTAGTGATAAAATTTCAGATCTAGAAAAACAAAAAGAATCTCTAAAATGAATTTTCCAAAAATATGTAATAAAAAAAGATCCAAATGACGAAAAATCTGATTACATCCTCAGTTGAACAGAATACAACATTAAAATCACAAAAACTCCGAAAATGAATGTAATAGATAAAGATAGATTTTTACAAAAAATCAAGTCTCTATGATTGTTTGAAGAATACGCCGATATTTCACGACAAAATGTAAACAATCTATTTCTCAAATCTTGAAAAGTTATTTTAAGTGATTTTATGTGAGCTGTAGAACAAGACATAACATTTAGTATAAGAAAGCAAAATAAAAAATAATTGACAATTATCACTTGAATTGAATAGACAAAAAAATATAAAATGTCTATCTTTATATATTTTGGCAATATATGAAAATTATAAAAAATTTGATTGCAAATATTGTTGTAAGTGGGGCTTTATTATTCGTTTTTAATTATTATTCTATTTGAATAAAAATTGATTTTTTGGATCAGTCAATGAAAGAATCAATAGTTATGTTGATTTGAACATTTGTAGCTTTGTGATTTGTGTTTTGGATCTTTAATTCACCAATAAAGTGGCTTTTAAAGACTTTGTCCTGTCCTGTCAACTTCTTGACTCTATGACTTGCATCAATCGCTATCAATGTGTTAGTGTTCTATTTATTCGCATACGTAATAAATAATTATTTGAATCTTTGAGTTAGCATCCAATTATGAGAAGTTTGGCAGACTTTAATATTATCTTTTATTATGGCAATAGGAATATCGATATTAACAAAAATATTATAAAGTTTTTATTTTAATCTAAACAATTTTTTAATGAAACGTTATACAGTAACAAGAACTCAAGCTGCATCTTTACTATGAGTGTCTACGAGGACTATCGACAGATATGTAAAGTCTGGTAGATTGTCTTATAAAAAAATTGCAAATAAGGTAATTTTAAATGAAGAAGAATTGAAGATTTTACAAAATGAATTTTCATCTTTACGTCAAGAAATTTCAACAGAATTGATTTGAGAAGGTGAAAAGAAATCTATATCTGTAAGACCTGTTTCAGATATGGCTACTCTAGATGAGAAATTGGATAAATTTTATTTGATTTTTCAGGAGAAGGATAAGCAAATTGAGGAAAAAAATAAGATTATTTTTATGTTACAGCAAAGAATAGGAGAGTTGGAGGCAAAAATTCAAACTATGATTGCACTTCCTGATTATAATAAAGAAAAACAGCAAGCTATTGAAGAAAAAAGAATTCTTGAAGAAAAATTAGCTAAGTTAAAATCTAGAGTTAGGGAGCAGGAGACTAAGACATATGTTGTGTTAATATTTGCAATTTTACTTATAGTTGTTGCTTGAATATTCTATATGAAGAATATGAATTAATTTTTAGTTTTTTAATATGTATAATAAATCTTTTGATTGTTTTTTAGAATGGATTTTCAATGTTTCATTGATCTTCATTTTTTTCCTTAGAAAATATACTACTAAATATATCAAATAACTCTTTTCTTTGTTCACTTGTTTCAGGGTTAATTAACCAATTTTCGAATTCATAATTACAGAAATTTACCATATATTGGAGTCATTTCCTTTCTAGGCGAGGGTAAGATTCAATTGCTCATAATTTCAATATATAGACATTGTCCTTATAAAGATCTTCAATTCATTCTATGATTCTGTGATATTTTTGGGGATAGAACTTTTTTATTGTATAAACTAATCTATTATAATAATCTCCGCTTATTCGTTTATCATTTTTTATATGTTTGTTTGCTAATTGATAGTATTTTCCCAGTTCTTTTGGAGTAAAAAATCAGTAATCTACTGTATTGTCCCAATCTCAAATAAAATAATTATCAATTCAGAATTTATTTAAAAATCTATGCCAAGCATTGTATGATCATTTTCCATTGATATTTACAATTTCGTAGGTTCATGTGATGAATTCCCATCATGGTTGAGATTGGAGCCATTTTAAGTAATGAGAAAAAAAATATAAATCTGAATCTCATTCAACCATGATAATTTTGTTTACAAAAAATATTTTTGAAAGATTCTCAAATCTGAGTAAGTGAACTAATTTTGCATCGTCTGGAGCAATTTTGATGTATGGAGTGAAAACTTTTGTTCATCAGTTTTCTTTAGAAAATCTGTATACGTTAGTGATGTTGTCTTCATTTATGAATAGTGCAGAATATGTTGATAAGAAGAATTGAGTTCATTCGTTTTGACTAATTTGGTTTAATAACTTTGCTAATTCTTTTTGTAATTGTGGATGGATATGAAGTTCCGGTTCATCAATTATCATAAATCAATCTTCGAGGTCATTTCAGAGTAATGCGAATATGATTAATAGTAAAGATTGCTGTCATGCTCATAAATCGTCGAAATAACTGGGTTCTCAATCAGGATTTTTAAGTTGTAGGTTTATTCATCACTGAATATAGTCAATGACTAGGTTCTTATTTATAAATTTTTCAACTAATGTGCTTAAACGATTCCAAAAAGAGGATTGATGTAATATATTTTTTCGTGAGCTATCGACTGAATTTTCATCATAGAATTCTTTGTTTTCTTCCTCTTGTATATCTTTTTCGGTGCGTTTTTTGATTATATTCCATATTTTTCGGAGGCATTTAAAATATCATTCTAGATTTATATTACTCTCTTCGCTACTTTTGAAAACATAGTTGTCAAAATCTTGTAGTTCATTTAAGTATTTTCGTTCGACTAAATCTCTTTGTGATGACAGAATTGTGAAAGTATTTTTTAGAGGATACCATAGTTTTTCGGATTTCTTTTTTTCTCGATTGTTGAATATATTTATGCAGATGTATAATAGTTCTCTTTCTTGTATACACACTAATGAAAAAAATTCCATTGGGGTTAGTGCTGATTTATCGATAATAAATTCCTGCTTTTTTTCGTCGAACTCAGCTTTGATGCGAATTTCTTTAATCTCATTTTTTATGTGATTTAGACTAAAATTAGGGAATCTGTATGTTAGTTCGCTGTATTTTTCGATGATAGAGTTTATTTTTTTGGAGTTCTTACATACAAATCAAATGTTATCAAAATCTGAATTAAACAATTCTAAGACAACTTCTATTTTTGATGGTTTGTCCTGTGATTTTGAGTTTTTGCTTAATTTGTATGCAGTTTTTGGAATTAATTTTATTGCTTTTTTATATTCAGATTCTTTCTTTTCTTTTAAAATTGTGGGATTGAATGTATAGTCAAAAATCAAGTTTCTGCAAAATTGATTGATAATTTCTATGAAATTACTTTTTCAGGAACCGTTTGCTCATATCAAAATATTCATATCTAGGCTATTCTCTGGCTTCTCAAAATCCATTCAGTTTATATCGTCTAGATTTTCTATATAAGGGAAGCTCATGAGATTGGATATTTTTAATTCTCTTATTTTCATAGAAGAGGAAGCAAAAATTAAAAAATAAATCTACTTAATAGTATATCCCTTTTTTAATAAAAAGCAAATTTTGAGGAAAGAAATTAGTTTAATTGTTAAAATGAGAAAAT
>Ga0310691_10004707_pt1 | contig 15239 bp, 14 predicted proteins | sample 176DNAGHGlowgp2_FD_203887 | JGI IMG/M metagenome (GOLD analysis project Ga0310691, IMG submission 203887) | Sheep rumen microbial communities from Palmerston North, Manawatu-Wanganui, New Zealand - 1766 DNA GHGlow gp2 (v2) (version 2) | ecosystem: Host-associated > Mammals > Digestive system >... | reverse complement strand
ATCATTGTCTGAACCGCTGCCATAACCAGAACTGAAACCTATCAGAAGATGGGCAAACTCGTGTATCAGTGTGAAATACTGTGCTTCCTTACGATCGTTGTTATTAACGTAGATAAATGGAGCAAAATTATCTATTAAGGCAAAGCCGCGACAATCTTCAATACTGACCTGACGGCGGTTATATGTGCCAACGTATCCCTGCACACTCACGATGCAACCTATTTCCTCCAACCACTCAATAAGTGTACGAACCACAGCTGCACTGTCGGCCACATGGAGTGCCCAGTCGGGCTCCTTCCGCAACAGTTCCCGGGCGAAGTCAACCGTCTCTTCTACACTCCTACCCACACAACATCCAACAAACATGGCAGCACCGATTTCATTTTCGCGCAAATAATCAGACAGCCACTCTTGCTTACGCTTCAAATCTATCACAGTATCATATAACTTGAGATTAAACTTAGGATGCCTGTCCACCGTCCTAAAAAATGGGATTGGCATAGGCTCTTTTGGCTCTTCGTTAAGGAAAAGATAGCCAAAAGGGACATGCACCTGATTGGCAAAGTCCTCTAACTGTTTAACAGTAGGCATACGTTCGCCGTCAATCCACTTATTAAAAGACGGATTCTTCTGAGCATACTCATCCACGGACTGTCCATTGCGCTCAACAGCCCATATCAGCATCTCTCTCTTTATGTTCAGTCTTTCAAGTTTCATACTTTTATGTGATAAAAGTAATCAATTTCTCTTTTGTCGTTATTACTAATTACGTATTCTGTGCTCACACTATACTCTTTTCTCTCGCTTAATCGCAATGCTAATTTGTTAACTGTTAATTCAAATGATGTAAGAAGGAAGAAGTAAGAGGGAAGAAGGAAAATGTTATTCTTTCAGCTTTTCGTAGTCGGAGAGGTTCAACTCAATTCGCTACGCAGTGCGTGCCGTTTTGGAAAAGCAACATAAAACGCCCTCATATTCCGCAGGTTACGCACAGTAAAGCCCTTGCCAATCACAATAGAATCTGTGCCCACTCAGGAATATCTGCTACATACTGCTTGGCAAGGCTGCCATCGGTCGTGCGGTAAAGCAATTGTGGCAGGTGGTCCTCTACACTATTGTCGTAGATATATGCTCTATCGACAAACGTTATAGCTTGCTTGACCTGCTCAAGCGACTTAAAATAGCGTGAGACAACCTTTGATATGGGAACCTCATGGCCTCCGTTCATATAGCGCTTGGCAATACGTGCCACATTGATCTCGGGCGACTTTGTGCAGACATAGAACAGACGGATAAAGAACCCATCAGCATGTGCCTTGCGAAGAAATTCGAGTTTCTCTGCGGACGAGAATACCGTTTCGAATACAAAGTCACGTCGTTCATCAAGGCATTGATAGCGCATTTCTGTGGCGCGCTGGGCTGCTTTCAGTACAGCCTCGGGATTGTTCCAGCCGCCAAACTCCTGCTCGGCAATGTTATCGGGATTGATATACAGGCTGTTTGCGCCCCACTCATTGGATAGGAGCAGTTCGGTGGTCGTTGTCTTGCCTGAACCATTAGGTCCTGCTACCACACATAAGGTTGGTCTCTGTTGACTTTGCCGACATGAGTCGCGACTCGGCCAAACAAGCGAGCTTGATGGCGCTCGCTGCTCTTCATGTTCTGCCATGGCTATTACTTGCTGGAAGTTCTGATCATCTCGAAACGACGATGCAACTCAGCCTGGAACTTGGCCGTAGAACGTCTGGCACTTTCCGCCACCTGCTCCATGATGGCGTGCAGCATATCGTCGGTAGGCTCCTGCAGAGACGATAGCCGGTATGATGTAAGTTCTTGTTGTGACATATCGTATGTTTTTTTTCTCAGGTTGAGGGAAGAAATCTTCGATGGAAGAAGGAAGATGTAATCAGATGTATGATGTTTGATGGATGATGGATGATGTGGAATGCACATTGGAGACCACCACTATTCATCTAACTTCTTACATCTATGCGTTAATACTTTTACTAATTCCTCAGCATCGGAAGATGGATGATGTTTGATGGATGATGGATGATGTTATTCCACTCCGTCTAACTTTTTACATCTATGAGTTAACACCTTCACCAATTCCTCGCAATCAGCGTAAATTGATTTATACTGTGTATCGTTCAAATAACTGTTTCGGTGAAGCAGATCTATCCAATAGAGTGACTCCCTAGCTTCCTTCAACGCTATATATGATTTACTTTTGAAGTCTGCTTTGCTTATGGCGTTACATGCTTCAGCATTATTGGCTCCTATACTCGTTCCACTTCTTAGCAATTGGTTGCAGAGGGCTGCAACAGATTGCAAATGAAGTGGGATGGAAGAAGGCTGATGTAAGATGGAAGATGTCTTTTGTCCAGGCTTACGTTGCCTCAATTCCTTCTTATATTTCTCATGCTCCACCGCAGCCTGGCTCAGGAGATAATCGTTCAGCTTGATTATTCTATCGCCAAAGGCTAAACATTTCTCCTGTATTGCACCAGAAATTTCAGACATGATGGAAGATGTTAGATGTTAGCGACGGCGAATGCCATATCGTTTTTTCTGTTTGGTTGAGAAGATGTCTGAGATCTCGAGGAGATCAAAGATTCCGTTGAGGTCTTCATCGGTCAGGAATCCGAAGAATTCACCTTGCTTGAGTCGTTCAACAGGTATAGAGAATAATTCGCCACAGTCAACGAAACTATTATAATCGAGAAACTCAGGATAGTTTTCCTGTTTCAACTCATACTGAGCAGAGAGATATTCTGCGGAATACTGTGCCTTGGGGTTGAGTTTGGTATTTACTAGCACTGACCCAAAACACAGGGCTTGTTCATGGTCTACTCCAATAACCACAAGTCGTTTGGGCTTTTCGGTACGCCCATTTTTAAAGACAAGGCCATCAGTCTCAGAAAGCATGGTACGAATGAGAGCTCCTACGGCTATCCGCTCGTCGGTAACCTGTCGCTGTTGGCGCAGGTATTCGGCTTGTAACTCCCTTAAGTCCATGATAGAGCCCTGCGGTTAATCTGACGTTCCTTTACGACCTGCAGCATATCCTTGCTGGCTCCACCAGAGGCTGCCATATCATAAAGAGAAATCTTTGTATCCTCTCCTGTTTTCTCTGCCTGACGCTTAGCTTTTAGCCACGCATTGTCATGAGAAAGCTCAGACAAGTCAAATGACTCAATTTCCTTGCAATGTGTTATCCATTTGTCAAGAATACGGATATTGCTTCGAGACAACTCATCCATATCTGCTTTAACATCTCTTGCTAAACTAACAACTTGATGACCGTCACTCTGGCCAAGAGTTAGGTCGGAAGCAAACGCTTTCAAATCGTCAGTCACTTCTATTACCTTTCCTTCAGCTACTCGCAGTACCTTATATGTCAAAGTAGCTACTGGTCCATGCTTGCGGGCCACAAAGGTATCATACATGATAGGCACACCATAGAGGGCGAGATGTTCCTCCTGTGCGAAATACATCACCTTAAAAAGGTGAATATAGTCTATAGCCACACCCATCTGCTGCAGAATGTATTCTACAACTGCCTTAATCTTGTTTATATCATCAGTTAGTTTCATATGTTTAACTCGTTATGTTATAGGTTATTTGCCATCAAGAATTATCTTTTACGAACACGGATCTTTTATGATGGCTGAGGACTGATGGAAGAATTCTTCGATGTAAGAAGGATGATGTAAGAGGGAAGAAGTAATTCCTTTCTATCACATTTCCCTGCTTATGCCGCTATACTCTCAATAATGGTTCACGATTACTTTTTCCGCTGAACTAACTCTGGAAGATAGTCGAACGAAACCTTCATGGTTTGCTATTTGGCAAAGAGTTTACGCGCATCTCGGTGAGCCTTTCCAGAATGGAGTTCATCGAATGCTCTTGTGAGGCTTTCTTTTACCATCTGTTGCTGCGCCTTTGCCTTGGTCTGAGACCGTTCTGCAAGCAACCTTTCAGTTAACGCCTTGCGAACAGTTTTCGTCTGACTCTGCGTCATTGTTATTATCTTATTCCGAAAACATCGAAAAACACTAAAAATTCCGAAAACCTTGTAATGTCACACAGATATCACAGATAACACAGAAATAACTTCGCTACGAAAAGCAAAACCAAAACGAAAACTAATTTATATTAAGCATTTTCTCCTATGCCGCTTTGCGGCAAGAAATCTTTCAGATCTGACAGATAATTAACAAAAACCGCAAAAACACTTCTGCTCAGGTTGAGACTTTGTCTCTGATGCTATGTCTGCGTTCTTTTCCTTGTATGCAAGCATCCAGATAAAAGCCCCCAGCCACACCATCAATCTCTTTCGAGATTTCAACCTAAACAGAAGAAAAAACATCGGCTTGCCGCCTAAAAAACAACTCGCATTTACCCATTTACCATTTACCCATTTACCGTTTAACGTTTACTGTTTACCGTTTTTGAAAATTGAGGCTGCGCCTCGAGCCTGCTCACGCTCGGAAGAGCTGATGCAAGCATCGCTTTTCTCTCGCTCAATCGCAGCCTTGAAAGTTGAAAATTGAGGCTGCGCCTCAGCCTTCTTACATCTTCCTTCATACATCTTACATCTTCCTTCATACATCTTACATCTTCCTTCATACATCTTACATCTTCCTTCAGCCATCAGCCATCAGCCATCAGACATCTGCCTTCGTTAGAAGTTCATGTTATAGTCTGTGAGCCATGCGGTCTCTACCTGAAAGGTTGTGGAAACGGCATCGTTGGTGTACATGGCACCGGTGAGCTTGGTGAGGCGGTTGCGCTTGAAGGGGACGTTTTTGACTGTCTTGGAAAACAAGACAGCACCGTCCACATCAAGGGCATCGATGGTTACATCTATATCCTGCTCGTCAGAGGCCAGAAAAACGTAACTGGTAGAATTGGATGGGCTCCCTACTGCTGCACTGATGGGTACGGTATTGGCAAAGCCCGTATTGCTGGTAGCCAGTCCTGTGGTGGGGTTGAAGCTCTTGCTACCAGCGGCAAAAGTCATGCGGACACTTTTGGCGTTGGCCGTCTTGCCGTCGGTGGAAATGACCTGAAGCTTCGCTATGACACGGTTCAACGTTGCACTGATATCCACCGCACTGGTGTTGGTGATATTGACCGTCTGGGTAGCTGCGAATGTCTCGCGCGAATGGTCGCCGGTGTAAGCGGCCTCGGTGGGGCTGGTCAGCGTAAAGACGTCACCATCGGTGAGGCCTCTGGCAATCACTACCATGGTGTAGCTGCCCATGGGCAGGGAGCAATCGAACTCACCAAAGGTGGTGTAGGTGCTGGCATCATCACGCTGTTGTGTGGTTTTGAGCACTTCCGTGCTACCGTCGTAGAAGGCCAGGGTGACGGCCTTGACGCCACTATAGTCAGCCACATCCTGTGCCACACGTGTTGTGGGGAGTTCTTCCTGTGATACGGAGAAGCCGCTGACATGTACCTTCACAGGTACTAAAGCATCATTAATTACTTCATTGACACTCTCGTTGCTGCAAGCAGCAAACAGCAGGAGCAGGCCTGCAATCGATAAAATCTTTTTCATATTCTAATACCTAAATTAGTTAATAATTCTTTTAATTTTGTTTCAAGTGGTATTAATTTAGGTTTAGAATCTTTTTTTAGTTGAAAATTGAAAATTGAGAATTGAAAGTTGGTTTACTGTTTACTGTTTACTGTTTACCGTTTACGGTTTATAGTTTTTGAACATTGATGTCACGCAACGATTTTTTAGGCTGAAAGCCGTTGTTTTTGCCTTCTGATGTTTGTAATAACGATAGTTATGTGATAAGAGATATGGATTTGGCTTAAGAGCTTGTTCTTAAAGACAAAGCCATAGCACTTAGCACAAAGACTCTGCAGGAGTCACAAACATCAGAAGGGGTTTTTAAGGTTTTTGTTAAATATCTGTCAGATCTGTGAGATTTCTTGCCGCAAAGCGGCATAGGAGAAGACCAGACGGCACCTAAGCTAGAACTGCCACCAGTGTTTTTTCTTGGGTGGAGTGGAGTGACCATGGGGAGATTGGGAGACAATCTCGTCGATGACATCATCCCACTTGTGATGATTCTTAATCATCCTGTAGATGGTGCCCCAATCGGGGAGGCCGCCTAAGTTGCGGTCGTCGATGAACATATCGACCTTGAGCTTGCGCGAGAAATGGGGGTTATTATCGGTGGTCTCCTCGGGATAGTCGCGGTTTACCGCGTAAAACTCCAGACCTCGCTGGCTACAATACTCTACGGCTTCGTCGAGGAGCTCTCCCTCGCGGACGGACCAGAGTATCAAGCGGTGGCCATCCTGGCGAAGCATCTTAAGGGTGTCGATGGCGAAGGGGATCTCTTCGCCTATCTTCGGGTATTTATGGGTAACTATTGTTCCGTCGAAATCTACCGCAATGAGCATAAATTTTAATTAAAATTAACGAAGGACAAAGGACGAAGGACAAAAACGTTCCCCACGTCTCCCTAAGGGGGGGGGAGGGGAAGAGGCTACTTATTATTCAGCTTTAGGAGGGCTTGGATGAGGGCGGTTTGGTCTGCGGAGGCGGGGGTGTCGTCGTCGTCATCGGAGTTGAAGAGGCCCATGAGGTCTCCTTCCTTGTAGAGAATCCAGGCGGTGGTGCCCATAAAAGCGAGGAAGAGGAAGACCAGACAGATCTTGGCACGAGAAGGTCCTGCCTTGCGGACAGGAACGGTGGCACTCTCGAGAACCGTGAAGGCAGGAGTTTCCTCCTGCACCTTGGCCTCTGCAGCCACCACCTGCTGGGCTATCTGTGAGAAGGCATTATACTGGAGCTGCATCTCGTTCTCCAAATCGACTTGCTTCTGGCGGACAGTCTGCAGGATAATGTCGTGGTTGGCATCCACGAACTCTGCATAACTCTGGCGGGCCTTCTCGTAACGCTCCTTTGTCTCGGCATAGATTTTCTGACTATAGGCCAGGTCCACACGGGCCTTCTTGGTACGGTACTCTGTGATGAATTCCTGCAGGCGGGTCATCACCGTATCTGCCATGGTAGCGCAGATAACAGGATTCTGGTCGGTGACATCGATGGTGATGACCAGGGTTTTCTTATCTACATCGCAGATCACATTCTTTTCCAAGGCCTTGAGAATAAGAGCCTGCTTTTTTGTCAGACGGAAAGGATCGAGCGATTTCTGATTGTCGAGGTCTGAAGGCTTATCTTTGAAGAGGGAGATGAGCCAACCGATTAACTTGCCGGGGGCAGCGAAGACTGCGGAGAACCAGGGCTTCTTCTGTTCATTACTGAGATAATCGTAATAGGACATCGTGCGGTCCTTAATTCCCTTTTCCCTATCGCCTTCGATGGTCACCGGCACTGGGAACAGAGTAATCTTAAAGTCGGTAGAGTTGACCAAGTCGGGGTATAAGGTGGGGAACAGGGCCTCTGTTCCCATGCCGCCTGTGCCCTGTCCTAAGTTGAAACCAAAGTTACTGGCCAAGGCTGCCAATCCAGAACTGGATCTGGAACTCGACATTTCCGGTGAGAGCTTGACGCTACACTCATAATAATTAGGCAGAGACAATGCAAAGATGGCGGCCAAGACGAATGTGATGGGAAGTACCTTGTAATACAGCTTTTTGTGCTTGAGAAGGTCTCTGTACATCTTGACAAAGTCAAGCCCAGAGGAACTATGCTGAACGGTGTTCTCGTTCAACTGCTCGGGATTATTTTCTGCTGACATACTTTTAATTTTTCGTGGGTTACTATTTTACTTCCTTGTTGCAATGACGGCGATGGCAGTTGCCATGGAAGCTATGCCTGCAAGACCGGAGAATGCAGCACCAAACTCAGCCGCGCTCCAATATTGCTTTTTCTTCTTGCTGACCACCACAATTTCGCAGCCAGGTTCCGGCTTGGCACCCTTTTTACAAAGGGCGGCCTTGCCGTTCTGATAGACAATAAAGGATTTGGACTTCTTGGCACGATGACCGAAGCCGCCACATTCGTTCACATAATACTTGTAATCCTTATTGGACTCGAAATAAACGGTATTGGGGAACATGACATCACCGGAAACTTTGACAACCGGGTTGTGCTCGGGCACGAAAATCTGGTCTCCCTCGCGCATCAGGATATCTGCCTCGCAACCGGGATTGTTCACAGCTTTCTCCAAGTCGATATAAACGGGATAGTTGTTATCAAGATCGAGCTTACGATAAGAAACAGAGTCGCCCTTCTCCAGGAGGATATCGCGTACAGCCTCCATGGTGTAACGCATACGACGACGCTCCTCGTCGTTCATGCGACGAAGGAGGGTGGCTCCCTTCAGGTAAGCATGGGGGGTGAGACCGCCAGCCATAGCCACTACATCACTCAGGTGGGTATTCTTCTTCTCCATGGCTATGGTACCTTCCCATTCCACTTCGCCATAAATGGAAATCAGCTTGGTCTGGTTATATACCGGGCTGGCGTAGATGGTAACATGGTCGTAAGGCTCGAGCAGGAACTTGCGCTCGTTATCAATGACAAGACCATTCTTGAGGTCGAAGTGGTACTTCTTGCCATACTGGTCGCTCTTCTTAGTAGCCAAGGGGTCACGCAAAACACGGCTGACCTCGACACGCATCAGAGAGGCCTGGTCGCGGAGACCACCGGCCATAACGATGAGGTCCTCGATGGTGGTGTTGTCGGCAAACTCGTAGGTTCCGGGACTCATGACCTGACCGGTGATGGTGAAGGTACGCTCCTGGCGGAGGTCCTCCTGGGTCATGATGAACAGGACATCCTCGTTCTTCAGGGGGATATCGGCCACAGAACCCTCCATGATGCCCTTGACATCCACGGGGAGAATCTCGAGAGAGCGGTCTTCCTTGAGGCGGTGCAGGACGGCATGCTCGGTATAGGCATCCTCGGTAAGTCCCTCAGCGGCATTAATCAAACTCTTGACACTGAAGATATTGCCACTCAGCTGGAACTGTCCGGGACGGAATACGGCACCCTTGACCTCGACCATATTCTCGAAGCGGTTAATCATCCCATCTACGGTAACGGCATCTCCGTCCTCGAGCTGGAAGTTGGCCATATCAAACTCCTCGACATTGAACACCTGATAGCGCTCACCGCTCTGGCGTACCAGACGGACGCTCTTCTTATGGGCATCACCGGTAAAGCCACCGGCATACTTGAGCAGGGTGGAAATATTCTCGGTCTTACGCATCTCGTAGAACATGGGACGCTTGACATTACCCGTGATACCGACCAGACACTCGTAGGTGGGCACCTGAATGACATCGTTGTCCTGCAGGATGATATTACCAGCCAGACGACCGTTGAGGATATATTCGTACAGGTCGACTACAGTGACCAGACGGCCATTACGGTAGACCTGGATATTACGCAGGGTACCCAGGCTGCTGGGACCGCCAGCCCTATAAAGGGCATAGAAGATATTGGCAAAAGAGGACAGATGATAGGTGCCGGGAGCACGCACCTCGCCCATGATATTAATCTGGATGGTACGGGTGTTACCGACGGTGACCTTCATGCTACTGGTCTGATAGCGTGAACCCAGGGTGCTGCGCAACTTCTTCTGGGCACCGGCGACGGTGAGTCCACTGAGGTGAACGGGACCATAACCGGAAATGGTAATGGTACCCTCGGGGGAGATGGTGTGCACCAGGGTCTGCTGGGAAGCTCCATAGATATCTACAACAACTTGGTCGCCTACACCCAGGACATAGGTGTCGGGGATAGGCATATTGGCGTTGGGCTGGAAGCTGGGATTGGCCTGACTGAAGATATCACGGCCAAAGACACGCTTGCCCTGTGCATCGGGAGCGGAGCCTTGGGTGGCCTTGACATCTTTCTCGACATCCTTCACATCGTCGGAAGCATTGTTCTCGATGGTACCCGAGGTACCTACACGAGCTGTAGTGAGCTCCTGTGAGGAAGTTCCGTCGCTGTTGCCTTGCATACGGCGGGCAGCCATACTGACAGCTCCATCAGCAGCGGCTGTCATGCCACGGTTGGAGATCTGCTTGTCGTACTGGTTGCGCAGACGACGAATCTGTTCGATCTGGACGCCTTTCTGCATCAGTTTGGTAACAATCTGTGACTGACTAGTGCCGGCCTTGGCCTCACTGGCGATAAACTGCAGGACTTGCTGATCGGACATGCCCTGAGCCATGATGACACAAGAAAACATCGTCATGCATAGAAATGCTAAAAGAATTCTTTTCATTTGTTTTATCTTTTTTCTTAATCTGTTAGCGGTCTTATTCTAGTTGATAGTTGATAATTAGTTTACGGTTTACCGTTTACGGTTTTTTCAAATTGAAAATTGAAAATTAGTTTACTGTTTACGGTTTACCGTTTACTGTTTACCGTTTACTGTTTAAGGTTTTTTAGTGGAGCGCAGCGTAACGGGGTTTTTTCTTTTTGAAAGATTTGATATCTGAAAGATATGTTATGCTATTGACAGGAAGGTGGTGGAAGCTTGCTTACAACCAGATTCATGACGATAGTAGAACAAAGGCACATAGTGCCAAAGCTTTCAAAAAGGGTTTTTGAGGTTTTTGTTTTTGACCTTTGGTCGAGCCTGCTCACTCTCGGCAATGCTTAAGCAAGCTTATCATTGCTCTCGCTTACTCGCAGCCTTCGTAGCGAAGCGGTTCGTCTTTCGTAGCGAAGCGATTCGTCTTTCGTCCCCTTCCCCCTAAGGGGGGCTTCAACTCTAAACTTAAATACTGCTCTAAACTATCAACTATCAACTGTCAACTATCAACTATCAACTATCAACTAAAAGTTCTGGTGGGTTTCGCCAGCCCAGTCGGTATTGATGGTGATGGTGATGCCGGTGCTACCAGAGGAGCTGCCACTGAAGTAGGAGCCGGTGAGCCATGTCACCTCGTTCTGCTTCATGGGGACATCGAAGTCGCGCTCGCGCAAGATATTGTCGGAAGCATCGAGGGCAGTGACCTTTAAGGCGATATTGTCGGACGGATTGTGGAGGAAGGTGTAGAGGTCGAACTGCTTCTGACCTTCCTGGACATCGAACGTCACAGACTGCTTGCTGGCAACACTACCTAAACCTGTGGCGGCATCGAAGGCACCGGAGCCTCCGGTATAGTAGAAACGCAGTTTCTTGACTTCCGAAGGGATGTCGTCGGTGATGACGAAGCGACAAAGGGAGACAATACGGTGGAGGGACACTTCCCAATCCGTCTGTTCCGTGCCAACGGTGACCTCTCCATAATAAAGAAAGGTATCGGAATACCCTGTCCCATTGGTAAACTGTATCTTGGACAACTTGGTCGTCGTGGGGTTGCCACTGGCACTGTGCCCTACAACAACCAGCTGGTAAATTCCCTCTTCTAACTGGAAGGCAGCCGTACCGAAACCGGGCTCCTCTGCCTTCTGGCTGACCTGATTGAGACGCGAACCGGACTCGTCGTAAACGATAAAGTTCAGTCGCGAACAGGCTATACCCGATTCTGCACGGGTAAGAGCAGAAAAGGGTGTCTGCTCTATCTGGTAAATACTGACCTTCAGGTTGCCCTGAGGTTCCGTTCTCTCTTCGTCTGTGATGACGGGGTTCTCGCAATTGCTTAAGAGCAATGCCAGGAAGCTAAGCCATAAAACTTTTATTCGTGCCATATCTTTTGGTTTAAATTACACAAGAATAATCGTTTATGGTATATGCTTAAGGTTATTTCTTCGAAAATGTTCTCCTATGCCGCTTTGCGGCAAGAAATCTTTCAGATCTGACAGATATTTAACAAAAACCTCAAAAACTCCTTCCTATAGTATAAGTCTTAACAGACTTTTACAGCAATACAAATAATTTGTTCTATATAAACAAGCTTATAAGCTCAAATTCTTTGTCTTCCTGCACCTGACTTACATCAGGTTAATACTATAGGAAGGCAAAAACATCGGCTTTCAGCCTAAAAAACAGCCTAAAGATGTAAGATGTAAGATGTATGATGTAAGAGGGAACCACATAACCTGAAGGCTGCGTTTAAGCCATGCGCAGAGACCAAGCTTGTTTGGGCTTTGCCATGGCGTAGCAGGCTCGATGCGTAGCATCAAAACCTCTCAACGGTAAACGGTAAACTGTAAACTTATTAAACTGACTCTAAACTCTCAAGGCTGCGTTTAAGCCAAATGAGCATAGCGATGCTTGCATCAGCTTTGCCATGGCGTAGCAGGCTCGAAACGAAGTTTCAACTATCAACTCTAAACTAGTTTTAGGCTGAAAGCCGATGTTTTTGCCTTCTGATGTTTGTAATAACGATAGTTATGTGATAAGAGATATGGATTTGGCTTAAGAGCTTGTTCTTAAAGACAAAGCCATAGCACTTAGCACAAAGACTCTGCAGGAGTCACAAACATCAGAAGGGGTTTTCCCGGTTTTTGTTAAATATCTGTCAGATCTGTGAGATTTCTTGCCGCGAAGCGGCATAGGAGAAGACCAGAAACCCTATTAAACAGTAAACGGTAAGCTAATGGTCAGCAACGGATTTGCTTGGCTATAGACAGGAATCTGCGAATGACCAGGGGACAGTCGGGATGACTCTTAACCCAGGCCTTGGCCACTTTGCGTAACTCGGGGTTGTGAGTGACGATGAAGAGAGCAATAATGAGATAGACGGTGATTTCGTTGAGTGAAGAGTCAGCCTCACCCCCGACCCCTCTCCGAGGCGAGGGGAGTTGAGAATCTTTCTCTAGTTGAGAATCTTTCTCTAGTTGAGAATTGAAAATTGAGAATTGAAAATCTTTCTCTACATTCTCCTTAACCTCTTGAACTTCTTGGTTGACAACAGACAACGGACAACAGACATCAGCCTTCAGACTTCCGACATCAGACATCTCATTGAGTGAACCATGAACCAGGAGATCTTCGACCTCCTTGGAGCGTCGGGCGATTTGCTCTTTATCACCCATGAGGTAGGCGCAAATGAGCATGAGGGCTGCAAACCTGGCCTGATCAACGGGGTTGTTCTCGAAGACAATGTCTGAATACTGATAGAGGAAACGAAGCTGTAGCTGATCCTCCTTGTTCAACTGGTGGGAACCTTTCTTGCCGTGCAAATGGCAAAGGAGCTCGATGAGCTCGTCCTCGAAACGGCCTATGACGGGATCCTGCAACAACTGCCGGGTCTTCTCGGTCTTCAGCCGGACATCAGCAATACTGATGCCGGGCACAGCTAAGCGCATCTGCTCGTGGAACATGGACAACTCTACAGTGAGCAGAATATGTCCGTCGCGTTCGCGAATGGCCTTGACCAGTCCCTCGCTTCCTGCCATGGGGCCATCGATAACCGTCACCTCGTCTCCCTCGTGAACATCCTCGGAAGGGTCACCCTTTAGAATCTGAAAGTCGAATCGCTTGACAATGGTCTTAAAACGTTCCACCTCGGCATGACTAATTTCGATGGGAACACCATTCTCGTCATGATAGGCATAGAGCCTGTTCTTGAGCACCTTGACCCAAGGGGCATCGAGGATGGAAAGAACCTGTTCCTTTGTAGCACAAATAAAAATGAAGTGATGAAGGTCGTTGCGTAATGCCCTCTCGTCGAGCATGGCATCGTAGGGTTTATAGTCGTCCTGATCGGAAGCGTGTCTGTTGACGGGCTTCTGTTTCATCTCGGCAAAGGGGATGAAAAATTCGAACGGAGGCAGGGGATGTACATCGCCATCGGAGGCGTTGTACACTTTACGCTTCCCGCTAAATATCTCTCCTATCATATCTGAGTCGGAATGACGGAGAATACACCATCGCTTTTCTACTTCCATTTTATTTAGCTTAATTGGTTAGCGGTCTTTTTTTAGTTGAAAATTGAAAATTGAAAATTGAAAGTTAGCTAAATCGGTTAGCGGTTAGCGGTTAGCGAAGCCTGAAACCTGAAACTTGAAACCTGAAACCCATGGCCTTATAACCATTTATCTTTTTCGTTGAAAAATACTCCCCCCTAATCCCCTCCAGCGGACTGGGGGCTTCTCTCTATTCACCATTGGCTAATCTGAACAATGCGTAATCCCTTGTGAGTCAACAAAATTGACCTTCAGTACGGCGACCAGATTATCCTGTCTTTGCATCATAGCCTTCGCATATCCTGTGGTGCCCTTGGATTAGGGCGCAGTAATGCAATTACTATTTGCATTTGCAAAAGTAAGGTTAATTTTATTAAGAAACAAATTTTATGAGTAAAAATAACAAATTAGGCTATTTTTCCCGGATTTCCTTTGTTTTTAATAAAAAATTGATAACTGAGGCTGCTTAATAGGGTTTCAGGTTTAAAATCTTCTCCTATGCCGCTTTGCGGCAAGAAATCTTTCAGATCTAAAAGATAGGGAGATGATTATTAGAGATTTTGTTTTATTCGATAAAAACATTTATGAAAGCGAGCTTTCAACACGTTTTTATCGAATAAACCATATGTCTTACATTTCATGTAATCCACCGTCATAAATGACTACATCTCTATTAATCACACGGATTGAATATGAATCTGGTTGTAAGCGAGCTTTCAACACGTTTTTACCAAATAAACCATATGTCTTACATTTCATGTAATCCACCGTCATAAATGACTACATCTCTATTAATCACACGTATTGAATATGAATCTGGTTGTAAGCAAGCTTTCAAAGTATATATCCAATCGCACTTGCCCACTACGTGGTCGTTCCATTCCAAGCCTTTGAGTATCTTTTATTTAGGATTAAATATCCACACGATAAATGCCATTCTTCATGTCGTATTCTCCAAAATTAACAAGAAGACCTACGTGTTTATTTAATAGTCGGAGGTATGTCCTGAGTTGCTTGTAAAAAACAGGTTTTATATCTTCCACTGATTTGAGCTCTATTATAATCTGGTCTTCTACCAGCAAATCCAATCTTAAATCGCCATGTAGCGTTATTCCTTTATAGATAATAGGAACCTGTTTCTGACGTTCAAATCTAAGCCCTTTCTTTTCCAGTTCATAGCACAGCGCGTCCTCGTAAATAGATTCTAACAGACCTGGTCCAAGAGTATTATAAACGTCCCATACAGCCCCGCGTATTTGATATGTCAAGTCTTTCTCAGTCATAACAATAATTATTCTAATACATTAGTGTCCCGTTAAAATTGGGACGAGTTAAATATTAATCAAACAACCCCGGAATAAGGGGACCAGATTGCTCTTTGACATCATTGGAATAAGTCTTATCGAATAGTTCTCTGAGTGGTGTTTTG
>Ga0310691_10004706_pt1 | contig 15240 bp, 11 predicted proteins | sample 176DNAGHGlowgp2_FD_203887 | JGI IMG/M metagenome (GOLD analysis project Ga0310691, IMG submission 203887) | Sheep rumen microbial communities from Palmerston North, Manawatu-Wanganui, New Zealand - 1766 DNA GHGlow gp2 (v2) (version 2) | ecosystem: Host-associated > Mammals > Digestive system >... | reverse complement strand
TGAGAATTATCCGTCTCTCTTCCAATGTCAGATGCTTACCTTTATTTGAATTGTATTTCATGGTGATCACCGTCCTTTCTCTCGGCGACCTTTAGTGTTGATTTAATTGTAAGAGTAACGTCAACAGTATTAGAAGTGGAACTTCCTGTAAGACTTATTTCAACTTGACCTGCCTTGAAGTGGAATTTAACTTTTCACTTCAGTGATATCAAAAAGTTATATAAAACACTTGACTTTGCAAGTTGTTTTGCTTAATATAAGCGGGTCAATAAAAGAAGGACATCTGTTTCTCACCTCAAGCGGCATTTAGCCTGTAAAGAGGTTAATAGTTGAAAACCCACAGAGGGGCGCCTAATATCTTAAGGCAGGGCTGTTATGAGAGAACGGATGTCATCCGTTCTTTTTTTTTATTTCGAAGGAGGTGTTTACTATCTCGAAGACTAATGACAATCAGATGATTAACGATGCAATTAAGTTTGCAAACGTCCGCCTGATCAACAGCGAAGGCGAGATGATCGGTGTCGTACCGATCGAAGAAGCCAGAAAGAATGCTGAGGAGGCAGGACTCGATCTCGTTTGTATCTCACCTAATCCGGAGAATCCCGTGTGCAGGGTCATGGACTATAACAAGTTCGTATTTGAGAAGAAGAAGAGAGAGAAGGAAGCTAAGAAGAAACAGAAGGAGACCGAACTTAAAGAGGTCGGACTCAAGCTTACGACTGATGTTCATGATATCGAAGTTAAGCGTAAGATGGTTGTTAAATTCTTAAGCAACGGAGACAGAGTTAAAGTTAACATCCGATTCAGAGGCCGCGAGATGGCATTCCAGAACAAGGGCTTCGAAGTAATGGAGAAGTTCGCCGAGGGTGTAAGCGAGTACGGTTCAGTTGACAAGACACCCAAGATTGAGGGAAGAAACATGGTTATGTATCTCTCACCCTTGAAGAAAAAATAATTTTAGGAGGATAAAACAATGCCTAAGCAGAAGACACACAGTTCATCCAAGAAGAGATTTAAGGTAACAGGTTCCGGTAAGGTTCTTCATAAGCAGGCTTTCAGAAGTCACATTCTCTCCAAGAGACCTACCAAGAGAATGAGACACTTAAGACACAATCAGGTTTGCTCTGATTCAAATGCAAGAGTCATCAAGAAGATGATCCCTTACGCTTAATCGCTGAATAGTTTAGGAGGACAATATCATGTCAAGAGTTAAAAGAGGAATTCGTACAAGAGCTCGTCACCATAAGGTTTTAAAGGCTGCTAAGGGTTACTGGGGTCATAAGAGCAAGCTCTTTAAGGTAGCAAACCAGCAGGTATTAAAGTCAGGTAACTATGCATACCGTGACAGAAGAAATAAGAAGAGAAACTTCAGAAGACTTTGGATCGTTCGTATCAATGCAGCTTGCCGTCTTAACGGTATCAGCTACTCAAGATTCATGAATGGTCTTAAGAAGGCAGGCGTTGAGCTTGACCGTAAGGTTCTTTCTGATATCGCTATCACAGACGGTAACGGTTTCGCAGCACTCGTAGAGCAGGCTAAGGCAGCGCTCTGATACGGGTCTTGATCAAATCGCTTATTAAGGGTTGTTTCAATTGAAGCAACCCTTTGCTTTGTATATAATTGCTTTATGGTCATAACTAGCAAGGACAATCCAAAAGTCAAGTATCTTACATCTCTTCATAAGGGCAGGATATCCCGCAGTGAAGGCGTTGTCTTCATCGAGGGATTAAGGCTCTGCAGAGATGCTGTGCTGTCAGGTGTAGATGTGATCACTGCTGTATTCAGTGAGAGTTTCACTGATACCGAGGGAGTTTTTGAACCCTTATCATGTGAGAAGATAACCCTTACTGACAGCCTCTTCGAGAAGGTGGCTTCCACCGTTCATCCCCAGGGGGTCGCCCTTGTGGTCAAAAGACCTTCGTGGGAGCAGGGAATACCTTATAGAGGGGATGGCAAGGACATATACGCCGTCCTGGAGGATATTCAGGATCCTGGCAATCTCGGCACCATCGTAAGGACTGCTGATGCCTTCGATCTTACTGCTGTTCTTATCAGCGAGAATACTACCGATCCCTTTGGCGAGAAGGCTATGCGTTCTTCTATGGGATCCTGCTGGCATGTGCCCATAATCAGGATGCCGATGGAGGAAATAATCTCTTTCCTTAAAGATAAGGATATATTACGTCTTGCAATGCATCTTAAAGGTGACAGTCTTGCCTCATCTGACCTTTCTTTGCCCTGTGCCTTTTTTATCGGTAATGAGGGAAACGGACTTACCGAAAAATCTGCCATGGCATGCAATAAGCTTATCAAGATCGATATGCCCGGCAAGGCTGAATCTCTTAATGCTGCGGCAAGCTCGGCGATAATAGGATATGTTCTGGCAACTAAGAGGGGATGAGCGCTTTTGTTCGTTAATATTTTATTCAAGAAAGTGCTCAATAATGTGTGATAGAATCACTTTATGGTAATTAGTGGATCCGACCGTATAAATATTATTGAAGGGCAGGAAGCATCCTGGCTTTTTGAATGTAATGATGCAGATTTTGCAGCCTGCACTCCTTCTGATGACGGTTTTAATTTTAGTATTGATACCGGTTCTTTATTCGGCAGTCCTTTACTATTCGGTCTTAATGATGTTTCCGTAAGGTCTGCTTCTCGCTATGAATTCTCATTCCTGGGCAAAGCCAATATCGAGACGGAGATACTCCTGAGATTTATCTGTGATGATTCATGTGAGAGTCTTATCAAGATATGTCTTGATAAGGTAGCTCAGCGACATATTGTATATTTCAGACCATCCGGTAAAGCAGCTTCCATAGGCAGAATCAGGATAGAGTTTGATCTTGGAGGCAATAATTCAGCCTCCAGTATCTCTATCTCTGAACTTGTATTTACAGAACTTGACGAAGTGCCTGATAAGCGCAAGACAATAGCCGTATGCGGTGTCTGGGCTGATGCAGAGAACTACAATAAGTTCCTGAGCTCTCTTATAAGACCTGACATTATCAAGGATTATGTGATAGCAAGCTTTACTTTTACAGCGCCTTATATGTCGGATATTAACGTTGATACAGAGATAGAATTTTCTAATGTGATAAGGACTTATGATATAGCTGCTATCGTTATCTTTGCTGAGATGATCAAGTCCCAGGCCCTTATCGATAAGCTTAGAGGGATAGGACGCGAGCTTAATATCCCGGTAGTCATAATAGAACGCAGGATCGAAGGTACGGTCAACGGTCTGTTTAACTATGCAAGAGGATTTGAATCCATAGTAAGGCACGTTATCGAGGATCACAAGATAAAAGACGTTAAGATGATCGCGGGCTACCGCAATAACGATTATTCTCTTGAGAGAGAAGAGATCTTTAAGCGTGTCATGAACGAACACGGCTATGAGGTCACGGATGATGACATTATCTATGGTGATTTCTATGCTGCCAAGACAAAACATGTTTTGCTCGAGAAATTCAGTAATGGCATGACTGTTCCAAAAGCCTTTATATGTGCCAACGACTCCATGGCAACTGGTGTATGTGATCTGCTCAGGACCATGGGGCTTAATGTCCCAGGTGATTGCCTGGTAACTGGTTTTGACGGAGCCTGGTGCGGCAGATACCACAATCCTGTAATAACAACCTGTGAGCCTGATTTCTACAAGATCGGAGATACACTGATCAGCATATTGAACGATCCTGATATAACTGATTATTCGTCCCTTGATCAAGTCTTCGAGATGGACTATAAGCTTGTATTAAACGGTTCCTGCGGATGCGTCTCCAGGAGCAGGCATGATCTTGAAGAAGTGGTGAATGACCTTGCCCTTGCTTATCAGGATTATCTGTATCATGATTCCGAGATGGGTATATTCATTACCAGAAATCATAATATCGAGAATATTGATTCGTCTGTCGAGGATATCGATAAAGCCTTGTGGCTCTGGCCTGAACAATACTTCTTTATCAGCCTTACCAACAGCCCTGATCATATCCATGCTCTGTTCAGGGGGTCTTCTGCAGATAAGCATTACAAGGAGATCTATTACGGTATGGAAGGTCCGTTCCCTGAGATAGACAGGATGCTTCAGCGCTTAAGCGGCGTCAATATAATACTAACAAGGCAGATAAGGGCGAATGCCAAATCCTATGGCTATATCAGCGCTGCCATGAGTGATATACCGCTCAGGACAGAACAGAGATATGAGGAATTCGGCACTTATATATCTACCATGGTTAATTCGGTATATAACCTGACAGGCCTCATGGAAGCTAACAGCAAGATCAGGAGCATGAGCGAGCTCGACTATCTGACCGGTCTTTATAACAGGAGAGGTTTCCTTAATCTCTGCAACAATACTATCCTGAGCAAGGATAATTACGGCAAGGTATTTATCCTCTTCTCCGTTGATATGGACGGACTTAAGGTCATAAACGATACATACGGCCATGCTGAAGGTGACAGGAGCCTCAGGATATTAGCCCATGCTCTTACTTATGTTTGCGGAAAGAAGGGTTTTGCCGCAAGATATGGCGGTGATGAATTTGCTTTTGCAATAATAACTCAAGCATAATCTGAGAGACTTTATGCTTAAGGAATGCCGTAAGCTTAATATCAGTTACACAGTCAGAGCCAGCATCGGATACTCAACCTGTATCATCGGTGAGAACGTTAATCTTGAATCTCTTATGCATACAGCAGATGAAGAGATGTATTCCAATAAGAAAGAACGTAAACAGACCGGCAGGGATATTTGATCTAAATACTAATCTCTATAAAAATCAATAAATATTGCTATTTTTCTCCTAAATGTTAAAATTGTTTTATCATAATATAGGGAGGAGTCTTTATGTTTTCCAAAAAGTGCTGCATTTGCGGTTCTTCTTGCATTTTTTTTAAGAACAAGAAGATCGAGATGAAGTCATATCTTTGCGACGAATGCGAAGCTAAGTGCAGCAGATTTGTTAACGTAGAGAATCTTAAGGTATCAGAGATCAAAGCCCATATAGAATTGATGGCCAAAGAAGACAAGATCTATAAGGAATATTTTGCAGACGGCAATTCTCTGGTATTGTATCCGAATCCTCCTATCCTGGAGTCCATTGTCTTTAATGACAGCGTTGGACTGTTTGCGATAAGACGCAAGAACGAGACAGCGGGTAAGGTAGCAGACGTATTCCGCTACGATGAGGTCGAATCCTATATCAAGTTCGCCACAACTGCGGATAATGGGCAGGGAATAAGGGTTTTTAAATCTGACGGACTGCTCATCAGGTTTAAGAATTCCCATTATGCCAAGGATGGCGTAAGGATCTATATGCGAAGCCGTGAGTCTGAACATGATTATGTTGACGAGGTTATCAACAGGTTCGACCATATCCTTGGCAAGGTGGGGGACGTTGAGTGCAATGAGGACAAGATGGTCCTTTTTACCCATGCCGCAGACAAACTTTTGTCAAATTAGAATAAAATAAACCGTTAATGCCCCCGTCATCCTGTCATTTATAAGTCATTAGTTGATTTCCTAATGTGCTATAATATGACGCAGATTAATCAGGAAGGTCTTTTGTTTATGGATAAGCAAGACAGAGAAGTGCTTATTAATGAGCTTGCAGATGTTGCAAGCATAAAGTCTCATATCAATCCGGAATTATACGCCAGGTATAATGTTAAGAGAGGTCTGCGCAATAATGACGGCACAGGCGTTCTCGTAGGTCTTACCGAGGTCGGCGAAGTAATGAGTTACATTGTTGATGACGCAGACAGGATCCCTGTCGAAGGTAAGCTCTACTATCAGGGCTACGATGTAACCCAATTGGTTGAAGGATTCTTCCCTAATGGCAGATATGGTTACGAGGAGACGGCATTTCTCCTTCTTACAGGTGATCTCCCTACATCTGATGAGCTTGTCAGATTCAATGACTATCTGTCCAGCGTCCGCCCGCTTCCTGATGGCTTTACCGAGGACATGATCCTCAAGGCGCCCTCTCCGGATGTCATGAATAAGCTCGCAAGATCTGTTCTCGCCATGTATTCCTACGACGATAACCCTGACAGTATCGATATTCCTAATGTAGTAAGGCAGTGTACTGAGCTCATTGCAAGATTCCCGGTACTTATCTCCTACGGTTATATGGCAAGACGCCACTATATCGAGAAGAGGGGACTGTTCATACACAATCCCAAGCCGGAATACAATACAGCTCAGAATATCCTGCATCTGATAAGACCTGACGGTAAGTTTACCGAGCTTGAAGCAAGGATCTTAGACCTTATGCTTGTACTCCATGCTGAGCATGGCGGCGGCAACAACTCTTCTTTCGTTACTCACGCAGTATCCTCGACAGGTTCTGACACTTATTCTGTAATAGCTTCCGCAGTAGGCTCTCTCAAGGGACCTCAGCATGGAGGTGCTTCCGGCAAGGCTTATGCCATGATGAAGGAACTCAGAGAGAATGTATCTGACTGGACAGACGATAAGCAGATCAAGGATTACCTTACTAAGATCATGAAGAAGGAAGCTTTCGACCATTCCGGTCTTATCTACGGTATCGGTCATGCTGTATATACACTCTCAGATCCGAGAACTGTTACTATCAGAAAGTATGCCGAGCTCCTTGCAAAAGACAAGAACGCAATGGATCTTTATAATCTCTATCTCAGCGTCGAGAGACTTGCTCCCGAGGTATTCCATGAGGTTAAGAAGTCCGATAAGATCGTCTGTGCCAATGTTGATTTCTTTGCAGGACTCGTATATTCCATGCTGGATATCCCTTCTGAACTTTACACTCCGCTGTTTGCCTGCGGAAGGATCGCAGGATGGAGCGCTCACAGGATCGAGGAGATCGTATCCGGAGGCAGGATAATAAGGCCTGCGTTCAAGTGCGTTAAGAAGAGAAGACCTTATACTCCGCTCGAAAATAGAGAAGATGTGTTATAAACACTTGCGTTAATTTTCGCCTTGTGGTAATATACACGGGCAAAAGTTAATCGGCCCCATGGTCTAGTGGTTAAGACGGCGCCCTCTCACGGCGCAATCAGCGGTTCGAATCCGCTTGGGGTCACCAGTAATCCTATTAAGCTCCGTTTATCGGAGCTTAATTCATTTTTGCACAGAATTAAGATATAAATCGTGGTATAATGCTTTGACTAATATGGAAGAGAATAAGTACATAAAGATAAGGGGTGCCCGAGAGCATAACCTTAAGAATATAGATATCGATATACCTAGAAGGGAACTGGTCGTTCTGACCGGTCTGTCCGGATCAGGCAAGTCTTCACTTGCTTTCGATACCATATATGCAGAAGGTCAGAGAAGATATGTTGAATCCCTGTCTTCGTATGCCAGGATGTTCCTGGGACAGTTAGAGAAGCCGGATCTTGATTCTATAGAAGGTCTGTCTCCCGCAATATCCATTGACCAGAAATCAACGGTTGTAAATCCCAGATCCACAGTTGGAACGGTTACTGAGATATACGATTACTTCAGACTGCTCTACGCAAGAGTAGGTGAGGCCTTCTGTCCTAACTGCGGCAAGGCCATCAAGCGGCAGACCATAGACCAGATCATAGATAAGCTCCAGGATTATGCCGAGGGAACCAAGATGATCATCTATGCGCCTATGGTAAGGGGTAAGAAGGGCGAATTTGCTAAGCTCTTTGACTCATTCCGCAAGCAGGGTTTTGTCAGGGTCAAGGTAGACGGCATAATGTACGAGCTTGACGAGGAGATCAAGCTCAATAAGAACAATAAACACGAGATCGAGGTCGTTGTTGACCGTATAGTCTACAAGGAGAGCAACAGGACCAGGCTTTACGACTCCTGTGAGACAGCTCTTAAACTTTCAGACGGTCTTTTGCTCGTAGAATGTCAGACAGCAAAAGAGACTGATGACGGCAGCAGGGAATACGAGACTTCAGAGGAGTTCTTCTCCCAGAATATGGCTTGCCCTGACTGCGGCATATCCTTCCCGGAGATAAATACAAGGAGCTTCTCCTTCAACAGTCCCGAGGGTGCATGCCCCAACTGTTCTGGTATCGGAACCCTTACAAGTGTTGATCCTGAGCTTTGTATCACCAACTCCAAGCTCTCCATAAATGAAGGCGCCATAAGGACAGCCGGTTGGAACTTCGACGATGTTAAGAGCTGGGGCAGGGGTTTTATCGAAGCTTTGGCCGAGAATTACAACTTCTCTCTTGATACGCCGTATTATAAGCTCCCGCAGAAGATAAAAGACATAATTCTCTACGGTAATGACGGGGTCAAGATGAAGATCGATACATCTAACTCCGCATACCCGAGGAGTGGTGATTACTATGCAGCATGGGAGGGACTTGTTCCCGGTGTCAGGAGACGCTACAGGGAGGCGATGAGCGAAGAAGCCAAGGCTTCCTACGAGAAGTATCTCAGCATCGATGTATGTCCTGTCTGCCATGGCAAGAGACTTAATCCTACGGTCTTATCCGTCAAGATCGGCGGTATCAATATCAGTGAGCTCTGTGATATGTCCGTCAAGAACATGATCACTTTCTTTAAAGGTCTTAAGTTCTCTTCAAAGAACAGTGAGATCGCTTCTCCCATAATGCGTGAAGTTAGATCCAGGCTGGATTTCCTATACGATGTGGGATTGGACTATATGACCTTATCCCGTTCATCAGCTACCTTGTCAGGCGGAGAAGCCCAGAGGATAAGACTGGCAACCCAGATCGGTGCCGGGCTTCAGGGCGTTCTTTATGTATTGGATGAGCCCTCTATTGGTCTGCATCAAAGAGATAACGATAAACTGATCAATACTCTTTATAAGTTAAGAGACCTCGGCAATTCCATAATCGTTGTAGAGCACGACGAGGATACCATGAGAGCTGCAGATCATATAGTTGACATCGGTCCCGGTGCAGGTTCTTTCGGCGGCGAGGTAGTGGCTCAGGGCAAGATAGAGGACATTATCAGTGCGCCTTTGTCTGTAACAGGAGAATATCTGTCAGGCAAGAAGTTTATACCTGTTCCCATCAACAGGAGGAAAGCTGATCCCAAGAAGGTGTTAACTATTAAGAATGCATCTGTTAATAATCTAAAGAACATAGATGTATCTATACCCATAGGATTATTTACCGTCATCACCGGTGTATCGGGATCAGGCAAATCGTCACTTATAAACTCTACTCTGGTTCCTTATCTGTCTCATGAGCTTAACGGAGCACGTAAGCAGAGAGTTAAGTGTGACAGGATCACAGGGTATTCGAATCTTGATAAGATAATCTGCATAGATCAGAGCCCCATAGGCAGGACTCCAAGGAGTAATCCGGCTACATATATCGGTCTATTTGACCTGATAAGGAAGCTTTATGCCGCAACTCCTGACGCCAAGCAGAGAGGCTATGCTGCAGGCAGGTTCAGCTTTAATACCAAGGGCGGCAGGTGTGAGGCCTGTCAGGGAGACGGCGTTAACAGGATAGAGATGAACTTCCTGCCTGATATCTATGTTAAGTGCGATGTGTGCAAGGGCAGACGTTACAACAGGGAGACTCTTGAGGTCAGATATAACGGCAAGAATATTGCTGATGTTCTGGATATGTCTGTAGATGAGGCCTGTGAGTTCTTTAAGAACCAGCAGTCTATATACAGGAAGGTCAGGACACTTCAGGAAGTAGGACTCGGCTATATCAAGTTAGGACAGCCCTCTACTACGCTGTCAGGTGGTGAGGCACAGAGGATCAAGCTGGCATCCGAGCTCTCCAAACGCTCCACCGGCAAGACTATATATGTGCTCGATGAGCCCACTACAGGCCTGCATGTTGCAGACGTTCACAAGCTTGTTGACATTTTAGAGCGCTTAACTGAGAATAAGAATACTGTGGTCGTAATCGAGCATAATCTTGATGTTATCAAGACAGCAGACCATATTATTGATATGGGGCCCGAGAGTGGGGATGATGGAGGACAGGTCATAGCAACCGGTACACCGGAGGAGATCTGCAAGGTCCGGAAGTCATATACCGGACAGTTCTTAAAGCCCATTCTTTCCAGAGCTAAAGAGAATGGACAATACCAAGATATATCTGCATTCATCGATACCAGAAGACTTGAGGAAGAGCAGATGGAGATTTTGACAGGACCTCGCGTAAGACGCAGGATCAGGGAAGAAGGAGATGAATAATGGCACTTTGCAGTATATGTAATAAGAGACATGCAATAGTTTTTACAAGCCGCTATGAGAATGGCAGACGTATTGATGAGGGATTTTGCATCAAGTGCGCCTACAATTCCGGTATAGCAGGCGTTACAGATATGTTTAAGAATTCAGGGATCAATGACGAGAATATAGATGAGATGAGTGACAGGCTCGAGTCCATGATCGGCTCATCAGATATGTCCATAGATCCTACTGATTTCCTTAAATCGCTTTCCAGCGGGGATTTCGACGACACGATGGATGACGGCAGTTACGATTTCGATGAGGACTCAACACCTATCAACGTTGCTGATGCAGAAGATGAGGGTTCAGGCGAGGAGAGGCGCGGATTCTTCGACAACTTCTTTAACAGGAGACCCGGCTCGATGGACGGCAAGGAGGATAACTCCAAGGGTTCCAGGAATGAGAAGAAACTTAAGAACCGTTCCAGGATGAAGTATCTTAACGAATTCGGTACAAACCTTACAGAGCGCGCTGCAAGCGGCAAGATCGACCGCATTGTGGGCAGAGAGAATGAGATAGAACGTTGCATTCAGATCCTTAACAGAAGGACCAAGAATAATCCTGTACTTATCGGCGCTCCGGGTGTAGGTAAGACAGCTGTCGCCCAGGGTCTTGCAGTCAAGATTGTAGAAGGCTCTGTTCCTGAGAAACTCCTTAATATGCAGGTATGGCAATTAGACCTTCCTGCAATGGTCGCAGGCACTCAGTTCAGAGGTCAGTTCGAGAGCCGTATCAAGGGCGTTATCAATGAGGCCATCAAGGCTGAAAACATAATCCTGGTAATAGACGAGCTGCACACTATAGTCGGTGCAGGTGACGCAGAGGGTTCCACCAATGCGGCAAATATCCTGAAGCCTGCTCTTGCAAGAGGCGAGCTCAGGATCCTCGGTTCCACCACCACCGCAGAATATAAGAAGATAGAGAAGGACTCGGCTCTTGAGAGACGTTTCCAGAAGATCCTTCTTGACGAACCGTCTCCTGAGGAAGCTGTTGAGATCTTAAAGGGAATTAAGGACTACTACGAGAAGCACCATAATGTCACTTATTCTGACGAGGTTCTCGAGTTTGCCGTAAATGCATCTAAGAGATACATCACGGACAGATATCTTCCGGACAAGGCTATAGACCTTATAGATGAGGCAGGTTCTGCTGCAAATCTTAAGAATATCAAGCTGGTCAAGCTTGCCAATACCCGTAAGGCTTTGGCAGAAGCAGAGGCTGAACACCAGAAGATGGTTGAATCCATGGAGAATTCCTCGCCCGAAGAGAGGGAGGGTGAATACGAGCAGGCAGCTGAGCTTAAGTCCAAGGTGGATAAGCTTACCAAAGAACTTAACGCGCTGGAATCAGACATTATGCCTGACCCTATTCAGATCGAGGACATAGCAAGGGTAGTAGAGATGTGGACAGGCATACCTCTTAAGTCCATATCCGAGAGTGAATCAGATAAGCTGATCCATCTTGAAGAGAGGCTCCATAAGAGACTTGTAGGTCAGGAAGACGCGGTCCATGCCGTTGCAAAGGCCGTAAGACGTACAAGAGCCGGGTTTACCAAGAAACATAAGCCTACATCTTTCATCTTTGTAGGACCTACAGGTGTAGGTAAGACAGAGCTTGTTAAGACTCTTGCAGAGGTAATGTTCGATTCGGAGGATGCCTTCATCAGGATCGACATGTCTGAATACATGGAACCACATTCTGTAAGTAAGCTCATCGGATCACCTCCGGGATATGTGGGCTTCGATGATGCAGGACAGCTTACAGAGCAGGTTAGACGTAAGCCTTATTCTGTAATCCTATTCGATGAGATAGAGAAAGCTCATCCTGATGTATTCAATCTCTTACTTCAGATGTTGGACGATGGTGTTCTCACGGACAGTCACGGACTCCATGTAAATTTTGAGAATACGATAATAATCATGACCTCTAATGCTGGCAGCACTAATAAGGCTGCTACAATAGGTTTCTTCTCCGGAAGCAGCGAAGCTATGGAACAACATGTTCAAAGTGCTCTCAAGGAGACATTCAGACCTGAATTCCTGAACAGGGTAGATGAGGTAATAATCTTTAAGTCCTTAAACAAGGAAGAGATCAGAGCTATCGTCGATATCATGTTCAAGGATGTAATCAATGCTCTTGCCTCCAAGAATATCAAGGGCTCTCTTACCAAGGCAGCAGGAGACCATCTTGCAGAGATAGGCTACGATGAGAAATATGGCGCCAGACCTTTGCGTAAGGCTATAAGATCTAATATCGAAGATGTTTTAGCTGATATGTTCCTTAGCGGCGAGCTCACAGATGTAGCTGAGGTCAAGATCGGTTACAGACATGGTAAATTCGTATTCGATACGGTTAAGAGAGAAGACTGATAAAACATATCTTCATCTAAACTAATTATTAATTCCAATAATAAAGGGGTTGTCTCGTTACTTTTGAGACAGCCCCTTAGTGGGTGCATCTGATTGCTAATTATGTCGTGCACTTTTCAAACATTCTTGATATAATAAAAGTCGAGAGGGGAACCTCTTTGCAGTATTGTGGTATTGGAAACCAAGAATAAGGGAGGAATTGTTTATGAAATCAATGAAGAAAGCTATAGCGTTAGCTTTGACATCATTAATGTGCTTGTCAGTTGCATGTAGTTCTGTTGAACCGACAGATTCTGATTTGGAAACTGAGACAACCGCATCGGATGTTGCCGACGAAGAATCAGAAACAACAAACATTGAATCAGAAGAAATCGTCATTTCTGAAGATGGCAGTTATATTTGGAATTTAAACGATATGACCGCTCAAGAATTATATGATCTTGTAATAGATATAATTCATTATGATACTGCAGATACTGTAAATGGTACTGTAGTTAACTTCTTAGAGCCTACTCCATTTGGAGTAGATAACGCTAATGTATGGCAAGGTACAGCAGAAATTCCTCTTTCAGTTACTGATGGTGATTGTGGTAGATATTTAAGTTTACTTAATATTACAGATGATAATGGTAATGTAGTTGTTACTACTGATTTATCTGTCATGATTGGATTTAGTTTTAGTGACAGAGCTAAGGCAGAAGAGTTATTTGAACTTCTCGGGAATTATTACTTTGAAAACTATACACAGTATCAGACACCTGATACAGAATACTATATGACTAGAGACTTAGATGACGGAGGTTGGTTTTTAGACGCTCCCGGCGGAGGCGGTTTCTACAGTTTGTCACTTTTTGAAGAAGATGGGAAATATCAGATGTCAATTAATTTGAATCTTGGATTTATGGAAATTAATGGCATTGCAGTTTAATAAATACATGGGATAAGCAAATTCAAAGCCTCGGATTCACATCCGAGGCTTTTGATTGCTGTCATCTACGAATGGTATTTATGGGGGTAACGGTCAAGATTTAATTTCTTATTTGTCTTTTCTATAAACAAACTGTTTGTACCAATGCTTAGAGATGTATTGATTAACTTTTTTAACAGGAGCATCAATTGCCCTTTGATAATCGTTTATTGTTCCAAAGAACCGATATATAACTTTGGGTGTTGGTAATCCGTTCTTGGCTTTAAGATCTTTTTCTGTTAATGAACCGTTTTTTTCTACAAATTCTTTACCGCACTCAATGGTCTCTTCTTTTGTCCATAACTTATATACATTTTCAATTCCTAAAAGCAATAAATATCACTTTTAGCTGGCTAATCCAAACAAAAAAGGGGCTATCTCAATTTAGTTTTGAGACAGCCCCTTTACTTTGCTCATCAGGATATCTTAGTTCCAATCGAAGTAGCAGTAATCGTATCCGTAGTGTGATACTGAAGAAGATGTCGATACATAAACAGTGAAGGTGAGTGATTCGCCTGCAGCTACAACAGTATCGTTAGGAACACCAACATATTTTGTGCCCGATCCTGTGAATGTAAAGTAATCAGATGTAACTTCAGTTATCGTAGCATCGGATCTTAATGTAATATCAACTTCCTTGATGGAGAGGGCAAGGTTTGCATCCTTATTGCTCTTGTTTGTAAGAGTGATATCAAACTTGAATCCGCCTGCGGTTGTGCTGAAGTGATTGAGCTTGGTCTTAAAATTGTTTACTGCAGATCCGCCGCTCGCTGCTTGAGCAGTTGTGGTTGTTGCAGCAGTAGTTGTAGTAGCCTCTGTTGTAGTAGTGGCTTCCGTTGTTGTAGTAGCTTCTGTTGTGGTTGTGGCTTCTGTTGTGGTTGTGGCTTCGGTAGTAGTCGTAGCCTCAGTTGTAGCTTCTGTAGTTGTTTCAGATGTTTCTGTCTCAGTGGTCGTTTCTGAGGTCTCAGATGTCTCAGTTTCACTTGTATCAGAAGTAGCAGCTGTTTCAGAAGTCTCTGATACAGGGATAGTAGTTTCCTCAGGTTCTGAAGTAGCTTCTGTTCTTGTAGGAACGGTCTCTACATTCTTATTGCCATTAAACAGGCCTGCAAGCTTCTCTGTGTTATCCAGGAACCAGAGTATGCCGAGGAACAGGACGATAATTACAGCGAGTGTGATAACGCCGCCCTTGCCGGGTTCTCTGACTTTCTTCTCTGATTTTCTTTTCCTGGATGCTGCAGGAGTAACAGGAGTGATCTTCTTCTGTTCTTCGTGGTTAAGCTGGGAAGTCTTTGCAGCTTCTGCCTGGCGTTCCTGTCTTGCTGCCGCATTCTCAAATGCAGGATTGGTAGGTCTCTGGGCAACCGGTCTGGGACTGGGAGTAGCAGAGGATGCTGCGGGTCTCTTGTGTTCTCCGCTTGCACCGGGCCTATGAGATGCAGGACCCTGCTTGGTATTATTTAAGACTCTTCCGGAATTGCTCTGGGGAGTGGGTCTGGACTGGGGAACACCGTTAGCCTGTCCCTTGGGTACAAATGCAGAAGGGGTTACCGGAGCTTGCTTTGCTTCAGGCTTGGCAGAAGGTGCTGCGGGTTTAGCCTCAGCCTTAGGTGCGGGCTTTTCTGCGGGAGCTTCTGCCTTGTTAGCTGTTTCTGAAGATTTAGTTGCAGGACGAAGGAACGGGGGCTGCTTTTGCTCAGGCTTTGC
>Ga0310691_10004705_pt1 | contig 15243 bp, 10 predicted proteins | sample 176DNAGHGlowgp2_FD_203887 | JGI IMG/M metagenome (GOLD analysis project Ga0310691, IMG submission 203887) | Sheep rumen microbial communities from Palmerston North, Manawatu-Wanganui, New Zealand - 1766 DNA GHGlow gp2 (v2) (version 2) | ecosystem: Host-associated > Mammals > Digestive system >... | reverse complement strand
TTATTTAGTTTTAATATGTCCATAATAAAAGCTTGAGGACTAAATAAATTCTAATATTTTTTTTAGAATTTATTTATTTTTTATTATTTTTTTCACCTCATCTAACAATAAAAATCAAAAAGAGCCAACTTTTACGTTTCAACATACGTTGAAACAAAAACATATAATGTATTTTAATAGATAATGTAGTTACTTTAAAAGTAACCAACTTACTTTAAATGTAAGCAACAATATTTAATATATTATGTATTTTAACAGATAATGTATTAAGGCGCTTCGCCGATTGAGAAGGAGTTTTGTTACTTTTTTAAAAAGTAATTAAGGGGTTAGTTTATCAGGACCTCTAAATAGGAACATAACTTCTTTTATGGATAAGTTAAATAATATCATTGTTAACCTGTCTATACCAAGACCAAAACCTCCATGAGGTGGACATCCATATTCAAAGAATTTTAGATAATCTTTAACATCATCTTTTAAACCTTTTTCTTCTGCTTGTTTTGATAATATATCATATCTATGTTCTCTTTGTGCTCCTGTTGTTATCTCTACACCTTTCCATATCAGATCATAACCACAAGGTACTCCATTTTTATCTCTCATATGATAAAAAGCCCTATTATTAGCAGAATAACCGGTTACAAATAAAAACTCACTGTTATATTTATCTTTTGATAATTTTTCACATAAACGTTCACCTTCTGTTGTTAGATCACCTTTTTCAGAATCATCAACATGATAATTATAACGACTTTCTAATTCTTTATATAAGTCTTTTAAGTCTATTATTGGAAATGGTACTTTTGGAATAATAACGTCTATGTTATAAACTCTTTTTATATCATCACCATATTTTTCATTAACTGTTTTAAGACCTTCTACTATCAACTCTTCTTCTAAAGCCATTATATCATAAAATGATTCTATATAAGATACCTCTATATCGAATCCTGAGAACTCAGTAGCATGTTTTCTTGAGTTAGATTTCTCTGCTCTAAATACTGGTCCTGTTTCAAATATCTTTTCAAATCCTGCAGCCATAGCCATCTGTTTATAAAACTGTGGAGACTGAGCTAGATAAGCTTTTCTATCAAAGTAATTTACTTCAAAGACACCAGCTCCTGATTCTGATTCAGTACTTATTATCTTTGGTGAATGTATCTCTATAAAACCATTTTTAAGTAGATAATCTCTAAAAGAACCTATTAATTCTGTTTGTACTTTAAATAACAAAGTATTTTTTTCTGTTCTAAGATCTATCCATCTATAATCCAATCGTAAGTCTATATTAGTTTCACATCCTTCTGGAGCTAATATAGGAGAAGGTTTTGCTATTGATAATATCTCTATTTTCTCTGCTAACATCTCCATGTTGTTTAGTTTTACAAATTCTGTTTTTACTACTATACCTTGTACTTTTATCACAGAATCTGTTGTTAGTTTAGATATTACCTCTGTTAATTCTGGATGTTTAACTTTATCTATAGTTATTTGTAATTTTGAAGATATATCTCTTAAAACAATAAAACAAATATTTTTTTTATCTCTTATTGTATCTATATATCCTGCGACTATGTTATCTTCATTGATTTCTACATCTTTTATAAGAACTCTCCGTTGCATATATTTTATAGTTAATATAATATCTACATTTTTACTAGGACTTAAAATTATATCTTATTTTTTAGGAGTGCCATATTACTGTTCTTTTAATAAAAAATACTAATAGGGCACTCCATATTTTCTTACTAAAAATTTATGTTTTAACTTAAAATAAGGTGAATTATAATAAGACAATAGGTAATTTTGGAGAAGATCTTGCAGTTAGTTATTTAGAAAAAAATAATTTTACAATATTAGAGAGAAATTATAGATTTAAACGTTGTGAAATAGATATTATAGCTAAAAATAAAGATTGTATTCATTTTATAGAAGTTAAGATAAGAAAAAATAATATGTTTGGTTATCCAGAAGACTTTGTTAGTAAAAATCAACAAAATAGAATAAAATTAGCAGCAGAAAATTATATATACAATAATAATTGGAAAAATAAAATATTATTCGATATTATTTCTATTGAAAAAAATAAAAATAATTTAGCTTTTTTCATTGATGCTTTTTTTTAAATTAAAGTATGAAGATTATAAAAAATATTGTACCTATTTTGGTACAACATTATTATATGTTTGGAGGATCAAAATGTTGTCCAAATAATGAAACTATAGCTAAAGAAAAACAAACTGAAATTGTTAATGAAGAATATAAAAAGAAAGAAGAAAATAAAAAGATAGAAGAAGAAGATATAAAAAATAAGTTTAATGAAAATTTAAGAAAAATCAACGAAGTTAAAAATAAAGAGAAAACAGATGAACAAATTAATAATTTAGCTAAAAATACTATAAATAATAATTTTGAACAACCTAAAGGTGATAAAACCTGTGATGATATTATAAGTAAATTTCAAAATGAAGAAAAAGAAGAAAATGATATTCCTACTACTGAAAATAATACATATAAACATATAAAAGATGAATTTACTGAAGATCCAAAGATAGGTTTAGAAAATATTGGTGCAACATGTTATATGAATGCAACATTACAATGTTTTTCACATATATCTAAATTTGTAGAGTATTTTAAATATCGTAATAATCCTAAATTTGATGATAAAAATAGTTTAAGTTATTCTTTTAAATTACTTATTGATAATTTATGGAGTAAAGATTCTACTAGAAAATATTATTCACCTTATGATTTTAAACAAAAAATATCTGACATGAATCCTTTATTTCAAGGTGTAGCTGCTAATGACTCTAAAGATCTTGTTAATTTTATTATAATGACGCTTCATGAAGAGTTAAATAATCCAATTAGTTATGATGTACCTAATTCTATATTTTTAGATCAAAGAGATTGGAGTTTAATGTTTAATGCTTTTATTAACCAATTTACAAATCAAAATAGATCTAAAATTAGTGATTTATTTTATGGTGTAAATTGTAGTATAACACAATGTTGTAATTGTAGAACTCAACTTTATAATTATCAGACATATTTCTTTTTAGTTTTTCCATTAGAAGAAGTGCGTAAATATAATATATCGATGTATAATAATTTGAATCCTTATTATAATAATCAATATTACAATTATTATTATAATCAACAAATGTTAAATAATATCAATAATAATACAGTTACAATTTATGATTGTTTTAATTATGACCGTAAGATAAATACAATGTCTGACTCTAATCAAATGTATTGTAATTATTGTAAAAATACTTGCCCAGCTAACATGATGACAACATTAACTACTGGTCCTGAAATATTGATATTATTGTTAAATAGAGGTAAAGGAATAGAGTTTCCTGTTAAAGTATTATTTAATGAGATATTAGACCTTACTAATTATATTCAATATAATAATTTAGGAGCAAAATATAAGTTAATAGGAGTAATAACACATCTTGGTGGTAATGGAATGGATGGGCATTTTATTGCTTATTGTAAAGATCCTATTACTGGTAAATGGAATAAGTTTAATGATGGAATAGTTAGTGAAGTTACAGATTTTCAAGGAGAAGTTATAAATCTTGGAATGCCTTATCTTTTATTTTATGAAAAAATAAAATGATTATCTAATATATATAAATATTTTGTCTGAAAAAATAAAAGTTAAGTATCGTATAGAAAGAAGTGAGTTTATAGGTTTTATTGAAGATTGTGATAGAGTTGATGGTGTTAATGATATTATAAAGATATATAAAAAAAAATATCATGATGCTAGACAGATATGTTATGGTGGAATTATAGATAAACAAGATATATATAATGATGATAAAGAGCCATCAGGAACAGCTGGTTTTGTAATATTAAATGAATTAAAAAAAAATAATATTAAAAATAAAATAGTTATAATAGTTAGATATTTTGGAGGTATAAAACTAGGTAAAGATGGTCTTAAAAATGCTTATTCTTCCGTAACTAATTTAATATTATCTAAAATATAATAATTGTAATATTCTAGAATAAAAGAAATAAATTTTTTAAAAAAATCTTTACTATTTTTTTTTTCTTTTTTTTTATTTATTAAATAAATATAAAGTCTTTATGTTTAATAAATCTAAAAAATATGGTATAATAAAAGGTTTACATTTTGTTTGTTTTGCAAACATAAATGCAGATGAGCCTTTTAAATCTGAATCAGATAATATAAAAGTAGTTGTAGATGGTGTAGTTTATTCATTAGTACCTGGAGAGCAAATTAATGCTAAAAAAACTAACGTGATTGTATTAGCAGAAATTTTAGTAAAAGGTAAAAAATGGAAAAAAAGCGCTAAAGGTAATTATGATAAAGGTTTACCTGATAATTTAGTTGGAGGAGGATACAAATTAGTAAGTTATATATTGGATGATAATTCTGAAGATAAAAAGATAGATAATTTATTAACTAAACTATATTCAAATATAACAAAAAGTTTAACTCTTAAATTTGAGTCTGTATATAAATTAGAAGAAGGTTCTTTATTAACTGATGGTACAAATAATATACCCATAAAAGAAAAAGTTTTTTTATTTTCTGATTTAAAAGGTATAAATGATTTAAATACTTTAAAAAATGTAATTGAAAAAAAATGTAAAGATTGTAAAGTTACTAAAGAAAATGAAGAAGGTGCTTTAAAGAATTTAAAGATTGAAGACAAAGCACTTGATAATTTTTATGTATCAGAATATACAATTTCTAGTGGTATTAAATATGTAAAAGAAGATAAGTTAGAAGATGTTAAAATTGCGTCAATTATTAATGAAATAAAGACAAATAAAAAATTAATATTAACTCTTAAAAAATATGTTAATTATACAATTGGTAATGTTACATTAAGTACTGAATTAGCTAAAACAAGAAAACTTAACAATGATAAGATTAAAAGTTATAAAACAAGTGATTTATTAAAAAAACAAATAAAAAAACTTAAATATTCTGATATTAAAGATAAAATAGATATTTTTAATGTAGATATTGTAGTACCAGAAGATGATAAAGATCTTGAGGAAGGTAATGTTGATTTAAAAATTACAAAAGATGATAATGATAAAGTTTCTGACCCAATGAAAGGAACAATAAAATTTCAAATAGGTAAAGGTTCAGAGTTAAAATTTGAAGATGGTAAGGGTAGTGATGTTGATGTTATTTTTGGTAAAACAATTGTAGATACTGGTGGTGTCATAATTAATACCGATATGACAAAAGATGCTTTTAAAGAAGAAGTAAAAAAATATTTAGGAAATACAGAAATTGATACTAAATATGATGTTGTCTTTACAAAAGGTTTTGATACAGCTAATAAAGCTACAGATGATTTTATTGTTACTGTAACATTCAAAGATAAAGTTACTGGTTTTACTAAAGAATTAGATAATGATGAACAAAATATTACTATTAATCTTGTTATAGATGATAATTCTACAAAACAATATGAATTAGTTAATGGTTTAGCAGCTACATATAATATAGCATTTAAAAAAGATTTAAAATATACTAGTTTTATTAATGAATTAGAAAAAAAATCAAAAAAAGGTACAGATACTTTAACTGCTGCGATAAAAGAAGTAAGTTATAATAATGCTTCAGGTAATACTAAATGGACATCTGCTGAACCTAAGAATATTGGAGAATTAGGAATAAAATCAGTTACTATTACTTTAAATAAACAAGAAAATGGTGTTTATGTTAAAAAAGTTGCTTCAACACCACCTGCAAAAGATACTGTAACATTTACATTAAATGTAACAACAAATGTGGCAGGTAAAAAAGTAAAAGAAGATAAAAAAACTTTAATTGTTACTCTAGAAAATAGTAAATTAACTAATAATGAACTTTATGAAAAAGTACAAACTGCTTTGAATAATGATAACAACTTTATTATTAATAAGGGTAATAATAAAGTTGAAAAGAATAATAATAAACTAGATAATAATACAAATGCATATTCTGTAGAATTAACAGAAAGTAGTAGTTTTATTGAAGAAGTTAAACAAGATGATAAAAAAGATGAGAATAAAGATAATAACTCTAATCAAAGTGAACAGAAAGGAGATGGATCAACAGAAACTAAAACAGGTGAAAAACCAAAAGGATGTTGTGGTGGAAAATGTTCTGGTGGTGATAAAAAAAATAAATAGTTTAAAACTTTATTATAATTATTTATTTTTCCATTCATTTCTAATTTACAAAACTTATTTTTTTTTAATTTTATTAAAAATCCATTAATTCTCTTATTTTTTTAATATTTAATCTTTAATTATTTAATTTTAGTATTAATTTTGATTTCAATATTATATTTTATTTTAGTGAATGCAACATTTAGTTTTTAAATAAAAAATACATACTTTAAAAGTAGGCAACTAGATGTCTTTACATTCGTAAAGACGAATATATAGTGTATTTTTATATGTAATGTATTAAGATTAGTTATATATTCTTTGTTTTGACCTTCTGTCAAAAGTTACTTTTAAAGTAGGTACATACGTAGAAACGATACATAGTGTATTTTAATAGATAATGTATTAAAAATAGCTATATATTCTTTGTTTCGACAATCTGTCGAAACGTACCTTTGCTACTTTCTTAGAAAGTAGAGTTTTTTGATAAAACTTTTTTACAAAAAAGTTGTTACTTTAAAAGTACAATGACTAAGTCCTGGACCATTATATAATAATATTAAATAATATTGGATCCAACGTTACGTTGGTTGCCTACTTTCAAAGTAAGTCCAAACTTAGTTTTGTATAACTCTTATTGAAAATAATAACATGAAGTACTCATGTTATCTTGTATTATTATGTTTTTAAAGTTTAAATAAATTTATTAATAAAAATTTAATATTTTTAAATGTAATTTTATGTTATTATTTATAATAAAAAGGAGTGATTCATTTGTGTGTTTTAAACAAAATTTATTCTATTTATTTTTAAAACTTTTTTGTAAAAACCAACCTAAGGTTGGATCAATCTTCTCAATCGGCGAAGCGCCTTTATTACTTGGTTACTTTTAAAGTAACCTTTGATGTTTAATAATGAAAATATAATTGTTATAGAAGAAAAATACATCAATGTTGCACTCCTCAAGTTTTAATAATATCCATAATTTATTTATTTAAAGATAATACAGAAATACTAAATAAATTTAAAAATTCAAATATAGATTTTTATAAAAAAATACCTATTATAATTGATAAATTTAATGATTTTTTGAATGATAATGAAAAACAATATCCGAAAATGATTTTGTAGATTTTTACATTGATATTCTTAATTTTTTTCAACTTAAAATAATTGATAGTACAAACAACATAAATAGTTATATTGAAAATCATCCAGAAGTAATTGATGAAGATGGTAATAATAAAGATAATGATGACAATTTTACACATTTATGTGACATTAGAGGAGATTATACTAGTGTTTTAGATAATCTTACATGTTTTGGTAAATATGAATCATTTTTGAATACTTTAATAAATAAATATAATCTTGAAAAAAATAGTCCGTTTTATTCTTTAATTTATGGTTTACAACTTTTTTTAAAACATAAAAATTATTGGTTTAAATATAATGATGCAATAAATGAAATATTTCAAATAATTGAAAATAATAAATATAAATTAGATCTTAGTTCTATAGTAAGTCATCGTGATTTTATTAAAATAGTATTTAAAGATTTTATAAAAATAAGTAAAATTAACGATAAAATTTATAAATATAATATTGAAGATAAAACAACAACTATTGAATATGTATGTGATTCAAAGATTGAAAATTTAACAAATAATAATTTTATTAAAAGTGAACTTATTAAAACTAATTTTGAAAACGTTTATTTAATATGTTTAAATTGTCAATATTCACAAAATGTAGATCATGGGGCATTTATGTATAAAGATAACAATGGAGATTGGTGGTTAAATGGTGGTTTTTCTAAAATAATAAAAGTAGATCAAGAATTAATAAAACAACAGAATTTTAAACAAATTATGGATAATTATAGTCATATTATGAATTATAAATTTGTTGGAATTCGTTTTGTTTTATGTAAAAATATTAACTAAAATTATGAATTCAAATTTTATAAAACAATTAACATTTTTATTTTTTATTTTTTATACTTTTTCAAATATTTATTCAACAGACATAATAAAATTTATAGATAATAATTACAAAAAGTATTTTGAAGATAAAGAGTTTTTTAACAATATTGATTTAATAAATTCTAATGTTTTTATTTTAAAAATGGATAAAAAAGAAGAAAAAAGAGGTTTAACTAAAACTGAATATTTTCAAAATGATGATAATTTTAATAATAATTATAAAAATGAATATAAATTTGAAATAAAAATTAATAAAAATGATGAAAATTTAGACTATAAATTTTATAAATATGATGAAACAAAAAAAATATTTGAAGAAGATAAAACTTTTAAAATTGAAAAAAAATGGGTTTTAGTAGAATTAATTGATAATAAAAATGCTTCAGAATATTATTTCATTAATGATATTGAAACAAAAGAGAAAAAATTATCAAGAGAAACAGTACATTTAAATCCTCTTAGAAATTTAAATATAAAAAAATTAAAAATAGTAAGTTCAAATTTAGAAGACGTTAATAGAATTGACTATTTATTTAATAATCTTTCAGAAGAAATAGACATAACTAACTTAAAAAACACAAATAAAATAAAAAATATGAGAAGTTTATTCTATTCAATAAAATTAAAAAAAATTATAGGTTTAGAAAATTTAAAGACAGATAGTTGTGAAGATATGTCTTATATGTTTTGGTATTGTTTAAATTTAAAAAATATAAATGTATCATATTTTAACACAGAAAAAGTAATAGATATGAGATGTATGTTCAGTTTTACAGGTATCGAAGAGATAGATATTAGTAATTTTAAAACAAAAAATGTAAAAAATTTTGATAGTTTTTTATCAAATTGTAAGAATTTAAAAAAAATAATAGGATTAGAAAATTTAGATTTTACAAATACAATATCTTATATAGGAATGTTCGAAATTTTATATATTGAAAGCAAATTAGAAGAACTTAATCTATCAAATATTAAATTCAATAAATTCGATAAAAACCACTATTATACGAGTTTATTACCTAAAAATATAAAAAAAATAATATTACCAAAACAATGTTTTCCTAATGATTTAAATATAAAAAAAGATTTTGTAAATAATAGTAAAATAGAAGAAGTAGAATGTGATGGTAAAACAATAAAATTAAAAGAATATGATGATTTAAGACAATTTACAGATGATCCTACAAATTATATTGAAAAAACAAGAAATGAATTGAAAACTAAATATGAATATGAATTAAATAAAAATAAAAATATTAATCAAATACCTAAAATAGATAATCCTAAAGCGAATACATGTTGTACTAGTTTTGTTAAATGTTGCTGTTGTTGTAAAAATTAAAAATAAATAACTATAAATATGAACATCAACGTTTATTACATTTTATTATCATTAATTTTAGCCACTTTTATAATATTAATAACTTTAAATTATCTAAATAAAAACAATTCTATTCAAATAATAAATAAAAAATTCTACAAATATAGTAACAATTTTCTTTTTTTTGAAAATCTAAAAAGAATAAATATTGATTTTTTAGTAATAAAAATGATAAAAATAGTAAAAGAAAATGAAGAATATTACTTTGGAGAAGATGAATTTAAAATAAAAAACACTTTATATAAGTTAAAAGTTAAAATCTACGATAATTCAGAGATTCCAATATTTGAATTTTATAAAAAAATAAATAAGAAATTTATACTTATAAAAAGTAAAGATATAAATATTAATCAAAAAAAAACATGGGCTTTAATAGAATTTAAAGATAATTGTGATAACTTTTCAGAGATATTTTTCTTTAATAATATCGAAACTTTTTATCTTAATAAAAGATTTGAATATGGAAACATATTGCAACTTTTAGATTGTAAAGAAGTAACATTTATAAATTCAAATTTATCAGATATTAAAAATATTTCAGTTATTTTTAAATTTAACAATTCAGAAATAATAGATTTTAAAGGTTTAAAGAATACTAATAATATTAAAGACATATCTGCAATGTTTTACGTAAATAAAAATCTAAAAGAAATAAAACATTTTAATAATCTAAATACAGAAAACTGTGAAACTTTTGAGATAATGTTTTTTGTTTGTGATAATCTTAAAACTATAGATATATCTCATTTTAATTTAAAAAAATGCAAATCATTAAATGGCCTTTTTGATAATTGTTCAATATTAAAAGAAATAAAAGGTTTAGATATTATTGATACTAGGAATGTAGAAGATATGAGTTTTATGTTTTATTGTTGTTATTCACTAGAATTTATAGATATCTCACATTTTAATACTTTTAAATGCAAAAAAATTAATAATTTATTTGATACATGTGTAAGTTTAAAAGAAATAAAAGGTATAGAAAATCTTAATATAGATAATATTGAAGATCATACAGATATCTTTTTAAATTGTGAAAATTTTATGAGTGCTCCATATTAGTGTTTTATGGAAAAATTTACCAACTTTAAGTTGGATCTTTGGAACTTTTTGTAAAAAGTTCCACAAAAACTTTTACGTTTTTGCATTCGCAAAAACAATAATACACTATGTATTTTAATATATATTGTGTTAAATATAGTTATGTATTCTTTGTTTCGACTTTCTGTCGAAACGTAAAAATTTTTGTCAAACTTTTTATAAAAAGTTTGTGAGGCGTTTAAGATTTATTATTATTTGAAAACTTATTATTAAAACGTCTAGGACCAAAAGATCTACGATTATTGTTTCTATTAAATCTTCTAAATCTACTGTTTCTATTATTGTTATTTCTTCTGTTGTTATTATTTCTATTTTTAGCTAATCTTTCTTCTTTTAATTCAGGATGTAACATTTCTTGAATATCTTGCCAATGTTTTTCATCTTCATCAGTGATAAAGTTTATTGCCCAACCTTTATTACCAGCTCTAGCTGTTCTTCCTATCCTATGAATATAATCTTCAGGAACATATGGAATACTATAATTAATAACATGCATTACATTAGGAACATCTAATCCTCGAGCAATAATATCTGTACCAATTAAGATGTTAAATACTTTTTTTCTAAATAATTGTACTGTTGTTTCTCTTTTTCTTTGTCTCATGTCTCCATGAATACCTCCTGATTTAAATCCATCTTCTTTAAGTTTATAATTTAACCATTCTACATCAGATTTGGTTTTGACAAATATTATTATACGCCCTTCTCTTTTTTTTAATTCTTCAACAAGTTTTTGATATTTTTCATTTTTCTTTAATCTAACTTCTTCTTGAACTAAATTATCGGCAATAACATTAGCTTCTTGATTGTTTTGAACGAATACTTTTACAGGATCTATTAGATGATTTGTTGCCATCTGTTCTATTTCTTTAGGAAATGTAGCAGAAAACATCAATGTCTGTTTATCTTTAGGTACAGCATTAAAAATAGCTTCTAGTTGTTCATAAAAACCCATGTCAAACATTCTATCTGTTTCATCTAATATCAACATTTTACAATCTGAAAGGTCTATATTTTTTTGATTAATATGATCTATTATTCTACCAGGTGTTCCAATAAAAATATGAGGTTTTTTTCTTAATATTCTTATTTGTTTTTCATAAGGCTCTCCTCCTATTAATAATACATACTTTATATATTTATTATTATACAATAGTTTATTAACATTATTAAGAACTTGTTGAGCTAATTCTCTTGTTGGTTCAACTATTAAAGCTTTGTTAATTTCTTTTTTTAATAATCTTGTTATTAATGGTAATAAAAAAGCTAATGTCTTACCAGTTCCTGTTTGAGCAGAACCTAAAATATCTTTACCTTCAATAGCTAAAGGTATTGTTTTTTCTTGAATATCTGTAGGTTTTGTTATTTTCATTGCTCTTAATGTTTCTAAAATGTTATTATCAATTCCTAAATTTTCAAAGTTATCCATTTCTATTTAAGATAATTAATAAATCGTGTATTTACTAAAATTGTTTTTTAAAAAAATTTAATAGAAGTTTTTTTCTAAAAAAAACATATTCTCAAAAAATTATTTGTAAAAATATACTTTTTTTTGTTTTTATTTTTGTATTTACTTATATTATAAATATTAGTGTGTTATGTCAAGTAAAAAGTTAACTGAAGTTAAAAAAGATAGTGCGTCTAATAAAAATGCATTAAAAAGTTTTGAAGATAAAGAAAAAATTACTATTAAAGATTGTGAAGAAAATGTTATAGAATGTAAAGTAAAAGACTTAAAAATAAAACCACAAAAAGAAAATTTGAAAAGTAATGATAACTTTGATAACGTATATATTATTGAAAAAAACGTTAAAAAAGATTTAGATAATAAAAATTTAAAATCTTCTGAAGAAAATAATAAAGTTAAAAGACGTGTAGGTAGGCCTTTATCAGAAACGTATGGAAGAAAAGTAACAATTCATAAGACAAATAACTATAGATATTTAAGTTTACAACATAAAAAAGTTGTTAATGGTAAAGAGTTATATTGTCATTTTCATTTAGGTAGATTAGATGAAAATAATGAATTTATTCCATCTATAAATTACATTTTATCTCCAGCTGAATTTAGAAATAATTTAATATTCCCAGGTATTGTTAAAATGAATATAGTTGAAAATATGAAAGAAGGATGGTATTCTAATGTTTTTGCAACAACAAAAATATCTGAAGTAGTAAAACCTAATGTAGTTATAAATAATGATAATGTTATTTTACCTGTTAAGAAAAAGACAACTATTAAAGAAAAAATTAGAAAAGAAGAAAAAGAAAGAGTTATTGAAGTTGAAACTGAAAGAAATAAAAAGAAAGTTTTAGAAAAAGAAAAAGAATTGGAATTTGTTAAATAATGATTACATTGTAAATTAATTTCATTAAATATTTATTATTAATGAGTGTCACATTACTGTTCTTTTAAAACTTACTTAGAAAGTAAGCAACCAGGACTATGTCCTGGACCTTAGGATGTATTTACATTCGTAAATACGAATATATGATGTATTTTAATAGATAATGTATAAAAATACATAGTGTATTATTGTTTTTGCGAATGCAAAAACGTAAAAATTCTTTGTGAAACTTTCTTATAAGAAAGTTTCTATTTTAAAAATTAATAAAATATATTTTTTTACATAAAACATATAATGACAACTCTTAAATATGTTTTGAATTTAGTTTTTTTAAACTATTTTAGAATATTTAATAATTGAAAATTGAAATAAATTAATATTTTTTTTAAATTTTTTTAGTTTATTTATCATTTTTTTTACTATATTTATTAGAACAAGTTAATTTTTTATTTGTATCTACTTTTGTTTTTACATCAGTTTGTTCTTGTGTATTCTGTTTTTCTCCTTCATTATTATTGTTATTATTATTATTATTATTATTATTAAGTTTATCTTGTTCTTCTTTAGCTTTTTTATCAGCTTCTTCTTGAGCTAATTTTTGTTGCTCTTCTAAATCTTTAGCTTTTTTATCAGCTATTTCTTTTAATTTTTTATCTATTTCATCATTACATTTATTGATACAATCAGATTTTAATTGTTGAATTGTTACTAATAATCTATTATTAATATCTTCCCAACCTGTTAAATCTTCTACATTATATCCTTTACTAGAATATAAATCATTAATTTTTTGATCTAAATTTGTAGTAATAGTATTTTTATCGAAAGTTTCATCAATAGATAAAGATTTTATTGAAGTTAAATAATTATCACAAACATTTTTAATTTCTGTTTTTATTTCTTTTTCCGTATTTTCAGCTTTTTCTATTTTATCCTTTGTTTCTGCATTTTTTTTATCATTTTCTAATTTTTCTTGTAATGCTTTATTATAATCATCTTTAGCTTTTTTAACAGCTGCTTCTAAAGTATTGATTTCTGCTTCAATAGTTGTAATATTAACAATGGTTAAATTTTCAAAGAATTTTTCAGTATCATATTTAGGATCTATTTTAATTTTATAATCATTATTTTCTACTTTTAGTATTGAATCATTTAATTTTTTAATTCCATCATATTTCGTTTTTAATGATGTTTTTTTACTATTAAAACTATTATTTATATTATCTTCTATTAATTTTATAGTATTTTCACAATCTTTTAAATATTTAAATGACAAATTATTAAAAAAATCATCATTATATTTATCTATATCTTTATTTTTTAAAGATTCATCTAATATATTATTTATTTCATTTAAATTATTAATTTTAGTTTTTAATTCATTTATTTTATTTTTAAAATTATCTAAGTTATCATTTATTTTCTTAATATTGTTATTTATTCTTATATATTTTTTATTAATAAATTCAATATTTTTATTTATTGTGCGTATATCATTATCAAAATTATTTTTAAAAATTTTTAAAATTTCAGCCAATTTATTAATTATTTCTTCTTTTGTTACTTCTTTTTGATCTAATATTGAACTTTTATTATTTTTTATATAATCTGTTGTTAAATCTATATTTTTATAATTACTTTCGTAAAAATTTTTTTTATCATTGAATTCTTTTTCTAAATTCTTAAAATTGTTAAAATTAAAATTATCAGTAATATTACATTCATTAAAATTTTTAATATTTTTTTCTTCAGCATCTACATTTCTTATCTGATCTTCTAAAAATTTTTTTAATTCCAATATATAATCAATTATTTTACTATTTTTCCATGAAAATATACTATAATAATATAATGCAAAATATTTTTCTGACTCTATAGTGTTTATATCAATATATTTAGAAATATAATTATTTATTTTATTAAAATCAGTTTCATTTTTTATTAAATAATAAGTAAAAATATCATAATCATATTTTTCAAAATCTTTTGTAAGATCTTTAGCATGTATTCCAAAATCATGTAAATGAAAATATGGATAAAGACTATCTTTATAAATAAAATTATAAAATAAATATTCCATATTCCAACGATGATTAGTTAATGAATCTTCATAATCTTTAGTAGATGCATTTTTAAAATCTTCTAAATAAAAATCTATAGCATCAACATTGTTTCTACCAGTTTTATAAAGATCAATAAAATCTTTAATTATTTTTTCTAGTTTTTCATCATATTTATTATCACTTGCATTAATATTATTAACACT
>Ga0310691_10004703_pt1 | contig 15250 bp, 13 predicted proteins | sample 176DNAGHGlowgp2_FD_203887 | JGI IMG/M metagenome (GOLD analysis project Ga0310691, IMG submission 203887) | Sheep rumen microbial communities from Palmerston North, Manawatu-Wanganui, New Zealand - 1766 DNA GHGlow gp2 (v2) (version 2) | ecosystem: Host-associated > Mammals > Digestive system >... | reverse complement strand
CCACAAAGTCGCTCATCAGCTTCCCGATGTCGTCATCGCCTTCGTAAGAACCGTTTACAAATATGATGTTCGTTCCGTCTTCAAGTTCGACGCTTTTATCGGTCCTTCGCTTAAAGTGATATACCGCCTCATTACTCTTGATTATATCATCTCTGCATATGAAGATTACATAAGATTGGAGGAACGGGCCCATTCCCTATACGCCCGATAGTATCAGAAAAAACGGGAATAATAGCTGACAATTAATACGAAAATCGGAAAAAACCGTATCGTTTGTCGTTTTCTCACCTGATCTTCATCATGGCTCTCATTGCATTAAGGATGGCAATTACGAGAACGCCCACGTCACCGAATACGGCAAGCCACATTCCGGCGATACCCAGGGCTCCCAATGCAAGGATAACGAGTTTGACACCCAGTGCAAAGATAATGTTCTCCCTGACTATGACCATGGTTCTCCTGGCGATCTTAACCGCTTTGGCGATCTTGCCGAGCTTGTCGTCCATCAGTACGACATCCGCAGACTCGATCGCAGCATCAGAACCCATCGCACCCATGGCGATGCCTACATCAGCCCTGGTCAATACCGGAGCATCATTTATACCGTCTCCGACAAAAGCGAGCTTTGCACCGCCTGACAGCAGTTCTTCGACCTTGCTGACCTTGTCCTGAGGGAGGAGTTCGGCAAAAACGTCCGTTATGCCGACTTTGGACGCCACGGATTCAGCTACAGCTGCCTTGTCGCCTGTGAGCATGACGGTTCTCTTGATACCGACAGCTTTGAGTTCTTCCATCGCAAGCGCCGAATCAGGCTTGATCTGATCGCTGATGATGATATGGCCTAAGTATGTACTTCCGCGGCTGACATGGATCACAGTTCCGGTAAGGTGGCATTCATGCCATTTCGCACCGCTCATATCCATTAATGCACCGTTACCGCAGAAGTATTCCTGTCCGTCGACTATGGCCCTTATCCCCTTGCCAGCGACTTCTTCCACGGAATCTATGCGTGACTTGTCTATGTGACCTTCATGAGCACGTACGATCGATTCTGCAACGGGATGCCCCGAATAGCTCTCACAGCATGCAGCGATGTCGAGCAGATCAGCAGCCGATATCTCATTGGGATGTATGTCATCCACGGCAAAGCTTCCCTCAGTGATCGTCCCCGTCTTATCAAAAACTACGGTATCGATACGGGACAAAGCTTCCAGATAGTTTGCGCCCTTTATGAGCACGCCTTCCCTTGACGCTCCTCCGAGCCCTCCGAAAAAGGAGAGCGGCACGGACACTACAAGTGCACAAGGACACGATACCACGAGAAAAACCATCGCCCTGTTAAGCCATGTGCTCCACACTGCCCACGAAGACGGATCTGTCATGAGCGGCGGGATGACAAAAAGGAGGAGAGCCGCTATAACGACGCAGGGCGTATACCACCTGGCAAATCTGGTGATGAAATTCTCGACCCTAGCTTTCTTGTCGTAGGAATTCTCGACTAATTCAAGTATCTTCGCAACGGTACTCTCCGTAAAATTGCTTGTCGTGCGGACCTTTATTACGCCTGTGAGATTTAATGTGCCCGATATGACATTGTCGCTGTAACCGGCATCTGAAGGAACGCTTTCGCCTGTGAGGGCTGCAGTGTTGATCGTTGTGGCTCCTTCAACGATCACGCCGTCGAGCGGGATCTTCTCACCCGGCTTCACAACGATTACCGAACCTACCGGGACTTCCTCCGGAGATACCATCCTCTCCTCATCGCCGTCAAGAAGGTTAGCATAATCAGGCCTGATGTCCATGAGACCCGCGATCGACTTCCTTGACCTGCCGACAGCTATGCTCTGGAACAGCTCTCCGATCTGATAGAAGAGCATTACCGCAACAGCTTCAGGGTATTCGCCCGTAGCTATGGCACCGATCGTAGCCAAAGCCATAAGGAACTTCTCATCGAAGACCTGTCCGTGGATAATGTTTACCGCCGCACTCTTTATTACGTCATAACCGCAGATGACATAAGGGATCATGAACATCGGAAGTGCGATAAACCAAACCGGTTCAAACACTTCATTGATGATATAGCAGATTACCATCAGGATTAAGGCAATAACTATCCTGAGCAGCCACTTGCGCTGCTTCCTGTTGAGATACTTTTTCATACCGGGCCTCTGTCAGATCAGACTATAACTTCGCAGTCAGGTTCAACTTTCTTAAGGACCTTGAGAGCTTCCTTGAGAACATCATCGAACTTGTCGTCAGCTGCCTCAAAAGTCATCTTCTGAGTAAAGAAATTGACTGTTACATTATCAACGCCGTCGATCTTAGCAACAGCTTCCTGCATCTTCCTGGCGCAGTTAGCGCAATCGACCTCATCCAATTCAAAAACCTTCTTCATTTGTATATCCTCCGTTAATTATTGATCTTCTTCAAGCAGGTGGTCAAAACCCTGCGCAATGATCGACTTGACATGATCGTCAGACAGCCTGTAATAGATCGTCTTGCCTTCCCGCCTGTTAGCGACGAGCTTGGCATCCTTAAGGACCTTAAGCTGGTGCGAGATGGCAGACTGGGTCATGCCCAGGAGTTCAGAGATCGCACATACGCACATCTCTTCCTCATAGAGCGAGAACATGATCTTGATCCTTGTTGAATCGCCGAAGATCTTATAGAGATCTGCCAGGTCAGACAAGAGTTCATCAGTCGGCAGTTCGCCCCTGATCCTTCCCAGAAGTTCCGTGTGATCGTGAGTGCATTTCTTTGTCATATCAGGTACTCCTTATATATGAACATTTGCTCATATGTTTAACTGCTCATATATTATCTCTGAGTCAGGATGTTGTCAATAGGAAAATGATAAAAACCTTCCGGGAAAAAGCAGTACTCCCCTACTTTACTGGAATTCAAGATTAGTAAGCATCAGATCAACTGAATATTTCCCTTCAGTCGATGTCGCAGCTACCGTTGTGATCAGCCCGTTATCATGGAACATATATATGATCATCTGATCCAGCTTCATCGAATCGCTGTGACACTTGATCTTGACAGCTTTATACTCTTTGTCACCTATATTGCATATAGCAGCCTCGCACTGATCCACCGTAAACTGCAATGACTCGATGGTACTCTTTATGCCGGGGATACTATCCTCAACAAACTTATCCTGAAGATCAGGTGTAACCTTGGGTGAATACTGGAATGATATCGTGAGATTGCTTCCGTCCGGCCACATTATCCTCTGTCCTGCGATAACTTGCTTAGGCTCAAGATCCACGATCCTGCTGTCAAGATTTATATCACCGTATGAAGCCTGGAGTTTGTTCCTGCCGTCGAATTTCGCCTTGCCTTCAACTACATAAGCGACTTTACCGAGTTCGCTGACATATCTGTCACCGTTAACATCACCTATTATATCTCTGGGAACAAGTTTGTCTGATAATCCTTCTGTAGTCTCAGACGGCTCGGCAGATTCCGAAGATGAAACCGAAGTATCCTCCGTAATCTCAGAAGCCGCGGATGACGTTGCTGCTTCAGATGAAGACTCAGCCGTGCTTACATCCGTCTTGCCCGAGCATCCGCTCAGCAACAGGACAGCAACCAGAACAGCAGCAGAGATTTTCTTCATATCAGTCTTATACTCTCTTGTAATGACGGACTGTAAATGCTACGCCCTTCTCGCTCATGATCTCGGGTTCTTCCTCTTCGAGTTCCCACTCGGGGGATTCATCCAGGTTCGGGAAGAAAGCATCAGCAGTAAACTCCGCCTTGATCGCCGTGATTATGGCATGGTCGCATATCTCGATAAACGAGTTGTACATCTCGGCTCCGCCAATGAGGTATATCTCTTCCTTGCGGTGCTTCCTCATGTACTGCATGAGTTCCTCCGTGGAATGGAGGATCACTGCACCTTCCTTAACAAAATCAGGATTGCGCGTCAGGATGATATTAGTCCTGTTGGGAAGAAGTCTCTCACCCGGGAAAGTCATGAGGGTCTTACGGCCATACACGACCGTATGTCCTGAAGTATACTTACGGAATACTCCCTTCTGGTCCTCCGGAAGAGATATCAGAAGATCTCCCTTGTAACCTATTCCCCAATTCTGATCTACAGCAGCTATAGCTATCATAATACATCAAACCGCAACCGGTATTCCTTTCACTTTCTCGCCGTACTGGTAGTTCTCCAGACGGATGTTATCAACAGTAAACTGATAGAAATCAGTAATGCCCTCATCGATAACGAGCTTCGGTGCAGGATAGCACGGACGTGAGATGACCTCCTTAACGATCGGGACGTGTCTGTCGTAGACATGAGCATCAGCGATGACATGGACGAACTCGCCGACTTCAAGACCGGAACACCTTGCAAACAGGTGTACCAGAACGGCATACTGGCATACATTCCAGCCGTTGGCAACGAGCATGTCGTTGGAGCGCTGGTTCAGTATGGCATTGAGCTTATTGCCCGTAACGTTGAAAGTCATTGAATATGCGCAGGGATAGAGTCCCATCTCATGAAGATCCTGATGCACATAGATATTAGTCATGATACGGCGGCTTGACGGGTTGTTCTTCAGGTCGAACAAAACTCTGTCAACCTGATCCATCATGCCTTCCTTATACTGGTGCTTGACGCCGAGCTGGTATCCGTAAGCCTTGCCGATGGAACCGTTCTCATCAGCCCAGGCATCCCAGATATGAGTGCCGAGATCCTTGACATTATTCGACTTCTTCTGCCATATCCAAAGGAGTTCATCTATTGCACCCTTAAAATTAATATATCTCTGTGTGAGCATCGGGAATTCCTTTGCAAGATCATATCTGTTAACGATGCAGAAAGCCTTGTAGGTATAAGCAGGAGAACCGTCTTCCCAGTGCGGCCTTACCTTATCGTTCTCAGTCGAATACCCTGAATTAAGGATCTGTTCAATATTCTTATCGAAAATCTCATCTGCGTAACTCATACGTACACCACCTGTTATCAAACTATACTTAATGATATCACACCTTAACGGATATCAAGCTATGTGAATCACATTAAGGAGCAAAATCCACGCAAGCCCGTAATATGTGACAACAGCGACCAGGTCGTTTACCGTCGTGATGAGGGGCCCTGACGCAACCGCAGGGTCAACCTTGATCTTCTTAAAGAACAGCGGGATCATCGTTCCCAACGCACTTGATATGAGCATCGCGATCATGAGGGCTATGCCAATGCAGCCGCTTATGGCAAATGCGTTGAGCACTGTCTGTGACTTTATGAACATCAGGTAGAGACCAACCAGTATAAAAGACATGGAACCTAAGATCAGACCGACCGAGATGCCTACCCTCATCTCCTTGAACACGAGATGGACCTTCTGCTTGAATGAGAGGTTCTCGTCCGTTAATACGCGGATGGTAACGGCAAGAGATTGCGTTCCGACGTTGCCGGCCATATCGAGTATCAGCGTCTGGAAAGCCATGATCAGGGTAAGCTGCGCGATTACCTTCTCAAACATTCCGACGACCGAAGAGACGAGCATGCCGAGTGCCAGAAGTGCCAGGAGCCAGGGAAGTCTCTTCGTAAGGCTCTTGGAAAGAGGCTCCTTAAGATCCTCCTCTGCAGTAAGACCGGCGAACATGGCGTAGTCCTCTCCCATCTCATCATCGACGACTTCGATGAGGTTCTGGGATGTGATAACTCCCAGTATGCGGTTGTTATTATCGAGTACGGGAACAAGTTCCTCCGAATAGTCCTTCAAGCGTTCGATACAGTCATCGATGAGCTCATTGCCGTAAACATAAGGGAACGACGTTACGATCAGGTCTTCCAAGACATCATCGCTCCTGGCAGTGATAAGATCCTTAAGATCCAGCGCTCCGTAGAATTCCTCACTGTCATCAACGATGAACAAAGTCGAGATGTTATCGTTATCCCTCGCCTGCCTGACCAGCTCGTTCATTGCCTGCTTTATGGACAGTTTGTAGCTTATGGATATGAAGTTTGCCGTCATGTGGCTACCGATCTCATCCTCATCATATGATGCGATGAGTGCGATATCGAGTCTTGCCTCGGCATCAAGGGCATCGATGATGATATCTCTCTTATCCTTGTCTATCTCACGGAGAACGTTCGCTGCCGTATCGGTCTCGAGTTCCGATACGACTCTTCCTGCCTTCCTGATATCCATCTCGGCAAGACACTTTGCGGCATTCTCTTCTTCCATATACTCGATAGCTTCAGCGAGCATATGAACATCACAAACCCTGTAGAGTTTGCGTCTTAATCTCGGTTCGGCTCCTTCAAGAACCTGCGCTATGTCATTGGAATGGTAATCCTCGAGTTTGTCGTGGATGACCTTGGGGGAATAGTTCCCTTTGAGAATACTTATGATCTCTTCTGAATAGATCGGCTTGATCTCGGCTGCCATACTTCACCTCCGTTATTTTATTAACGGCATGGCAGAAAACTAAATCAGTCAGGCAAAACGATGAGCCCAAAAGATATGGTAATCTGTCGTTTGCCAACGGTACTGTCACCGGAATCCATGAGCTCACCTCCTTTTATTTCAAAGTCCTCGTTAATTATAACACCTCAAAGCGTTAAGTAAACCCTCAAAGAAAGCATTATCTGACCTCGGAAAGGACGCTTGCATACTTACCGTTATTAACGGCAAACACCTGATATCTGACACCGCCCGGGAACGCTTCCTTGGGCAAGTACATTACAAAGCCTGAAGTCCCCGTCTGATACGGCCTGTAGCAGATATCACCGATCTGGACAAGTATCTTCGTATCAGTATCAATGAGTGACTCATCCACTGTCCCGCTGATCTTCATGTAGGAAGTATCATTGCCGCTTTCTGCGATATCAAGTGTCGAGGATGTATCCTTTACTGTAAAGACCTGAGGGGCCTCGGTCTCAAGTGCAGTCATGACAGGAGGCTCATCAAGATACTCCCTGATGTTGCGCTCGACTTTCTCAATGACGACAAAGCCCGGCTGATACTCCCGGACATACCTTTCGAGGAGGTTCGGGAGTCCCTTGGAATAGCATGCCGTCCCGAAATGCTCAGAGAAGAACGGGATGAGCGTATTAGCAAACGAGTCCCTGAACATCAGCAGCGTCCTCTTCCCTGATCCGCCTTTTGTAACGATAAAGCTTGCTTCCACATCGCCGTCTCCGGCCTCGTATGTGTATTTACCCGGCAGCTGATAATCGTAATTATCCTCCACGGGGCCGTAGAAGCTGTACAGCATCTTATTGAGGTCGCCACACTCATCGTGGCGGATGACCGGATCCGTACCAGAGTAGTCTTCATGATCCAGTCCTAGTTGCGACATGATACCGTTATATGCGAGGAGCGCGCCCTTGTTGTTCCAGTGGGAGTCCCTCTTCAGGTACAAAACTTCATCTTCTGCCCTGAACGTCTCATACAGATCGAGATAGTTGACTTCATATCGATCAAGATAAGGAACGAGCCTGATCATATTGTGGTCTTCACTGACGATACAGGAATCGTAGTACGGCATGTTGTCCGGATAGAGTGTGTTCTTGTTCGCAGGTATCGTCAGAACGAACGACGCCTTGTTCTTCATGAGATAATCCTGTATCAGCGCGAAATTATAAGCCAGGTTATTTAGCTCCCTTCCGCTCATCAGGTTATCTCCCAGATAGTCACCGAGAGTCGAAGAGTAATAAAGCCACCCGTCTGTGCCCTTGATAACGCCTGAGACATTAGATACTTCGAACAGATCTGCCTGGATCTTGGCATCAGCAAAGATCAGCTGGTTCCTTAATGCGGCATGCTCGTTATAGAAGTTCTCGAACTGCCTGAAGTAATCGCGGTTGATACCGCCTTCCTCATCAGTAAGAGAAGGGAATTCGGTCATCTTCCTGTTCTCAGAAGACGTGAGGGTAGGCGCGATCAGCATTCCCACGGAAGGGACAAGGCAGATCATGAGACATATGACCGTGAATGCTGCTAAGAACTTCTTATTCACTTCATCCCCTCCTTAGAACCTGAAATAGATGAACGGGTTATAGCTCGAACCCGTAAGTCTTATGATGCACCAGATAAGCGCCAGTATTGCACATAAGAACACTGTCGTCTGTATCGCACTCTCACGCTTTGTAAGCACATCCTTATCCTCGAGGAGAGACACCTTGGAAGTAAATCTTTCCAAAGTTCCGCAGGAAAGCACTGCGGCTATTGCCATGATGATCGTGAACGGATCTGCCGCCCTTAATGCAAAAGACATCTGTGCGGCGTCAAATGTGAACCCGGAGAACATCCTGGAGATAAACGTTACTGCTTCCCCTAACGTATCAGCTCTGAAGATAACAAAGCCGACGGTGACGACGAGCAATGTGTAGATGTGGCCGGCTGCTTTCGGGAGGCTCTTGAGTTTTGGGACAAATGCCTCGATCAGCAGGAACATTCCGTGATACAGGCCCCACACGACGAAAGTCCAGTTCGCCCCGTGCCACAGACCCGTCAGGAAGAAGACGATCATCCTGTTTATGACCGTATTAAGCTGTCCCGTTCTGTTGCCGCCCAGCGGGATATACACATAATCCCTGAACCATGTGGACAGTGATATGTGCCATCTCCTCCAGAAATCCTGGATGGAGACCGCAGTATACGGGTGGTTGAAATTCTCCTTGAAATGGAACCCGAACATCTTCCCGAGACCTATTGCCATGTCACTATATCCGCTGAAGTCAAAGTAGATCTGCATAAGATAAGAGACAGCGCCGATCCAGGCTGAACAGATGTTAAGGCCTTCTGCACCGGAATTGAAGATAAAGTCAGCGCACGCGCCCATCGTATTTGCGATGAGGACTTTCTTGGCAAGGCCCGCTATGAACCGCCTTAATCCGAATGCCACGTTATCAGCCGTTACGGTCCTGTGATCGATCTCCTCGGCAATGTCCTTATATCTTACGATAGGTCCCGCGATCAGCTGCGGGAAAAAAGAGATGTACAAAAGGAGTTTTGCATAATCCTTCTGCACGGGCACCTGTCTCCTGTAGACATCGACGACATAAGACAGAGCCTGGAACGTAAAGAACGATATTCCGATCGGCATGGTTATATCGGGAGCCTTGATATCCAGGTTCAGCAGGGAATTGACATTGGCAACGATAAATCCGGTGTACTTAAAGAAACAGAGTATTCCGAGGTTGAGGATTATTGTCAATACCAGCAGCCACTTGCGTTTCCGTCTGTCTATAACAAGCGCCATGATGTAATTGATAAGGGCGCTGATAAGGAGTATCAGGATATAGATATTCTCCCCGTATGCATAGAACAGCAGGCTTGCGATGAGCAATAACACATTGCGGAACACGTTGTTCTTAACTGCAGTATGCAGCACGATGACAACGGGAAAGAACAGGGACAGAAAAACGATCGAACTGAAAACCATTACTTAACCGTCGTCCCTATGCCCTTGAAGTATTTCCTGTTCTTGAGAGATGAATAAACTCTCTTGTAGCTTGTCTTTCTGAGATAGACAAACTTATCAAGCTCTACGTCATAGAGATATGTCTTTCCATTCTGCCTGACCGTTATCCAGCCGTGAGGCAGCAGGCCGCGGCTTGAAGAACAGTAGCCGTGATAGAAGGTTACGGGAAGTCCCGTTGCCTCATGGATCATAAGACCGAGGAAGCATGCATAACGGAAACAGTTGCCCGCCTTCTTATCCATGATGCTCGAAGCCATGTCATCGATCCAGGACTCCTTCCAGACCCAGCTCGACTTGACATGCTCATATGTCCTAATGTATCCCCACTTGCTCCTGAACACCCAGTCGTATATAGCCCTGATCTTATCCTGGTCGCTCATTCCCTTAGGCTTGGGGATGATCTTGTTCACATACTTGACGATCCTGTATTTGGTGCGGCATCTTCCCTTGGAATCGAGCTTATATCCGTCTATTACGGTATTCTTTGCAAGAGTGCCGTCATCCTTGGCATAGTAATAAGCATCTCCTGAATAGAACCATCCGTTCTTGACGATCGTCTTGTCCTCACCAAAGCAGTAGAGCTTGCCGCCTATATTGACGAATTCGTTCCTGCACACGCGCCCGTTGGCATTGATGAACATATCCTTGCCGTTTTCCGTATACCAGCAGTTCGCCTTGGCCCTTCCGTCCGGCTGGAAGAAATACTCATACGACTTGTCTCCGAACCATATCTCCTTCCATCCGTCAGTAAACGCCCTGCCGTCCCTTCCGAAATAGAAGTAATGATCCACCCCGTCGATCGTGACCATTTTATATCCTGAATTGAATGCCTGTCCGTTGCTAAGGAAGAAGTAATAATCCGTTTTGTCACCGTAGGTGATCTCGCGGTAACCGCCGGTAAACGCCGCACCGTTCTCCTTGAAATAGAACAGCTCCGCCTTGCCGTTTAGCAGTACCACCTTAAGGGAATCCGTGACAGCCTTTCCGTCCTGCCCGAAAAAGTAGTATTCGATCTTGCCGTCACTCTCGACAGTCTTATAGCCGTCCGTAAAGCCCTGCCCGTTGCTCAGGAAATAGAAGTAATACAGCTGCCCGTCGATCGCTACTTCCTTAAGTCCGTCAGTATATGCCCTTCCGTCCTCCTGGAAATAGAAATAGTACAGGCCTCCGTTCATATTGAGCTCCATGTATCCGTCAGTAAAAGCAGTTCCGTCTTCCCGGAAATAATAGAATGACCTGTCATCGCCATCCCTTATTGCCATATATCCGCCGGTAAAGGCAGATCCGTCTTCCTGGAAATAGTAGTAATTTGTCACACCGTTATCAGTGACCTTGACCAGCCCGTCATTAAGAGCCGTGCCGTTCTCATAGCAATAGATCTTACCGTCTGAAGAGATAAGTTCTCCCGTATGTTCCGGTATGACACTGCTGTCAGGACTTGTATCAGAATGTGTCCTGTCACCTGCAAAGCCTAATACTGCCCCTGCAACGAGGAAAGGTACAAGAAGACGGAATGCGCCGGATACAGTGATCTTCATCAGTACCAGACCTCTTCCTGTGAACCGTCGGAATATGTTATGATCTTTGCTCCGTGGCCGGAACCGTCACAATCGGGAACGTCGACAGTAGACACAACTGTCTTTGCCGTAGTCTCAACGGTCTGTGACGGCACGGGCTTCTCTGTCGCATCAGCTTCCTTCGTCTCACCTGTCTCATCAGTTGCAGCAGGTTCCCCTGATGGAGATATCAGGACCTTCATTCCGTCGGTAACTTCAGCATCTACACTGTAATTAATGGTGTCGCTGTCACTTAATGAGATCCCCGCAGACTTGAGGGCATCCCCCACAGTACCGCTGTAGAGATCAACGACAGTCTTCTTCTCATTGAACTGTCCCTGGTTGATCACGAAAGTGACCTTCATAGGCTCTAGTATCCTTATCGTCAGGTCATCACCCATCACCTGCTCATCGTCTATCGTTACGATCTGACCGCCTGTAAGCTCGATATTTGCCTTGGCAAGGATCTCAGTTACGGTAAGTCCGTCACAGTCTTCCACAGAGATCCTCTTATCACCTGAGACGATATTGACAACGGAAGATGACAGTATGTCTGCCGGTACGATACTGCTCTTCTCACTCTCCCGGCTCTGTTTGCTGCAGCCTGAGAAAACACACAAGGCAAGAACCGGGCACAGGAGTAGTGCCAAAAAGGACCGTATCTTCATCAGCAACCCCTTGTTTTACCTTATCTTCCTTGCCTCGAGGTAGAACCTCTTTTCAAAAGCCTCGCCCATCGAGAAAGTCTTCCTCGGGAACACGCCGTCCCTTGCAACCGTCTCAAAGAACGTATCCTTTGAGATGGGCGGCAGCATGATCCCGGTATTGTTTACGGAAAGCTCTCTTAAGGAATCCTCTCCGTGGATATAGTCAACGTTAGTAAGACCCATCTTGCCCAGAAGGATGTCGCAGGTTCCTACGGCGAGAGGATGAGGAGGATCGGAAATGACTATCTCCCTGTCACAAGCAGGATCGGAACTGATGATCTTCAGCACCTGTTCTGAAGGGCCTGCCGCACCTTCCTTAAGACCGCCCAGGAGACCTGAGAGTTTATCAAGGAACTCATCCTGCTTTATACCGAGCACGACTCTGTAGATTGGCTCAAAATCAAGACCTTTGTCATGGATGTTCACGATCTCGGCCAGAGCAAATCTGGCAGGATGTGTGAGTTTTTCTTCCTCTGAGAGGGTCTCTCTTACGGATTCCCAGTATGCTTTCGCTGAGGCAAGAGAGTGGTTGCCGTCGCCTACGAGGAACAGCAGTCCGTCACCGCTCCTGTCGAGTATTGCCTCGAGTCCGTCGCGGATACCGGAAGCGATGTCTGATTCTTCTTCAACGAAAACACCCTTGATATGACCGCAGTCCTGCATGAGGTCCGTATCGTATACGGGAGCAATAGCCGCAGCATTCGCCTTGTCCCATGCCTTCTCTATCACATTTCCTTCAGGATCATCTATAAGGAGCATTACATGGGGAAGCTCAACGGGAGAATTGGATCTGATCTTGACTCTCGGGGGGATCCTCTCCAGCACCGTGCCTTCCGTCGCGCGGATGAGCGCCTTATCTTCAGGCTTGAAGCTGTACGCCTCAAGATCCAGGGCGAGCACGATACCCTTACGTGAGGGATGGAGCGATGTGGATCTGTCTGTCAGGATGTAGCCCTTGGGAAGCTTCTTGAATACGCCCTGCGACAGATAATCCTCTGCTGTCTTTTTGATCGCCTTAAGCCTTGCTTCCTTTTGTTCCTCCGTCTCTACGGGAAGGTAGTATTCAGGCAGTATCAGCCTCAGGGTTGAAGGAGCATCGCCTGCAAGGGCATCAGCCTTCGTCCAGAAATCAGGTTCTGATGTGTACTGGTCACATGCGATAACCGCCCACTTCGTAAGGTCCGTTCCGTCTGCAGGCAGAAGGATCTCCGGCGCGATACATCCGATCTTGTTGATTACTTCCATTGTTATAACACCTCTTGATCAATTATTATCTTCTTTGTCATCTGCACCTGTGTACTTGAAGCACAGCATGGTAATGTCATCAAACTGTTCAGCTTCCATTACAAAGCCATTGATGCTCTTCATGACTCTCTCCAGGATATTCTCCGGATTAGTATTCGACCTGGAATTAAGACACGTAATGAGCCTGTCGGTACCGAACAGTTCATTCGATGAATTCGTAGCCTCAGCCACACCGTCGGTGTATACGAAGATGCAGTCACCGGAACCGATCTGGGCTTCGTGCTGTTCGAACTTCATGTTCCTGATCGTTGATACCGGCGGAGAATGACGGTGCTTGATGATCTCAAATCGGCCGTCAGCTCTCTTTACTACCGGGTATTCATGTCCCGCATTGCTGACTAATACTTTACCGGTCGACAGTTCGACCTTCGCAAGCCATACGGTAACGAACAGATCAGCTTCATTGTTCTCAAGCAGCTGGTTATTGACCTTGAACAGCGCTTCAGCCGGGTCTTCACCGCTCTGCATGTGATTCTTGATGAGGATCCTGGATATCATCATGAACAGCGCAGCCGGAATACCCTTGCCGGATACGTCAGCGATGACAAGAGCCAGATGATCGTCATCGATCATGTAGAAATCATAGAAGTCGCCTCCGACTTCCTTAGCAGGAGTCATGGTGGCATATATGCTGAAATCATTGCGGTTCGGGAATGCCGGGAAAGTATTCGGGAGCTGGCTGGACTGGATGGATGCCGCCATGCTGAGCTCTGACTTGATCCTCTCCTTCTCTGCCGTAACGCTCTTGATCTCTCCCATGTATCTGTCGATCTCAGCGATCATCGAGGAGAAAGACTTGGCAAGGTCTTCGATCTCGTTGTTGCTCTTGATGTTGCTAAGGGCATTTATCGCAGCCGTGGCATTCTTGTTCTTCTCGTAATTATGCATTATGGTCTCTTCTGCATCGACCGGCTTAGCGACCGAGCTCTTGACCAGCAGATAGATCGCGATGACAACGAGTGTGAAGAGCACTGCAGATACGATACTGATGATGATGGCAGGCCTTAATGCCTTCATCTGAAGGTCCTCAAGACCTATTGACACACCAACTATCGCGATCACATTGTTATTCACCCCGTAAACGGGCGCGAAAGCGTGCACTACGCTTCCAACTGCAGAGTCAGGCTGACTCATTTCGAGACTGTATACGCGCTTTTGTGTGCGCAGGATCTCATCAAGTATGGGATATTCACCGGGGTTATAGACAAACTTGTAGCCGAGTTCAAAGAGCTCACCGCCCTGGCTGATGCGAAGTTCCTTATCCTTTATACCCGTATTGAGGAAGAACATGTCACTGTCTATAATGTCGAAGCTGTACATGTAGTACAGGTCGTAGATCTCTTTGTAATTGCTGAAGGCACCGCAGATATCACTGTAGCACAGCTCGGCGAAGAGCTTCTGGGCAGCAGGATCCATGGATCTCGCCTCAGTATTTGTGATCTGTGTCATGTCGATCCTGTAAGGATGCAATGCAGCGAGCTTGCGCTCCTTGGCTTCATATACGGAAGGATCATCATAGAACAGATCCATTGACTCGTAGTTCTTCTCCCAGTATTCCACAAGGAAATCCAAAGACTTATACTCACGCATAACATAAGATGTGGTCGTAGCCACTTTGTCTGCTGTGTTATAGACTTCTTCCTTACTGTGCCTGAGATTATAGTAGAAGAGGAATATGCCGTTGGACAGGATGAGCAAAATGATAAACAATACGAGCGGACGGATTATCTGTCTGATAAGCGGTCTTCTCTTATGTTCCTTCATCCTAACTGTCCTCTGCATGCACAAATATTTTACGGTATAGAGATTTTACCACATCCTGGATGGTTAAAATACCGTAAATTGACGCGATAGTGCATATGATAGCCAGGAAGAGCGTCAGATACTCGTTCTTACCGCAGATACCATAAAAAATCCTCAGAAATACATAATTGAGGGGTTCTCCGAAGCAATACATCTGGTAACTGTGAGACTCTGTATACTTATACAGCCTGCTCCTGTCGGTCTTCTCCATTACACTTGTCCTGGACAGTGCAAGGAACAGCAGGAAGGACATTACACCGCTCGTAACCCTGACGATCATAAGCCACGGGAATACCTCAGGCTTTATGATGTTGTAGCAGATATTTACTCCAAGTAAGACAGAAGCTATTGCAAACAGTACCCACGAAGGGATCTTCTCGACCTTATCACTATATGTTCCGAACCACACACCGGCCAGGAAGCAAAGGA